>Ga0194063_10000839_pt1 | contig 21226 bp, 14 predicted proteins | sample SepL3720m_MetaG_FD_155459 | JGI IMG/M metagenome (GOLD analysis project Ga0194063, IMG submission 155459) | Anoxic zone freshwater microbial communities from boreal shield lake in IISD Experimental Lakes Area, Ontario, Canada - Sep2016-L373-20m | ecosystem: Environmental > Aquatic > Freshwater...
CTTATCATCTCTCCGTTTTTGTTTTCTGGCTCAATAAACCTGTCAAAGAGATTTTGCTTTCTTTGTTTTTCAAGAGTGAGTTGACGTTTAGTAGATTCTTCCAGTTGAGCAAATTGAGTTGTATCTTTTTGAATATAATCCTTGAGGTATTTATGCCCCCACTCGAGGAAATCATCAGGAATATGTATATGGACCAACTCTTTTGACACTTGATCTTCAAAGTTTTTTTCTGTTACTGGTGGTTGTTTACAGTATTTATCAATCTGGCGGGAACAACGATAATAGGTGTAGATCCGCAGGGGTACCTCCATTTTGGTTTTAAGCTGGGAACATTGTGGGCAGCTCTCATTGTGTTGTGGATTAAACTTCTTGTGGCAGGTGGGGCAGATCATGCGCGCCTTTACTTCTGCTGTTATGGAAGCAGAGCAGGGACATTTGAGCATACCGGTATAGGTGCTATGATGTTTATGTGCTCCCATCTTTCCTCGTAGCCCAATAATCTTTTGGGCCTTTTCATATTCAGTCATGGTAATCATGGGGGTATGTATTCCTTGGCGGATTTCTCCTGTGTATAAATACTTTCCTGTATAAAAGATGTTGTGGAAGAGTTTATACATCTGAGTTCTGCTTAAGAGCTTTCCATCTCTGTGCCGTATGTCCCATTGTTTTGAGATGATTTTGTAGATAAGAGCAGGAGTGTATTGCCCCGTGAGAAGCAGGTCCCACATCTTGCGGACTTTTTCAAACCGTTCCCAGTCTACAAGAATATCCTTGAGGCCTTTTGGTTTTGCCATGTCATTGAGATAGCCTATGGGAGCTTGGATAGGAGCCTTGCCCAGGAGGAGCTTGTCATTTAATCCCCGTTTTACAGATTTACTGAGGTCATTACTGAATTGGTTTGCCATACCAAACTCAACGTAGAGGATAAAGATATCGTTTTCATCATATGTTTTTGTTGGAGTGATGATTTTTATTTGCTTATTCTGTACAAACCACGTGAGCTCTCCTCCATCTACTGAATTCCTCGCCAACCTGTTTATATGCCACGTGAGTATTCTGTTTATTTTCCCCGCCCGTATCATCTGTACCATTTCATTAAACTTTACTCTTCCCGGCTTCTTGGCGCTTTGAGATTCATCAAGCCAGAAGAGGGGCTTGATACTGAGGGGATCAATTATCTTTTCAGTGATATCTCGCTTCTGAGACTCCAGACTCAAGATCTGTCGGTCCTCTGTATCTGTTGATTTCCGTGTGTAGACAATGTAATTATCCATAATATACAATATTTCTCTCCTCGTGAGTTCAGATTTCTCAACTCACTTTCATTTTATAAACTTCTTTCGGCAAAGTTCAACTGCTGATTACTATCAAGTCTTCTGTATTACTTATTATGCTTTCACAATAGCATTTCTGATTTCCTCTAAATGACTTTGCACATTTGCTCGTGTTTCATCCATATCGACAATCCAGGAAGCTAAATTAGCTTTACTAAATCCTTCGCCATTACTAAGTAGAATAAAAGTAGCTGTACTTTCCAATGCACTCGCTAGCTCTAACCCTGTGAGTTGAAATGTCCTCTTATCATATAAGACCACAGTGTAGATTTTATATTGTTCTGGTAATTCTGAGATATTCATACTTTTGTTACAGAATATTTATTAACGATCTGACGTTCTTTCTGAATAATTTTTAATGCATCAGATTTAACCCAACTCATCAAGGCCGCTTTGTAATCCTTATAGGTTTTCCCGCTGGCGGCCATCCAGTTACTCATATCGTCCAACTTACTTTGTACGAAGGAAGGCGGTACATGATACTTCTGAGCTATCTCCTCCAGTACAGGCAAATCAATATCTGCAAGGGAGGAGTATTTCTTTTGTAGAGTGTTTTTTGTTATTGTCTTTTGTATAGTGTCTATTGTGTCCCCCTGTACTGGTATATTTAAAACCGGTACTGGTATATTTTTATCCTGAATTGGTATATTTACGACCTGGATTGGTATATCCTTTTCACATACCTGAACTGGTATATTTCTCCACAGCGAGCTATCCTTCTGAAATGCTATTTTTATACCATTTGAGGTAAGTATTCTGCGGAGGAGTAATTCTTTCTTTGTTCTTGATGCATGACTTTGCCTGATCCCTATTTCTTTTGCTATTTGATTTACTGAAATCCAATCTTCATTTTTGTTATACCCATATGTCTTTCTGAAAATATAAAAGATGACCCTTGTTTGGTACGGAGATAAATTGATTTTACAAAGCCCTTCAAGAATATCATTCGGTATTCGGGTATATCCTTTTTCAATCTGTGGCCTATCTGTTTTGTTTATGTCCATAATCACTCCCTCCCTCTAACTTAAAATTGGGAACTACTATGTATCCCTTACCCCCACATCCTTGGCAGGTGAGAGTCCCGTATTTGAGCGTGCCAAACCCATTGCAGACTGGGCAGCGCTCACTGTGAAACTCTGGGGTGACTTCTTTGATAACTACGCGCGAGTTGGGATCATTATGTTCTTCCATACTGATAAAATAAAAATTGATAATTGGTTTTTAATTTCTTGCTGATTTTGGTATCGGTTGAAAAACGATCATAAACATGGCCATCAATCGCTTTGCTTGATATGTTGCTTCTTCAATACTGAGTTGTAGCCCGTAATGTCTCCTCATCAATTCTTGGAACTCTTTGATTGCGTTTTCTGGCAACTCATTAGGTACTCGGATGTTTTCCATATATTATTTTTTTGCAATTAATGGCGCTTGTATTTCTTTTGTTGCCCAGGGGCGAAGGGAGAAGAGAGCGCAGGTAGGAGAATCACAGTCTTGCTTTCTCACTTTCCCCAAACAGCTAAAACACTTAAGCTTAATTGCTTTGTTGCTTTCCTTTAATTTCTTTATCAGTGTATTTTTCTTCAGTGCTCTATAGTTTGTCATGAGTATCAATGTTTCTTTCTAAGCAAACAGGTTTCTTGCTGTTTAAGAAAATAGTAGAGGGAGAAAAGAGAAAGGCATAATCACCATTGTCGTGACAATGATTGCTTTATGCCGTTAGAAGGCTGTAATCCGCTTGATGATTTTCCGTATTTGATCGAGTGAAAAATGGAGATCTTGTTCTGAAAAGAAGCTTTGTATCTGTAAATCCGTTTTATTTTCCTTGTGCATTTTAATGATGGTGCAGTACCTGCTAAATCGTTTTATTGGTAAGATTTTTTTCTTAAAATACCCGGGAATCTTTTTCTGCAGATCGTCAACATGAAAAAAGTAGAGTGAAGATAAATCTTCATTATCGGTATTTGGTCCAAAGATAAGAGATATTTTCCGTTCTAATTCTTGCCCATCTTTTTCATACAGTATCTTTTCTGAAACGATGATTCCGGTGTTTTCAATAGACTCAATAAATCCCTTACCAAACCAGACATAATCCCGAATGATGTTGTGGAGCTCTTGATCTAGTTTGAGGGAGCGAATAAACTTCTTTATTGCAAAGTCAAAGACGGTTTGTGGATTTCCCCTTATTACTATTTCCCGTTCATACGTCTCACTATCAGTTGATTTGACTGTTTGTATTTCCTTGAATTTATGGAGAATATGATAGGTTTCAACCTCCGTATAGCAGACATCTTGCACCTTCTCAGGAGTAATTGATGCAAGATTGTCCCACCAGTATTGCCATTCCTCTTTTGTTATAAAGCCTTTTTCTTTCGGGATCTTCCACTCGTTCCGTAACTCTTCAATTTTTCCTTTTTCTCTAAGCATTATCAAATAAAGCCGTTGTTGAAAGCCAGGGCTCAGCCTCTTTTTTACAAACTGATTAAAAACAACTGTGGGCGATTGTTTATTTCTCATATCTGTCTCTCTGTAATTATTCAGCCATTCTTCCTTTTATTCTATACCTCTTTTAAAAATAAAGAGTAACTCACCCTCAACTAGCCGCAAACTCTATACAGTCCAAACACGACAATGGCTCTAACATAAACACACTCCGCCTAAACTGTCAATCGACATAAGAAATATGCAGATGTTGAAACTCCCTCGATACTCAACGGTATACCGACATAATAAGCAAAGTGCCTAAATCGAAGGAGAAGGGACGATTGGAAACATCAATCTTAAAATATCTTCAATTCTGCAGCTTCATGAAATGAAGAATATTCTTGGGAGCAGATAAAGTGGTACCTTCCTACGGAAAAGAAAGAAGAGTATTGCAAAATGGCAGAAAATGCAATTTCCTGTACGACGAACTTCTTATCTCTTGCCAACCCCACCGCTTACCTCTTTTCCCACCTCTTATCGTTACCTGTCCCAAGAGGAGACCGTCCTATATTGTGTTCCGCTCTTCCTACGGAGGGATTAAACGAAACCGAGCACCAGTATCAGCTCTCCTCATTTGAAACAGCACTGTGTTGTGCGCTCCTTCGCTCCCTCCTTCGCCCGAGGCTACGGAAGGGCGCGGTCGCTCAGTCGCAGTCAGCAGTTCTGTTTTGTGCCTGTACTGAACTATTATTATGCTCTCCGCTCCAGTCGCAAGGGGAGCCCCCGTCCCCATGCCTCCCTCCGCTTTGAGCATTTTCCCCTTCTAACGGAGCCGCCAATAATAATCAGAGAGCAGTCTATGCCAGCATCGTAAAAAGGCTTTTTACGACGTGGCAAGAGGAGGGCGGCTCCTTGTCATCGCATAAGAGCTCCTTATGCAACGCCATAGTGCGGGGAAAGGGGGCAATAGCGGCTCCTGCTTTCAGCTGTCGCCGCTTGTCTCGTCAGTTTTGATTTATTTCGTCTGCCCTTTTTACCCCATTTTTTAGTCCCCTTAGCAGCGGTGCTGGTACGGAGGGGGATCGGATGATCGCACTAGCGGAAAAGTGTCAATAAAATAGCAAAATTGTTACCTCTTTATTGGCCCCTCCCACCCAAGACAGTAGGGTTAGCTCTTCCCCCTTCCTTCGCTTCATTCCCTTAAAGGTGAATGCCCATTCCTTCGGGCAAGGGTCTCAGGAATGTGCAGTACAAAGGCTTATACACCTCATAACGTGGGCTCTTGCCTCTCACGTCTGGGGGCTGGCGCTACGCTCCTCATATTTATGGGGGCGCGCCCCCGCCTTCGGCTCCCCCCACTGCTCACGAGTTGGGTCTTGCTTGCCTACATTGGCTTTTTTTCTTATAAACAAAGAATTGTCTTCGTCGCTTGCTGCCCCCGGCTATTCTATCCCGTCCAGCTTGGGAGAAGTCGTGGCAGCCTTCTTTAGGAGGGAAAGACGCCTTCTAAGGAGGTTATCTGAGGCGAAAGTAGCCTATCTTGTGTGGCGGCGATTATATCCCTCTCGGAGAGCTCACCTATACGAAGTAGCTTCTATCTAGTATGCGCCGCCAGTTATTGTCGGGAGGCTTAATGAATCTCCGCCGCGCCTCCCTCCTTTTGGCATTCATCATTCCAGGCAACCGCGGGGGGCAGGCACGCCAGTGCAAGCAAGAGCTAACCCACAAATTTCAAACTCATATTCGAATAACCTGCGTATAAATATGCAAGGATCAGAAGGACCAATACAAACATGCTGATGGCTAGGTTTAGCAGTCTAGGGCTTCTTCCACCTGGACGTCGTTCTGTCCTAATCCCAAAGTATAAGGGTCGAAAAGGTTTGTCAAAAGGTGGGTAAATAGCCTGTATAAAAATGCACTAATGGTCAACGCATTTTTATAACAGGCCTGTTTATCCTTTGTCGCTCAGCAGTGTCTTCTTTGTCGCTTCGCTCCAAACTTTTGACAACCAGAAAGGATAATAGTTTCTTTCTTACCTTTTCTTGACCCTTAACCCGACCTTGGAGGACAGAACGGCTTTATCATTCCCGCTCTTTCTCTTTTGAAATGGGACCAAAACACCCCCATCCATTTTTATACCTTATTATCATTTCATTTTTCTTTTCATGACAAAATACAGAAAGTTCTTAAACACAATAGATCGTGTATTATCCTCTCGCTCAAAAGTTTCTCCTGCAGAGATGCAGATGTATGAAGAAGATGTAGCTGCACATTTTGCAGAGATTAAAAGTTCTCGCTTATCGGTCACGCAGTAGTGCCGCGAATTCGTTCTCTTGCCTAAATCTCCTCTCCCACTATATTATTATTTTTTCATTTTTTCTCTATGGTTATTCATTTGAAAGATTCAACAAATATTATTTCTGATGCAAAGTCTGTGTGGAAGGTATGTATAGATCTTCTGAAAGCAGAGGATGCAGTGGACCGAGACAAAGAGCATTTCTGGGTATTTCATCTTGATAGCAGGAACAAGATTAAATTTCTTGAGCTTGTGTCTCTTGGCATTCTTAATTCCTCGATAGTTCATCCACGAGAAGTATTTACCCGGGCAGTGGGCGAGAGATCGGCTCAAGTGATCATCGCCCACAATCACCCCTCAGGGGATCCAAAGCCATCGGAGGATGATATAGCCGTCACAAAAAGATTAGTCAAGGCAGGAGAAATACTGGGGATTGAGGTACTGGACCACATTGTCGTAACCCAATCCGGATTTACCAGTTTCAGGGAAAAGGCATTGATGTAGAGGAGGTTGGTTTTAAATGGGCCGCTGGAGTGAGGAAAGCAAACTTACTCTGGCGGCTTTTTTTATGGTCCTTTATGTTCAAAGATATATATTTACCTTCTATTTTGGATTTTACTATTTTATCTCTAACCAACCACCCTCAGAGTGTCCTGAAATATCCGGCACATACATTTGATAAGCTTGGGCTGGTGGATAATGATAACGCCCTGGCGTTGTTGCTCTTACTCGATAACTGACTTCATAAACTCCAGGAGGTAAAAAATTTGCAAATAATGTTGTTCTGTCGTCATGATATTCTTTATGTTCAAAGTAAAGAAGTTGGTTACCTTTTTCTTTTAAACTTGGTCCTTCTTTATTTAGAACGCTGACATTTTTCAAACTTTCATTTACTGATTCAAGACCTGCGGGTAGAGTGTCTTCAATGATCACAAAATGCCGCTCTTCAGGAGCAACAATTATAAGACGCACCCATACTTCAGTATTTTCATTAATTGTATCTTTTGGTAGTACATTTCCTTTGCTATCGACAAATTCTCTTACAACGACCATTCCCTGTTCTAATGGTTTAATTTCTGAGAATGGTAAATAATACTTAAGGTTAAAATTATAATAGAGATTTCCTGTTCCGCTTTTTGTAATTCTCAGTTTACTCTCACCCCCAATATTCAAGTTGGATATAGAAATTGTATATTCTTGCAATTTTAATAAATCTTCTTTCGTAAATTTTCCCTCTTTAAGAAGTTTTCCATTAAGCTCAAGTCTATAATTTTCGTTCACATTTTGATCTCCTTTGCTTAAGAGTTGCGAAGAAATAGCTTTGATTACAGCAGCAGTATCACGGGTTGTTGACCAGTGGCTGTCAATCCTTATAGACATTAAGTATCTAACAACTTCTGAAATAAGGGGATTATTTTTGTCAAATAAAGTAACAGCCTCAAGGATACTTGCGGTAGTAGTTGTATTACTACCCATAAAGCGGTAGTCTTGTTTTGGTTCTTCCCAATGAGTAGTGGTGGCTGTTTTTTTGGCAAGGCTTATTAACTCTTCATATAATCGTTTTGCTTTACTTCCCATGTTGGGCATATCTTTCATTGATATTGCTAAATATGCTCTTCCTTCCAAAGAAAGCTCGAAGCGACGATCAAAGTAATTTGCTGCATAGGAGGATAAATTGGCATTTCTTTCTCGTAACACGAAGAGGATATACACTTGTGTATCAAGTGATAATTCACTTTTACCTTGTGCAAGTTGACCTTCTAGATAACTTTGAGCTCGTTCTAAAGTTTGATCAGCTACAATAAATTTATCTTTTTTAGCTTCAGAAAGTGCTGATAGGGCGTAAGCCGTCAAGAAAGGATCGCTATTGTACTCACTCCACCAGCCCCATCCACCATCCGCATGTTGTTGATTATTCAAGCGTTGGATACCGTCATTTATTACGTCAGTAAGCTGTTTTATATTAACTGACCCACTTTTATCAATTTTTGCATTTTGGAGAATTCTATGAATAAAAATGGCTGGCATAAATCTACTCGTTATTTGTTCAGTACAATAATAAGGGTAGTCTAATAGGTAAGGGATAGCATTAATACTATCACTCCCAAGTGAAGGAGAAAAGCTTATATTTGCTGACCCTTGCGCTGGATCTAATTCTTTTGGCAATACAATTTTTTCAGAAGCAGTATCTTTCGCTTGGCCCGAGGTTGATACCGTCTCAGGAGTGTTATATGACTTAATCGGTAAAATTATTTCGACAGCATCCTTTGGGTTTTTATTTTCATCTTCAATTGATAGTCTAATTTTTGCTGAAGTGCTTTTTTTTGCCACTGTTGCCCAGGTAAGTTTTTCTTGAGCTCCGTCAGCTAAAACAATTCGTTTTGATTTGTCTTCAGTAATTTGCAAACCTTCACTTTCAATTTTCGCAATAAGAGTTTGTTCTTCACCACTCGTATTGACAACAATTGCACCAAGTTTTGCCTCGTCTCCAATCGAAAGGAATCGGGGTAAAAAAGGTCTTATTAACACATCACGGCTTACAGTAACTTCTGATACCTTTGAGCCAAAAGCAGCTTCTTGTGAGTTGGCAATTGCTGCTAATCTCCATGTTGTTAAATTATCAGGGAGCTTGATCTCAAGATCTAGTCTACCCTCATTATTGGTTTTTAAAGTAGGATTCCAATAGGCGGTATCTGGAAAATTACCTCTTGAAGTATCGTTGCCTCCTTTTTGGTTGTGGACATAAATATCACGCGCAAAATATGTTCTATATTTTTCTACTTCTAAGTTGTAAACATTGAAATCTCCTCGAACTTGTTCTATCGAAAATACCTTGATTAATTGGTTATCTTTACTTAACATATCATCTCCAACTTCTATTTCTCCTGCAATCATCCACTTCCCATTTACATACATTCGATGAATAGAAGTAACGCGAAGATCTCCATTTATGATGAGGTATTTATCGACTTTGTGTTTGTATGTTTTAGTTATATTAGCCTCAACCAATTTTGGAGAATTATCACTTTCTCTTGTTAAAACAATATCTCCAATTCTGATGTCTTGAATGTTCTTATATATTCCACCCTTCATTAATATGGGAGTTTCCCCTGTAAAACACCCTCCTCCGCTTCCCCCTTTTGCTCCAAGATTCGTATTCGCGTTTATTCGATCAATAGAAATTGTCAATAGCTGTGAAGTTAAAACCTCAAGATTTCTAGGTTGGTAAAAAGTTTTATAAATATCAGGCAATTCAACATTTGATAAATCCCACACAGCTTTATCAACCAACCCAACTGCTAACTCCGTGGAAATTGGATGGCCTAATAAATCTTTTGTTTCTATGGTCGCTTTTAGAATATCTTTTGGTTTATATTTCTTCTTATCTGTTGTAATACGAACATCAATTTGTTGTTTTTTATCAGTAACTTTTATTTCCGCATAACCCATCTTAAATTCTGCAGGTTTTTTTACCTGATTACCTCCTCTTACGAGAACTGCCCCGATAAACGCATTAGGAGTGTATTTTGGAGGTATGGATAAGGTAAAATTATTGGACGAGTCGCTTGTATTAACAACTTTATAATCCAAAACGCTACCCCTTTCTGCAGTCAATAATGTTTTCGCTCCATCTGAAGCGAATGGGGACGCAACGAATACGGAAAGATTCTCGCCGACTAAATAATCACGCTTATCAGTAACAAGAATAATCCTATCATTATTCTCTCTTGCTGTTGAAAAGCCATAACCAGATACCCACAAGAAACTACCACTTGTATTTTGATTACCATTTTTATCTGTTACTTTCCCTAAAACCTTATACGTTCCTCCCTCTGATGGAGTAAAAGAGGCGATTGCTCGACCTAAAGAGTCTGTCGTAACCATCATGTTTGTTACAAGAGAATCACTCGGCTTGCTTGTGTAATAAAACACCCCATCGTCGGGATTTTTTTCTCGGATCGTTTCCCATGTCCTTTTATAGAATTCAATTGAAACAGGCGTATTTGGCACTTCGCCACCTTTTAGGTCAACTGCAACCACTTCAACTTGAGCCTCTTTACCAGACTGATTAGCATAGCTTATTGGTCTCAATCCCGCATATAAGCCCGCTTTGTGTACTGTAAACTCTTGTGAGGCAGCAATTGATTGATTATTAATATCATTTACCGTTACTTCAACGAGCATTTTTTGACTTGCTTTTTGTTTACTAATATCAAGGGGAAGATTGAGGTCTAAATTGCCCTTGGCGTTGGTTTTTCCTTTCCCCTCCGTAACTACTTTTCCAGAATAGTAACTTGATCCAGAATAATACCACCATGGTTGCGACCAATAAGAATCTGGATCCCCAAACTCGAACCTCCAATCCTTATCCCACCGGAAGGAATAATCTTGAGTTTGAAGTACCCATGTTGCAGGAGCATCCGTAACAGGTGCGCCAAAATAGTATGAAGCATTAACAGCAATAGCCGCACTATCTCCTTGAGTATAGGCATCTTTTGATGGTTTTACGCTTACTGCAACATCTGGTTTTTTATATTCTTCTACTTGAAATTCTTGTGAGTATGAATTTGCTTGGAAAGCAGACTCTACCTTATAGGACCCTAAATTTGCATCTTTACTTAAGACGAATTCACCAGAAAATGAACCATAAGAAGTGATTGATAAAGACTGGGTATATACGGACCTATTCTGCGCATCATTTATATGAACGGTTACTTTTTCCCCCGGTTTAAGATTTTCATAAGCTCCGTCATTATCTTTCTTAATCACTCCTTTAAAATATATTTTTTGCCCAGGCCGATAAATCGGACGATCCAAGGTAAGAAATAGTTTGTAGTCTACTTTTGCATCGTAATCTTTATATTCATTTGCGCTATAATAACTTGGTAATCCAAAATCAGAAGGATTTATTCCCTGATTCCAAGCACTAGCAGCAACTACGACATCGTCGTCTTTTTGACCGAACACAAACAAATCGTTCTTCTGAAATAAGTCTACATCCTTCATAAATACACCATCACCATTTGAGACACCCTCACTCAATACGGCTCCTAAACTATTTGTTAACTGCATTTTCATTCCTGATACAACGTCACTTGTCGATTGGTTGACTGACCAAGAGAATATTTGTTTATCACTCTTTTTAATAGTTAGAGTAGATTTACTTACAATCATCACCATGTTGTCATGTGCTCCCTGTGGAATTTTCATGTCAAGAAAGTAAAATCCAGACGGAATTTTCTCTCCTGAATCTTTAGTTATTTTCGTGATTACATTAACAGGTGTATTAAACTCTCCTTCAAATGATTCACTCCATGAACGAATTTTTGTAAGTTTGCTCGTGTCATAATTTTGCCAATTACGACACGCTTCACTTTGACACAATTGCTCATAACGCCTTCTATAGAGATTTAGAAGATCGGCCTTTTCCAATTTATAGAGTGAATAGTCAATCTTATTTGCATTAATAACTTGAGCAACAATACGTGGAATTACTTCCTGATTAAAAGCTCCAAAATAGGTCCCAGCTGGATATATGTTTATAGATTGTTTATAGGGAGCTGTGGAAAAGCTAAAAGTATAAGAATTACCTAGCAAGACTCCATATTGGTCTTTAACACCTGGTCCTACTGTTATGGTATACGTTTTTGATCTCCCTAGATACGTATTGATTGAAAGAGAATTTTGCGAACCATAACTTGAAAAATATAATGATGGTTTTGTGTCTGGTTGAGGATCAATGGATACATTATCCTCAAAAGATGTCTCATTCATAGGAGTTTTAAATAAGACTTCTATTCTATATTCCTCAGAAATATCTTTATCTTTATTTTTAGGAGTTGAACTGATTACCGCTGGTTTGGCAGCAACTCCAAAACCCCATGAGTAATCAGTTTCCATCCCATTTTCGCCCTCCGTACTTTGCACTCCTTGAGAAATGACAACAGTGTAATATTCCTCTCTTTTCAGTGATTGATAGGGGTAAAATTTTACTATATTTTTTGATACTGCAACGCTACCTGAAATCTTATTTTTATTCTTGTCGTAGAGAATTAATTTATTATTAATCGACTCGGCATTAATATCTTGATTAAACGTCACGGAGATCGGCGCTGTGGGGGACACATATTTATCATCTCTTTTAGGACTCGTATCATCAATGCGTGGGCGCTCACTTGAAAATTCCCAACTGTACGATTCTTTCAATATTCCCTCATCTTGCGAACGTAAACCAGATGGAACTGTCACTTTATATGTTGTAGATTTTTTGAATCTCTCCGAAGGTCTAAACTGGTATGCAGTTGTCCCAAGCCATCTTCCTTCACCCTCAATCTTAGGATTAATAGTAAACGCTGGTTGTTTAATCCCACTATTTGTAGCCGTAGTGAGAGCGATCATTGGACGGTCAAAAACGACTGTAACAGAGGTTAAATCTTCAAGTGCCTCGTTCTGAGGCGAAGCAAGAACAACTTTCGGATTGCCGATCGTTTCAAAAGCAATAGTCTTCTTTTCAAGAAGTGGTACCATATAATTTGATAAAACCATTCCTCGAAAATCTACTTTATAACCACTTGCCCTACCAAGTCTTTTTTGAGGCGTAAATATAAGTTTTTGATCACCCTCCCAACTTAAATTACCCTGAATATGTGGCGTAATAGTAAAACTCTTTTCAGCAAACGATTTTATAACTCCCTTGTCAAAAATGATTTCAATTTTGGAATCGAGAGGAGCCTCGGCGCTTTGATTTCCTGGAAAGCTTGTGGCTATTTTAGGGGGTAAAAAAAGGTAACCAAATTTGAAAATAAATAAAAATACAATAAGAATAAACAGTGGTTTTCTTATTATCACCCAACGTTCTTTCTTTGAAGCAAGCTTAAATTTATTAGTCTGTTTATGGATATATCCAATTACTTTATTATAATTTTGCTTGATATACAGTTGCAAAATAGGTAGTTTGGTTCGTAAGAATAAAATAGATCTTTTTATCCAATCAATTTGCAAAAAACGCACCATAATACAATTTAATCAAAGTCGCTGCTAATATTCAATCAGAGAATTATTGAAGGACATCCTCCTTGAATCCTACGACAGAAAAATCTATTTTTTCACTACTAATTTTTTCGTCATTTTTAGTAACTCCGTAAGCTATTACAGTATGTTTACCCTTAATTGGCTTCCACGATAAATTATAAGGAAAGTTTACTGATTCTTTTAGGAGCTTTCCATCTAAATACCAAATTACTTTATTAATATTTTGAGAAACATTTACCTCAAAAACAACGCTTTCGTTATTTACGATAAGTGGCGCTGTTTCAAAAATAGTTTTTTCTTTAGGATAAGTTATTTCCAAATAAGACCCTCCTAATAATTGTTGTGCCCCATTGCAAAGAGGTGACGACTGCCGGGGAATTATTTCTTGGTTATCTTGTACCGCCCATGTGTAAACTTCGGGAGGGTAATCAACAAAAATCTTTTCTTCAACAAAGTTCTTGGGGCAAGAATCGTTTGCTATCAATCCATTTCTTTTATCAATACTCACTATTTTATGAAGTTTTGACATCTCTTTCGGCTCTGTACCTACAATAAAAAGTTCTTTCATTTTCTCAGGACAAAGCCCATCTGGTAGTTTTCCTGATAGTGCGCACACCTCTACTTCTTTTATTCGTTCAGGGCGAATAAACTGTTCCGTTGGTTTACCTTTCAAAAATTCTTCAAAAAATTGATTCCAAATTGGCGCCGCTCCTACCACTCCTGTAATTTCGCGCATCGGATGATTATCATTGTTACCAACCCAAACTCCGACTGTATAACCTGGAGTATAGCCAACGGTCCAATTATCATGCCAGTCGGTGGTTGTTCCTGTTTTTACAGCTGCCGGATGAGAAATAACGAGAGGATTTTTCTCGCTAAACCCAGGAATGCGAGCCTTTGGGTCAGATAAGATATCAGAAATAAGATAAGCTACCTGTTCACCATTTTTTCCTAAAACCTGCGTTTTCTGTTTTTCCTTATGTTCATATAAATTTTCACCGTTATCAGTGGTAATTTTTTGTATCGCATACGGCGCCTTATATTCTCCACCTCTTGCAAAACTTGCAAACACGTTGGTGAGTTCAAGAAGCTTAACTTCCCCACCTCCCAAGGTGAGTGATAAGTCATATCTATCTTCTTGAGTAAAAGTAGTTATTCCTAAATCTCTTGCGACTTTCAAAAAGTTATTGATTCCTATTTGCTTCAACATCTCCACTGCCGGCAAATTAAGTGAAGAAGCAAGAGCCTCCCGAATCAATACTAATCCATTATACCTACCATCATAATTGTGAGGGGTAAACCCTTCACCTTTTTTGGTTTTAAAAATCTTCTTTACATCGTAGATTAATGTCGCTGGAGTATAGCCCTGCATAAATGCGGCAGCATAAGTAACAGGTTTTAACGCCGAACCAGGTTGCCTTAAAGCAGTCGTCATATTAACTTGCCCAGCATGAGTATCATCAAAATAATCAATTCCTCCAAGCATATTAATAATTTCCCCCGTTTTATTATTAAGAAGTACAAGAGCGGCATTACTTAAGTCGTGTTGCATCTTCAATTTATCAATCCATATTTTTGCGATATATTCACTTAAGCTAAATGTAGGATAATCAAGTGTCGTATAGATATTAAGCCCTTGATCATTATTGATCTCGAGCGTATTTAACTCCTGTAAAACGTACTGAACAAAATGAGGCGCTTTAATATTTACTTTTTCTTTTGTAACAGTTAGTTTTTCCTGTTTTATTTCTTTAACTGTTTCTTTTGGAATATATCCATGTTTTACCATTAAGTCCAACACACGAGCTTGTTCTATTTTTGCTTCATTAGTGTCATTTCTGTCAGGTGAAGAAAGTAATCCAACAAGATACGTACTCTCAGCAAGCGATAGTTGGCTAACATCCTTATCAAAATATGCAAAAGATGCTGCCTGTATCCCATATGCTAAATTACCAAAATATATTTGGTTAAAATACATAGTTAAGATATCTTTTTTTGAATATGAAGCTGTAATTCGGAGCGCTATTAAGATTTCTCTTATTTTTCTAATGATACTTCTAGAGGGTGTTTTTTGAGGTGAAATAATAGCTACTCTGGCTAGCTGCTGGGTAATGGTGCTTGCACCACTTATTACCTTTCCTGCTTTCAGGTTGATAAAAGCTGATCTTGTAATAGCTTTAAAATCTATTCCAGGATTAGTCCAAAATGTACTGTCTTCAGAAGCCACGACTGCATTTATTAGATGCTTTGGGAGGCTATTATAAGTAATTGATCTCTTTTTACCCACTTCGCCAGCTGATTCATAAAGGAGAGTATTATTCCTATCCCATACTTTTATTGTTCCTGTTTGATTAAAATCCAGTCGTGTCCATAAGATAATAAAGATAGTAAAACTTAATATAATTCCTATTGAAGTCAATTTTTTATTTATTCTTTTCAAGAAATGCATATGCAGTCAAAGTATAACAATAAAGAAATCATCTGAAATTAGTAATCAAGTTATCTTAATTTGTTATCAAAATCTGGTAGACAGTATTCCTCAAAATTCCTCTGTGGGAAAGTTTTACACATTTATCTCCCTCAATACTTCCCACAGTTTTACATGGAGTACGCCACTGAGTTTGAGAAGGGTAAAAAGCGTTGGGTTTGCTCTTCCGTTTTCCAGTGTTGAAAGACCCATTCTGTCAATAGAAGTTTCGAGTGAAATATATTCTTGAGAAAAGCCAAGCTCAATCCTTTTCCTTTTCAATATAGCTCCGAGTTGTTGTTTGGTCCGCCAATAAAACATATAGGGGGACAGAATACAGTATTGAAGACGCCCAAAGTGACTTTTAAGAATCCGTATGGCATTTTGGATAAAAAGCGTCCTATCAATGTATTTTATGTAGTGTGATGCAGTTTACTAAAGCGGTTGATTATTTACCTGCAGTTGTATACAATTAGACTATTCACACGAAAAGGGATCCAAACGGCTAACTGCCTAAGGAGCCCTTTTCTTTTTTTACCCCTATCTTTTCTTTTATTCCCTCGCTATCAAGGTAATCGTAATAAGTTGATCCTAGTTTCTTATATAGCGATGACGCATATTTTCTGTTTGGGAATAACACTTTCTCAAGCCTGTTTTCTTCTATCAAGAAATCTACAACCAATTTGTAATCACCATCGCCCGATACAAGAATAATCTTGTCAAAGTCTTCTTTCTTATACATCTTTTTCATTATTTGAAAAATAATGTCAGAATCTACATTTCCTTTCTTTTTTCCTATCATTGCGGTGTTGTGTTCTCGAAAAATAAGCACGAAGCCTGCTTTTTGTATTCCTTCGTAGAGCTCCTGGTTCGCTTCCTGTACATACCCTAAGAAATAGTAGGCATTCACCACATTGTATTTTTGCTCAAGATATATACGGAAACGCGAAAGATTAATTTTCCATGGGTGTTCCTCGAGTTTTGCAGTACCAAAATAGAGGTTTTGCCCATCTATGAATGCGTAATTCTTTTTTGTATTTTCTTTTTTATCCATGTGTTTAGTCAAATAATATCAGATTTTACGAATAAAGGATTTTCAAAAAATAATCAAAGGCCCGGTTCTTTATCAAAGTTTGGTATATAATACTTCTGAGTGGACTGTTGATAAAAGGTTCTAATTTTGTTCACTAGTGAGCTCCAAATTTAGACTTGCGTTTTCCCATTCACTTCGGTCATCGGGACTGACTCTTCTTGATATAGTATCAGTCTATTTCTGAAAAGCATATTTTACCTCCGATAATATTAATCATGGACAGACTAATTCGTTCTCATCGAAGTGGTATTGACTTGCAATCAAAATCTGTACTATACTTTATACAAGTTGACATATGTTGCGAAATATTCTTACGAGTCTAATAATAGGTTTATCCATAACTGTTTTACTACTGTTCGTTTTGTATTCATCGATTATTAAAAAAACAATCAGTTCATATATTTTAGCGCTACCAAAAAAAACAGATAGGATTGATTCTAAAACAAATAAACTCGTTTGTAGTGATACTATTAAGACTTGTGACTGCACAACAAACCAATCTAATGTAAATGGAACAAAGGTACCCGATTGGAGCGTGATAAAAAATACCGATGCATTTTGGTTAAGTAACAACCAAAAAATGGCACTTGACCCAAAGGTTATTGATGTTCTAGCAAGATCTAAAAAATCTCTCACCAAGTCTTCTATTATCCATAATATTTATCAAGGAAAAATAAGCATTCTTGATTTTGAAGAAAAAAAGGCATTCTATGAGACATATAATGCTAAGCTCACCATAAGAATAGCAAATAAAGAGGATGAAGATGAATATACCACCTTTTATTTAAGCGAGGATGATCTATCAAAAGCTGAGTTTTTTATGTTAAATGGAGATTCTGAGGCCAAAATCAAGGCAGCAGACCTAAAGGTGGGAGATGAGGTGACAATTGATCATACTTTTGATGCGATGAAAAATATTCCTCTTCCTACTCCCAAGGAGGGATACGATTATCTCACTAGTTCATGGGGAATAAATACTGTAAAATTAGTAATTACTAAGGTTAAATAAGGGTATTGATAATGTCTATTTCTTCGATACTAATCTTCAATATAGAGAGAAATAACCTGGAAACACCTCCCACGAACTGTCTATTTTAATTTAAGAACTTCTTCGAAGGCTTGTTTGTCGGAAGGGTAGGAGAGTATCTTCATTGCCTCTTCCTCACTCATAAACTTTGCGTCCATCATTTCCCAGTCATGATTTTTTGGGTCCCCAGAAATATACTCCATGAGGTAATAATATACCGTTTTATCAACCTGAATATCATTCCATTTGTAAGAATAGAAAACTTTCACGGGAGTAGTGTTTACTATTTTTGCTTTTACTCCGCCCTCTTCCTCAACTTCGCGAATGGCAGCATCTTCCATTTTTTCATTCTCTTGAGTGTCGCCAATCAGGCCTTTAGGGAACACCCACCCTTTGTGTTGAGAATGTTGAGTGACAAGCCACTGAAGTTGATACTTGGAACTTGAAGCTTGAATCTTTCTAAAAACAATTCCACCCGCGCTCGTTTCCTTTTTAATCTGCATATTATTTTATTATTACTAACTGATTGCAACTGATCTCAGCTGGTCTTAGCTGATTTCAACTATCTACTTTTTATAATACTGCCCTCCCATTTCATATTTAAAAAGAGGCTTTCGCACCGGGCCAAAGAAAAGTTGGTAGAGAAGGGCAGAAATTGATTTATATAAACTCACAATTAATCCTTCTTTATCAAATCTTCTTGTAGAGACAAACAGTAGGGGATTCTTATAGACTTTCAAAATTCCACCCTTCCCATGCGCCCTCTTAACAATGTCATAATCTTCCCCAAAAAAAATAGTCTGATCAAATCCGCCGATGCTATCAAAAAGCTTTTTCTTCATAATAATACATGGACCATTTGCTGCAGGATGAATATCCTGCGTCATTTGGACTATTCTGTTCATTAAGCCAAAGATAAGTCTTCCTCTCCATGAAGGGGGGCTTGGTCTATTCCACATGGTCATTATTGTGGGATGGTCCACTTGAATATGACGCATTGTTGCCTTTAAAAAATGTTCTTCGATGAACACATCTGCATCAAAAAATATGAGATACTCCCCTTGAGCATAGAAGGCACCTTTATTGCGCGCAGCACTCACGTTTGGAGTTTTCTCTTCTGTAATAATGAGTGAGGGTACTTTTTTCCGATACTCCTCAACCACTCTGGCCGTCTCATCCTCAGAAGCGCTATTACTGACAATCACTTCAAAATCTCTGTATGACTGTTTTGCGATTGTCTCTAGGAGCTTACCGATAGTTTGCTCTTCGTTATGGGCGGGAATAATGATAGAAAATTGAGGCGACATATTTATTCATTATACAAATATATCGGAGTTCGTATACAGCATCGTGAGTCTATCTATGCCTAGTCCAATGCCGGCATACGAGTCGCTTTTCATACCCTCTAGAGAGGAAAGAAACTCCTTATCAATAGGCAGCCCCGACTTCTTATGTTCTTCTTCAAATGTTGCGCGAACTGAATCGGTATTTGTGTTTTCTGTATTACCATTGGCAAGCTCCGTCTTGTGGACATAGAGCTCAAACCGCTCAGCAAAAAGCGGTCGATCTTTTTGAACTTTGCATAATGGCGAAATGCGCGCTGGAAAATCGATAAGAAAAAATGGTTTTAAGGAGAATGTTGACTCAACTTCATTTACAAAAAGTTGTGTATACAACTCTTCCCAGGTGGCCTCTTCTGTTTTGCATCCTTTAGCTTGCGCTATTTGCACAAGTAAAGCTTCATCAATAATCAATTTCTCTAGCTCCACTCCTACTTTTTCCTTAAATAGCGTATCAAGAGATAATCGAGGAAATGCTCCTTCTTTCATCGCGACTTTATTTCCCATTTTTTTATTAATAATATGAAGTAATTGCTCTGTGTCATTCATAATATCCGTGAAGACGGCGCTTTTTCTGTACCACTCAAGCATAAGGAATTCTCGAAGATGAACAGAGCCAACTCTTTCGTAGTTGCGAAACGATTTTGACAGAGCAAAACAGTTTCCCATTCCTTGTGCAAGAAATTTTTTTATTCCTCGTTCGGGAGACAGTGCTAAATAGAGCTCTTTCTTTTCTTTCCCGTTGTCATAAACTGTAATTAAAGGTCTAAGATTTGGCTCAAGAGGAAGAGCAGAATTGAGAAGGGGAGGAATCACTTCATGAAAGTCTTGTTTATAAAAAAACTCACGAATTATTTTGATTATTTTTTCTCGCACAAGATATTTATCCATATGATTTATTATTTTCGATGTATCGATACATCGAAAAATTAATTATTTAATATATCTTTGAGTCCGCACATAAACTCAGTTTGGCTACATCCTTTGCATGGGCCGCCAATCCGGCTTTCAAGGATGGAGAACAATTGTGAGATGGGATCTTCCATTTTTCCAATTGGCCTATATCCTTCACAACACCCATACACAACCCCACTTGAAGCGAGTGCAATTTGGTAGCATCCTAAGTCTTTTGGGGGAAATACAGTTCGTGTATTCATAAGATCAACAAGTTGTTCCCGCGAAATATAGTCAAATCCATCAACCTCTCCTTCAATATTCGAAATGGGATGATGAGCAAGATAGGCTGGGGGCTTGCGGGGGTGATAGGTGATTTCAATGTCTTGTAATTCATCTTTTACAAATTGTTCCAGTGTATCGATAGATCGCAAATTCTGTTTTGTAACGATGCTGAATATTTCAGTATGAAACCCCATGCTTTGTGCTTTTTTTAAAAAACTAATGCTTTTTTTAAAATTGCCGATACCTCTGTTGGAATCATGATATTCAGCCACTCCATCAATTGAAACGATAAGATTAATTAAATTGGGTGTCGATAATTCGTCTAATTTATCTATTGTGCCGTTAGTTATTATTTGAATAAATATTCCTTGACCTGTGAGTATATTAACTAAATGAGGAAAATAGGGAAGGGAAAAAACCTCACCTCCACAAAAGGTGATTATTTTTAGCTCACCCATTTTTTGATATCTATTTACAAAGTCCATTATCTCTTCTTCAGAGAGGATAGGGTCTGTTTTTTTGGTATAACATATCTTGCATCTCAAGTTACACTTCTCAAGAGGATTAATGTAAAGATGATGAAGAACTTGCTCAATATGACTATTCATGGCGGAGAGGGCGAGAGTCGAACTCGCGTTTGGCTTGCGCCAAAACTAGTTTTCAAGACTAGCGCACTAGGCCACTATGCGACCTCTCCTTTTGAAAATCTGTACTGAGGCGCGTGCCAGAATCGGACTGGCGCAATAGAAGTTTTGCAGACTCCCGCGTTTCCACTTCGCCAACGCGCCTATATTACTATATTGCTTTGTGCTTTGAGCTTTGAGCTTTGAGCTTTGAGCTTTGAGCTTTTAGCTTTTAGCTTTTAGCTTTTAGCTTTTAGCTTCAGAGTATATTTTACTTTATTGAGACTCTAATCACAATTGGTCTTACGAACACGAGTTGCATGGAATCAAGTGTTACCCAAGCTGATCTTAGGTAGGGCCATTGCATGATATAGAAGTGTTACCGAACACCCCCTGCATTTTTTCATCTGTTTG
>Ga0194063_10000841_pt1 | contig 21214 bp, 16 predicted proteins | sample SepL3720m_MetaG_FD_155459 | JGI IMG/M metagenome (GOLD analysis project Ga0194063, IMG submission 155459) | Anoxic zone freshwater microbial communities from boreal shield lake in IISD Experimental Lakes Area, Ontario, Canada - Sep2016-L373-20m | ecosystem: Environmental > Aquatic > Freshwater...
CAGCATCCCGCGCGCCACAGCGCGCACCCGAGCGAGGCTTGAAACCGCAGGTCAGAAGTACCGCTGGTATCTCGTCTGGATCGATCAGTTCGCCTCGGGCCAGAGCAGCGTTCAGATCAGCGAAGTTTTCCTCTACCGCTAGAAGCGGTAGCCGCTCTGTTCGCGGTACCGCTCAATCGCAATGTCTAGTAGCCGTTGGCAGAGCTGCGGGTACTCGATGCCGCTCTCCTGCCAGAGACGCCCGTAGACGCTGGTAGTCGTGAAGCCCGGCATCGTGTTCAGCTCATTCAGCAGCACGTCGTCACCGTCAACGAAGAAGTCGGCGCGAGCAAGGCCGCTGCAATCGCTATCGCTGAAAGCTCTGATCGCAAGCTCACGGATTCGCTGACTAGCTAGCTCAGAGATCCTTGCGGGGACTACTAGTTCCATCCCGCCGGGTGTGTATTTAGCTTCGTAGTCGTACCAACCCCCTGGCGAAGCGCTATGTAGGACAACGATCTCACCGGCGACGCTGACCTCAGCCTGCTCTGCTGTGCCAAGCAACGAACATTCAACCTCGATACCACCGCTTGCTGCTTCGACGATCACGCGCGGGTCATAGATGAATGCTTGCTCGAGCGCCTCTGCGAGTTCGTCGGCCTGCGCAACGCGGGCGATTCCAACAGATGACCCAAGCCGAGCCGGCTTGACAAAGAGTGGCATTCCAAGCTGCTCAATCTGCGCAGTTAGCCGCTCCGTCTCGGACTCATAACTGGCGCGTGTAAGGCCTACAAAGGGAACCTGCGGAATCCCAGCCTGACCCATCAATTGCTTGAAGGCCAGCTTGTCGATACAGACAGCCGAGGCACGAACGCCACTGCCGACGTAAGCGATGTCGAGCATCTCGAGCAATCCTTGGACCGTTCCGTCCTCACCAAACGGGCCGTGCAAGACCGGAAAGGCAACCTCGGCGCCCAGTAGGCCATTGCCTGGGCGAAGTTCAACCTCATTGCCCTCGTGGTGCCATCGTCCGTCGCTGTCGATCTCGATCCTGCGGACTTCGTGGCCTGCCGCTTCGACCCCGTCCGCAACAGCCGCGCCGCTGGCTAGCGAAACGTCGCGCTCCGAGGAACGGCCACCGCAAATAACAGCGACGATCATCTCGCTACCCGCTTCCTACCGGCGCCGCTCGCTGGCGGCGGGTCATAGCGACCGACGCCGATCGTCACCGTAGAACCAGTTTTGGCGCTACCGCCGGATGGGTCTTGTGACACAACGGTGCCGTCTTGCGACTCATCGGGAACGGAGACGCGGTCGATACTGACCTTGAACCCTGCCCCTTGGATCTCCGCGATAGCCGATGCTTCATCTTCGCCAACCGTATTGGGCACCTTGGTCGTTGCCGGAGTCTTGGCAACTACGAGGGCGACGGTTGAACCCTTGTCTGCCTTAACTCCGGCTCCAGGATCCTGCCTAAGGACTGTCCCCGCGGTGGAGGTTGAGTCCTGCTCGGTGACGCTAACCCCGAAGCCAGCGCCGCGCAGCGTGGCGCGCGCGTCATCGACGTTCTGTCCGACTACGGCAGGTACCTCAACTGTCGCCTTACCGGTCGAAACGACCAGCGTTATGGTCGAACCCTGCGGCGACGGTGTTCCTTCCGGGGGAAGTGTTTCAACGGCGTCGCCAGAGGGAACCGTATCGGATGAACTTTTCCTGATTCGCACCGTGAATCCGGCGTTTTCAAGCCTTCGTCTTGCCTGCAAGGAGGCCAGTCCAGCTACCGAAGGCACAGCGACCGAGTCAGGGCCGTCAGAGACTGTGAGGGTTACCGTCGAACCCTCGTCGGCCTGCTCGCCGGCCGGAGGATTCTGGGCGATCACCTGACCTTTGACGGTCAGTGACTTCTTCAGCACGATGTCGCTCTTCAGTCCAGCGCGGGTCAGCGCTGCCTGGGCAGTCGTAGCGTCGCTTCCTACGACTCGCGGCACGGTCACTTGGCCAGGCTTAAGAGCGAGCAGCAACACCAACAGGATGCCAACGGCAACCACAGCGCCTCCGGCAAAAAGCCACCAACGACGACCGGGGCCGTCGTCATCACCCTTGGCGTCGCTCGCGGCAGCGTAGGCCGAGGTGGGTACAGCGCCGGCGGCCAGAGCGCTGCCCGACATTCCGATCATCGTTCGTCCGCCAACGGCGGGGGCAGGGACGCCTGCCGGGATCACGCCTGCTCGAGCCTGCTCGAGCGCGTCGATGAACTGATCGGCGTTCGCGAAACGGTCGGCTTGGTCTTTTGCCAACGCTTTCATGATCACAGCGTCGAGCGCCGGGCTGATCCCCGGATTGATCGAACTTGGCAGCGGCGGCGGCTCGCTGACGTGTTTGAGCGCGATTGTGACTGCGCTCTCGCCGTCGAACGGCACGCGCCCAGTGACCATCTCGAAGAGGATCACGCCGATCGAATAAAGGTCTGACTGCTCGCTGACCGCGTGCCCCTGCGCCTGCTCAGGTGAGAGGTACTGAGCGGTACCCATTATCGAACCGGTCTGTGTCATGTCCGAGGCGCCGGCGCGGGCGATCCCAAAGTCGGTCACGGTCGCGAGCCCATCGTCGTCGACGATCACGTTGTGCGGCTTGAAGTCGCGGTGGATCACGTTGCGGCGGTGAGCGAACCGCGCTGCGCGCAGGATCTGCGTCGTCATGTCGATCGCCCAGTCCGAATCGAGCGCGCCGTATTCGTTGATGATCGCCTTCAGCGAACGGCCCTGGAGGTACTCCATCGCGATGTAGTAGGTGCCGTCCCACTCTCCTCGGTCATAGACGGAGACGACATGCTGGTGCTGGAGACCCGCGGCAGCGGAGGCCTCGCGGCGGAAACGCTCGACAAACTCTGGGTCCTGGGCAAACCTGCGATAGAGAACCTTCACAGCGACCTGCCGATCTAGCTGCAGGTCTGTGGCGCAGTAAACATCGGCCATCCCGCCGGAGCCCAACAGGTATTCGACGCGGTAACGACCATCGATCGTTGTATTTGGTTCGACGCCCCCGCTCATCGCAGCAGCGACTCCATGACAGCCTTCGCGATCGGTGCGGCGTCGGTGCCACCGAAGCCGCCGACAGTCTTCTCGATCGTCACGGCAATCGCGATCTGCGGGTCGGTGGCAGGCGCAAAGGCAATGAACCAAGGCTGCGTGATGTTGTTAATCACGTCGCGCTCAGCGGTGCCTGTCTTACCGGCAACGTCAATTCCGTCCAGCGCCGCTGCCGTTCCGGTTCCCTCCTGAACGACGCGCGTCATCATCGCCGTCAGTTTGTCGGCGCTAGCGGCGGACATCACGCGCGAAAACTGCTGAGGCTTGTTCTGATACGCGGTCCGTCCCTCAGGGTCGATCGTCCGCGTGCCGATCGCAGGGCGCATCAAGACGCCGCGATTGGCAATAGCGCTCGCCACCATCGCCATCTGCAGCGGTGTTGTCAGCAACTTGTCCTGCCCAATTGCGGTACGGCCAATGTCAACGCAACTTGCCGTTGCACTAACGATCTTGCGGCGACCGTTAACGGTGCAGTAGTCGCCACTGGCGAGCCGCTCATCGGCAGGGAGATCGACGACGACCGGGCTGCCAAATCCGTAGCGCTCCATGTAGCGGTTCATTCGACGCTTACCGACCCGCTCCCCCACCTGTGCCCAGACGGTGTTAACCGATTGCGTCAGCGCGGTCGTGAGGTCGATGTCGCCGTAGGCCTCACCGCCATCGTTATTCAGCGGCACGCCAGAGATCACGACTCCGTTGTCGCCGTTGACGACTGAGTTTGGCTCAAAGAGACCACTGTCGATTGCGGCCGTCGCGGCAACGACCTTGAAGGTCGAGCCAGGCGGGTAGAGACCGGCGGTCGTGCGATTCAGCAGCGGCGCGCCGGGAGCCGAGTTGAGAGCCGAGGTGGCCTTCGCGCTGCGCAGCAGGTTGGGGTCGTAGCCCGGGACAGAGGCCATCACCTTGACGCGGCCGGTTTGTGGATCGAGGGCGACGACGGCGCCGGCTCTGCCAGCCAGCTGATCGAGCGCTATCTGCTGGGCCTGGGGATCGAGCGCTGTCTGCAGATCGTTGCCTTGCTCACGCTTGCCTTGTAGCTTGCGCAGCGTCTGGTCAAGGCCTTGTGTGCGGCCCGTCAATTCGCCGTTATAGAAGCGCTCCAGACCGGCTGTGCCCGGGTTTAGAAATGAGTAACCGACGCTCTGCGCAAAGAGGCCCGCAGTTGGGTAGCGGCGCGAATAGGTGCCGTCGGGACGCTTGACTGAACGCGCCAAGATGGTCCCGGGCGCAGCGATTATCGAGCCGCGCTCAATCTTCTGCTGAGCGAGCAGCTGGCGCTTGTTCTGGGGGTTGTCTTGGAGCTGCGCCCGATCGATCACCGTCCACCGCGTCGTGAAGTAGCCGAGCAGCCCAAAGAGCACTAGCAGCACGGCAAAGACGCGGATGATCGGCTTATTCATCGCCGTGCCTCGCGGCGGGCGCGATCAGAGATCAGCAAGAGCAGCGCAACGATCACAAAGTTAGCGACGATCGACGAGCCGCCGTAGGAGACGAATGGCAACGTAACGCCGGTCAGCGGAATCACTTTTGTGACTCCGCCCACAATCACAAAGACTTGCAGCGCCACGACGGTCGTCAGACCTGTCGCCAGCAGCTTCGAAAAGGAGTCGCGTGCGAGCACTGCAATCCGAAAGCCTCGCTCGATCAGCAGCACGTAGATCAGCAGCAGCGCGATACCTCCGATCAACCCCAACTCGTTGACGATCACCGCGTAGATCAAGTCGGTTTGAGCTGCCGGCAGGATCGGACTGTCGCCGACGCTAACTAGCGCCTGCCCAAAGCCTTGCCCCCAAACACCGCCATCTGCCTGCGCGAAGAGCGATTGGGCGATCTGGTAGCTGCCGCCAATCTGCTCGTATAGCTTTGGATCGAAAGGGTGCTGCCAAGCGCTTACGCGATCCCCAACGTGCCCAACGGTGCTAGCGAAGAACCACGCACCGACGCCAAATAACCCAAAGCCGACGACCGGAAAGATCAGCCGATCGGTCGCCACGTAGAGCATTGCGAGGAAGCCTCCGAAGAACATCAGCGACGACCCAAGGTCGCGGATGAAGACCAGCATCAGCATCGCTAGCCCCCAAACCAAGAGCAACGGCCCAATGTGCTTGAGCCGCGGCAAGGTGATGCCAAAGCGCTTGCGCGAGACCAGTAGGGCACGCGTGTCGCGCAGATAACTGGCGAGGAAGATGATGATTCCGATCTTTGCGAACTCGGCCGGCTGGAAGCTAACTGGACCGAGACTGATGCCCAGATAGGCGCCGTTTGCCTGTTGACCAATTCCCGGGACCCTCGGGAGCAGTAGGAGGAACAAGCTGGCCGCAGCGATCACGTAGCGATAGCGCTCCAAGACTCGGTAATCGCGCAGCAAGACGATCGTTGCTGCGAAAGCAATCAAGCCGATGACGAACCACTGCGCTTGATCACGCGCCAGCGTCTCATTGAGCCTGTAGATGACGACCAGGCCGATGCTCGCGAGCACCGCAACGATTGGGAGTAGGTAAGGGTCGGCGTCGGGAAGACGCAGGCGGATGATGACGTGTGCAGCGAGGCAGAGACCTAGGAAGATCGCGCCGTAAGTCAACGAGAGATCGCCTAACTTTGTTTGCTCCTGTAGAAAGACAGCGCCAAAGCCAGCGACGATCAGCAGCGAGGCGGGCAGCAGCCCCAGCAACTCGCGGTTTCGTGCCCTCACCGACTGCCACTCCCGAGCTGCCCGAGCTCTAGCTGACGGACAAGATCATCGGCGTCGCTGCGTGCTCGCAGGCGATGATCGGTAATCGTCGCGCGTTCGGCGCTAGGCAGCTGCGAGAGGTTGATCCCTGAAACGTAATCCTCGCGGTAAAGATTGATTCCCAGCGGCAGTTCGTACGGAACTCCTTGGTAGACGCTGACGAAGCCTTCATTGTCGGCTCCGACAAAGTAGATCGCCTGCGACGCGAAATAAACACCGGACAGCAGAAGCGCGCTAGCGAAAATCACGAGCAGCGTGCCGAGCCCAGGCTTGAAGCGTCGACGGCGCTTCTCGGTCACTCGTGCCTGCTGGGGGATCCGCTGCTCAACCGCAGCAGGCTGATCGCTCGGCGGACGGGATGGAGCCGCCGCGGCCAGCCCGGCCGTAGACGCGCCCACCTGCGTCTGCTCAGCTTCCTGCGGATCGGCGTCGAGCTCTTCCAGCCGCAGCAGTACGACGGTGATGTTGTCGCGGCCGCCAGCCTTATTGGCTGCAGCGATCAACGCGCGAGACGCAGCCGTCAACTGAGTATTGCTGCGCAGGATCTCAGCAATCTCATCGTCGGTGATCATCGTCGTCAGCCCATCGCTACAGAGCAGTAAGAGGTCGCCGCCACGCCCGTCGACGGTCTGTGAATCAGGTTCGACGACAGCCTCCGGCCCTAGCGCACGAGTAATGATCGAGCGCTGCGGGTGCTCGAGTGCCTCCTGCTCCGTCAGCTGACCTTGGCGGACCATCTCCTCAACCAGCGAGTGGTCGTCGGTTAGCCGCTCAAGCTGGGCGGAGCGCCAGCGGTAGCAACGACTGTCACCAACGTGAACCAGAGTGACATCGCTCTCACCGATGTACGCAGCTGTCACCGTCGTGCCCATTCCGGCGCGCTCATCATCGGCTATTGAAAGCCCATGGATCTTCGCGTTGGCTGCCTGAACAGCGGCGCTTAGTCGCTCTTCAAGGCTGCCGTCGGCGCTGTCGCCAATGCCCCGTGACAGCACCTCGATTGCGCTCTGCGACGCTACCTCGCCGGCCTGTGCACCGCCCATCCCGTCGGCGACGACAAAGAGTGGCGCGCGCGCCAGAAAGGCATCCTCATTTGCCCGGCGCTGGAGCCCGGTGTCGGTCAGTTCAACGTGTTCGGCGACGCGCAACATCAGCGGTCAACGAACGTAAATTCGCTGTCACCAATCCTCACTCTGTCGCCTTGATGGAGTGGCTGCGGGCCACTCACGAGCTCTTCGTTTAGGTAGGTGCCGTTGGTCGACCCTAGATCCTCCAAAACGATGCGACCACCTTGCAGCACCAGACGCGCGTGCCGCGACGAAGCGTAAGGATCATCAAGCCGTATCTCAGCCTGCTCACCGCGCCCCATCACTGCGCCCTCAGCCAGTTCGTACTCCATGCCTGGCGTGTGACCGGGCGCTCGCTCTACCACTAGCCGTGGTTCCCCAGGGCCAGATGGCGCGGCGCCAGCTGTCACTGCACTGTGGATGCCCGTCGCATCTGCCGGCGGCGGGCCGGCCACGCGCTGCTCGTCTGGGCGGCGCAGATCGCGCAATGTGCTCCGTACAACCCAGGCGACAAACAGGAAGAGGACCAATAAGAATGCGGCCTGAAGTGCGACCGCTGTCGGCTGAATCATCAGCGAGCCTCAAATCTGCCGCTCACGGGGCCAAGCGTGATCTGATCGCCAACACTAAGTCGCAGCCGCCCGTCTACACGCCCACCGTTGACGACAACGCCGTTCGTCGAGCCGAGATCCTCGATCACCCATCCGGAACCTTCCTCGAAGCTGATCCGCGCATGCCGCCGCGATACGTCGGCATCGTTGAGCACGACGTCGCAGGAGCTGCTGCGGCCAACCACTGCGCCGCTCGCAGGAATCGTAAAGCGAGTGCCTTGCGCTGCAAAGATCGCCCGTTCTGCGCTGCTTTGTTGACGCGATGCTGCGACTGGAGCGGCTGGCTGACGCTCCGGCTCCGGTTCGGGTTCGGGCTGATCTAGCTGAACGACGCGAGTTTCGATGCCAAATTCACCTAGCCCGAGTGCTTCGTCGACGCCAAATTCAATTACCGGGCGTGAGACCAACGTCAGCCGCTCGGCCCGCGCATGATCGAGCAGATGTCCCGCCAGCTCGTCCGCGACCTCAGCTTCAACACCGTCGTAGCGCTCCCGATCCTCTGGCGAAAGCCAGATCACGTACTCGTTGGGGGCATAAGTGCGAGATAGTGAGACGGTGACGTTCTGATCCATCTCACGAGTAAGGCGCCGCGCTATCTCAACCGGCCCGACTTCAGTGCGAAAAAGGCGGCCGAAGGTTCCTTCAACAAGGCCGCTCAGTCGCTCTTCCAGATTGCGTAAAACGCTCATTATCGATTGGCTAGATGATCACGCGAGCAGGACTCTTCAGTAGTGCCCAGCTGGCGCGTTCAACCATGCTACGCACTACGGGCGGCGCCACGTGTCAGAGCCCCGATTTATCGCTCCGGCCGCAGTGCAGCGCCGGCCAAGGCAACTATTGCGGCGACCGCGGTGCCGGCGACCAATGGACCGGCCTGTGGGACGGCCAAAGGCCAGTTCAGGGCCTTGGCGGCAAGAACTGTCGCAGCAGTCAGAGCTATTGCCCAAAGCAGCGACGCAGCTAGATCTAGCGCGATTGAACCGCCCCGCGTCAGCGATGGAAGGAGCCAGGCAGCAAAAGCCCAAACGAGCGCAACCAGCGGCACTCCGTGCGAGATCAAGGCAACCACTACGTCAAGTCCACCGTTAAGCGTGCTGGCCCAGTCCACCTGCGCCGGTAACCGGCCGAGCAGCAACCGGCCCTGAGCGATCGACTCCGCCAGCGCCAACCACCACAGACCAAGCGCAGCGAGCGTCGCCCGCTGGCGACCACTCGACGAGAATGAAGCGAAGGCAGGGAACGCGCAGGCCGCGCCAAGCAAACCGAGCAGTGGAGCGCCGAGCGCGAAGAGCCAATTGCTCCCGTCGCGCTCCAAGAGCAGCGCCGAAGGCAGGATTGCGGCAGCCATCAACACGACCCAGCCAGGCACCCCGGCGCTAACAAACAGCGCGCTTAGCCCTACCGCGAGGATCACAACTCCCAGCCTCGGCAGGGCGCCAACGAGTAGCCCTGCCGCTAAAGCTGCCCAGAGCGGCGGAAGCTGAGTGGCATTCACGATCGCCCGCGGCGCGAGCAGCAGCAGTGCGACTAGCGTCGCTGCGGAGCAAGCGGCGAATAGTCGAGCTGGAATGCTGATCGCAAAGCGCTCGGCCTGCAGCGGCGGACCATCAATCAGGTCAACCTGCTCGTAGCTTTCGATGACTGAGGCATCGATTGTCCCGGCCGTCGTGTCGGCCTGATCGAGCGATTCCAGAAGAGCCTCGCGCAGCTCTTCGAGTGTTCCTCGATCAAACTCCTCAGGCTGCACGGCCCAGTCGATCGCTTCGCATAGCTCGGCTGGGAGATCGGGTCGAAGTTGCTGGAGCGCGGGCAGTCGTGTTCCAACTCGGCGCGCAGTCGCAGCGGCGCCAGCTGCCCGCACCGGGTTGACGCCACTAAAGGCCTCATACAAGACCAGCGCTAGCGAGTAGAGGTCGCTGAGGCCGCTGACCGGGCGCCCGTCGGCCTGCTCTGGAGCCATGTACGCGAGCGTGCCGACTACATCACCGGTCTTTGTCAAAGCGTCATCGCCAGCGATTAGAGCAATCCCAAAGTCGGTCAGCTTGACGATCCCGGCCTCGCCATCGGGGCGGTCAGGAATGATCACGTTCGCAGGCTTGATGTCGCGGTGGATTACGCCGCGAGTGTGAGCGTGCGAGAGGGCGTCGCAAAGTGCGATCCCGATCCGCACGACGTCGCGATCGGAGAGCTCACCGGCCAAAAGGCGCTCGCGCAAGGTGGCACCGCGAACCAACTCTGAAACCAGATAGACGGCCTGCGAATCTCGGCCAGCCTCGTGCAAGGCCACGATTCCAGGATGGCTAAGACGCGCTGCTGCAATCGCCTCCCGCTCGGCACGCTGCGCCATATCGGAATCGTGCGCCTCAATTCGTTTGACAGCCACTACACGATCCAAGCGTTGGTCGTGAGCAAGCCATACGACTCCGAAGGCACCGGAGCCTAGACGTCGAATCAGCAAGTACCGGTCGAGCACGACGGTCGTCGATGGCTCGCCTTGGGGCGGCGTTTGATGCTGCGTAAGAGTTTCATCCAACGTTGTCACTAGAGCCTTTATTCTGCGCCGAGCGCGTGCTGCCTGCCCCAGTGGGGGCCAGCGGGAACTGGCAGTAAACTTGCATTACGCTCGATTTGGCCCGATTCTCGTCATACTGCCCCATCACGGCTGATTAAAGCCGCCTTTCTTTATGTCCTTCTTCGACGACGAACCGACCCAAGTCAGCTCCAGCCCAAGGCGGGCAGCAGAGCCGCGTCGGCCTGCTGCGAGCGGGTCGGAGCCTCCGGCTGAAGAGCGTCAGACGCTACGAACCCGTCAGCTAATTGCCGTCGGTGTTGGTCTGATCCTGCTGCTGGCGATCATCTTCACGGTCAAGGGCTGCCTCGACAGCGCCAGCGAAAGTGCTCTGAAGGACTACAACCGCAACGCTGGCGCGATAATCGCTGACTCGGATAACCAAGTCGCTGCGCCGTTCTTCAAGCTGCTCAGCGGCGGAACCGGTGCCGGCGCAACAAGCGACCTTCAGGTTCAAATTAACCAGATCCGTCTGGCTGCCGAAGAAGACGTCAAGCGCGGTAAAGAGCTCGACGTTCCTAGCGAGATGCGCGACGCACAACAGAACCTGATGTTGACGCTCGATCTCCGCTCAGGCGCGCTCACAAAGATCGCTGAACTACTCCCCAAGGCGCAAGGGACCGGGCAGGCCGCAGAGACTGCGACCAACGAGATCGCCGGGCAGATGCAGGCGTTCCTAGCATCCGACGTCGTTTATTCACAGCGAACTGCGCCGCTGATCAAGCAGGCTCTCGATCAAGCCGGCATCACCGGAGTCACAATCGAGACCAGCCAGTCGCTGCCTGGCTACACTTGGCTCGCTCCCAGCACAATCGCTGCGGCGATCGGTGGACAGGCAGCTGGAGGCACCCCTGCTGGTACCGCTACCCCCGGGACACACGGTCATGAGGTCACCAGCACGACGATCGCTGGCACGACGCTGCAGCCGTCCCCCGCCGCTAACAAAGTTTCAGCTACGCCGCCGGTTGCAGTGACAGTGAAGCTGCTCAACGGCGGCGAGAACAACGAGAAGAATGTCACCGTCACGCTGACACTGACTGCCCCTGGTGCGAAGCCAATCACCGCCAAGAAGGTCGTCAACCAGACAACTGCGGGTGGCACGACAGACGTCTCGATTGCACTGCCTTCGGTTCCACAGGGAGCCGCGGCAACTCTTGTCGTGAAGGTCGCTGCGGTTGCCGGTGAATCGAACACCGACAACAACGAGCAGAGCTACACCGTTCTCTTCGCCGGCGGTTGATAGCCCCTCGCGGGTCTATCCTCTGCGCAGCGTGAATTCATTGAACAGCAGCGCAGGAGTTATCGCGGTAATCGCCGCAGTTATCGCGCTCGTCGCGCTGCTCGCGATCACCGTGACATTAGTCAAGCTGCGCAGCATCAAACGCGATCAAATCCTGCTGCTTGGCGACGGCGAACGGGACATCGCCGCTCACGCCGCCGACCTAGAGCGTCAGTTCGTCGCCCTCCACGATCACTTGATCGACATCGCGACCCGGCTTGATAAGCGAGTCGAAGTCGCAGAGACGAGGCTTGATGGCGCCATAAGCCAGCGCGCTGTCGTGCGCTATGACGCCTATAACGAGCTCTCTGGGCGCCAATCGGTGTCGATTGCGCTGCTAGACGCGCACAGCTCGGGAGTCGTTATCTCGTCGATCCAGCATCGTGACCAGACGCGCTTCTACATCCGGCAGGTTGAAGGCGGCAAGGGAACCGTTGAGCTGTCTCCCGAAGAGCAGCAGGCGGTCGACGCAGCGATCTCCGGCGAAGTGCTCGACGTCATCGGAAACACCTGATGCGGATCGGCTACCTCGGGCCCGCGGGCACGTTCAGCGAACAGGCGATGGAGCAGTCGCTGGCCGTCGCAGGGTTAGAAGCGCCGGTCGAGCCGGTTGCTCTGGCGACGGTCCATGAAGTCGTATGCGCGGTTCAAAGCGGCCTCGTTGACCGCGCTATCGCACCGATCGAGAACTCGGTAGAAGGCGGCATCAACGAGGTAATCGATGCGCTCGTTCATGACGCGCCAGAGGTCAAGATCGTCGGCGAGTACGTGCTTGAGATTGACCACTCGCTAATCGCCCGCAAAGCGATCGAGCTCAGCGACGTGATCAGCGTTTGCTCGCATCCGCAGGCTCTCGCTCAGTGTGCCTCATTTCTACGCCGTGAAGTACCTAGCGCCGAGCTACGGCCGACCAGTTCGACCGCCGAGGCGGTTCAGGTAGTGATGTCGAGCGATCAACCGATCGCCGCGCTCGCGAGCAAACTGGCTGCCGAGCAGAGCGGCGCAGTCGTCCTTGCTGAGTCGGTCGCTGACCATCAGCTGCTCTCGACGCGTTTCATCTGGCTCTCGCGCGAGGCCAGCCCTACTCCGCAGCAAGGTCAGGCGGGAAAGAGCGCAATCCTCTTCTCCGGCGCCGGTGATGGCTCGCCTGGCTGGCTGCTCGACTGCCTCGCGGAGTTTGCGAGTAGGTCGATCAACCTGACGAGAATTGAATCACGCCCAGCACGGCTTGAGCTAGGCCGCTACATATTCCTAGTCGACGTCGAGGGCCGTGTTGACCTGCCCGGAGCGGCCGCCGACGCTTTAGCTGGGCTTGCCGAGCATTGCCAGCAGGTCCGCGTGCTTGGCAGCTATCCAGTCGAGTGACTGCGCCGCCACCAAGCTCTAGCCGTCGTCGCCACAGTTAGACTCGCGAGCGAACCAAATGAAGACGCTGACCTCATCAGCTCCGGCTGAGTTTGCTCCGCCGCTGCCGCGCCAGCGACTGGCACGCGACGCAGGCCGCGTGCTTGTTCTCAACGCCACCTACGAGCCGATCAACGTATGCAGTGTTCGACGTGCGGCCGTGCTGCTTCTCAAAGAGAAGGCTGAGATGGTCGAGCACGGGATCTCGGAGCTGCGATCCGAAAGCCGCGTCCTTGCGCGCCCAGTCGTGATCCGCCTGCGCAATTACGTCAAGCTGCCGCGCGAGAGTTCGAAGCGCAAGATCACGCGGCGCGCCGTATTTGCCCGTGATGGATGGGCTTGTCAGTACTGCGGCACGCGCTCGAAGTTGACCGTCGACCACGTCATCCCGCGCTCCAAGGGCGGCAGCTCAACTTGGGAGAACATCGTCGCCTCCTGCGCGCCCTGCAACAGGCGCAAGGCCGACCGACTGCCAGAGCAAATCAACATGCACCCAAAGAAGGCTCCGAAGGTCCCGGGCCCGCACGTTTTCATCACCGTTGCGACGCGCCGCGTGCCGGCCGCTTGGCTGCAGTGGCTGCCCGGCGAGGGGAGCTAACCGCCGTCCCTTCGGCGTGGTAGTTTTCGCGCTACCAGAGAAAGGGGGTGGTCCAAATCGACAAACCAATGTTTTTCGGGACCCTGGAGGTGACCGGCCGCTAGCGCGGTTGGCTGGAGCCGCAAAGCGGAATCCAATCCGGGACACCGTTGGCCTTTTCGCCGGAGCTGGTCCCCCCGGCCGCTCGCCAAAGTGACGAGCGAACATGAGGCGGCCAATTTAAATTCAGTCAGATGTTTGGAAGGGCGTCGAGCAGTTTCCTCGGCGCCCTTCTGACGTTGAAGCTGCCTACTCTTCGTCGGCGCCGGACTCTTCTGGCTCGACAGCCTCTTCGACTACCTGCTCGGTCAGCTCCGCGCCTTCCTCGGGCGCGACAGTCGCTTCGCTGTCGCCATCCTCGGCTTCGTCGACGACTACGGCGATCGCGCTAACAACATCATCATCGCGTGTATTCATGACCTTCACGCCCTGGGCGCCGCGCCCATAACGGTTGATCCCGCTGACGGCCGTTCGTTGGACCATTCCCTCGCGTGAGATGAATACGAGGTCCTGGTGCTCACGCACGACTAGCGCGCCGGCGAGCCCACCCTTTGCCTCCGTCAAGGCGATCGTCTTGACGCCCTTGGCGCCGCGTTTCGTCTTGCGGTACTCGCGCACAAGGGTCCGTTTGCCGTAGCCGTTGTCGGTAATCACGAGTAGGTCCATGTCATCGCGGGCGATGTCCATCGCGATTACTTCCCCCTTCGCGCCAACGTCCATGCCTTTCACGCCGCTGGTGCTCCGTCCCATCGAGCGCGCGTCCGATTCAGCAAAGCGAACCGTAAGCCCAGCCCGGGAGATGATCAACACCTCATCGTCCTTATCGACGCCGCGCACGACGATCAGCTCATCGTCGTCGCGGATCTTGATGGCGATGATGCCGTCGGCCTTAATCGGCGTGTTGTACTGCTGAAGCTCGGTTTTCTTAACGGTGCCCCGCTTCGTTGCGAAGACGAGGAACTCAGTCTCCGTGAAGTCTCGCGTCGCCAGAACCGATTCGATCCGTTCGCCTTCACGTAGCGGCAAGACGTTTACCAGGGCGCGTCCCTTTGCGGTGCGGGAAGCCTCCGGCAACTCATAAACCTTGGAGCGGTAGACCTTCCCGCGGTTCGAGAAGAAGAGCAGGAAGTCGTGCGATGAGCAGACAAACAGATGCTCGATGAAGTCGCCGTCCTTCATGTCCATCCCGGTCACACCGCGGCCACCGCGCTGCTGCTGGCGATAGGTCCCGAGCGGCAACGACTTGATGTAGCCAGTCTGCGTGATCGTGATCACCATCTGCTGGTCGGCGATCAGATCTTCGATGTCGATCTCATCCTCGCTCGGCGAGATCAGCGTGCGGCGTTCATCTGCGAAGCGCTCATTGATTTCGCTGAGCTCCTCCTTGATCAGATTGAGCACTGCTTGCTCGCTGCCAAGCAACTCGCGCAGCTCACGAATTCGCTCCATCACGTCATCGTGTTCGCTCTTGATCGCATCTGATTCAAGTGCCGTCAGCTGCGCTAGACGCAGTTCAAGAATCGCGCTGGCTTGGATCGCCGAGAGCTTGAAGTCCTTGACGAGCTTCTCACGCGCAACGTCGCGGTCCGGCGCGGCGCGAATCAGCTTGATCACGGCGTCAAGATTGTCGAGCGCAATCAGCAGGCCGAGCAGGATGTGGGCGCGTGCCTCCTTGATGCCCAGCTCGTGCTTGGCGCGGCGCACGACGACCTGGCGCTGGTGGGCGACGTAAGCGGTCAGCACCTCGCGCAGTGAGAGTGTCCGCGGCACGCCGTCAACGAGCGCGACGGTGTTGACACCAAAGGTCGACTGCATCGAGGTGTGCTTGTAGAGCTGATTCAGCACGACCTTTGGAATTACGTCGCGCTTCAGCTCAATTACAAGCCGCATTCCGTTGCGATCAGACTCGTCGCGAAGGTCTGTGATGTCGGGGATCTTCTTCTCGTGGACGAGCGCAGCGATCTTCTGGATCAGGCCCCCTTCGCCGCCCTTCTTCACCATGTACGGCAGCTCGGTGACGACGATCGCCTCTTTGCCCTGCGTCAGCGGTTCAATGTGCGCCTTCGCTTGAACGCGCACGCGTCCACGGCCGGTCTCGTAAGCGTCACGGATCCCCTGAACGCCAAGGATCGTGCCGCCGGTCGGGAAATCAGGGCCCGTAACGTGCTTCATCAGGCCGTCAAGCGAGATGTCGGGATCGTCGATCAGAGCGATCGTCGCGGCGATCACTTCGCCAAGGTTGTGCGGCGGAATGTTCGTCGCCATGCCTACGGCGATTCCGGAGGAGCCGTTGACGAGCAGATTTGGATAGCGCGCCGGCATCACCGTCGGTTCCTGAGTGCGGCCGTCGTAGTTGGGTACGAAATCAACCGTGTCCATGTCGAGATCGCGCAGCATCTCGGTTGCTAGACGCGTCATTCGCGCCTCCGTGTACCTCATCGCTGCGGCCGGGTCGTCGTCGACCGAGCCGAAGTTGCCTTGCCCGTCAACGAGCGGATAGCGCATCGAGAAGTCCTGAGCCATGCGCACCAGCGCGTCATAAATTGCGGAGTCGCCGTGCGGGTGGAAGTTGCCCATCACCTCGCCGACAATTCGGGCGCACTTTGAGTAGCCGCGGGTTGGCCCTAGGCCAAGCTCTGACATCCCGTAGAGGACGCGGCGGTGTACGGGCTTGAGCCCGTCACGCACGTCCGGCAGGGCGCGGCCGACGATCACCGACATCGCGTAGTCGAGGTAGGCGGTCTTCATCTCGTCTTCGAGCGCACGTGGCTCGAAGCGGTCACTCAGTACGTCTGCGGAAGCCATCTAGTTTTCCTCTCCGGCCCAGGCGGTCATTAGACGTCGAGGTTTACGACGTCGCGGGCGTTGTCTTCGATGAAATTTCGGCGTGGTTCGACGACGTCACCCATCAGCATCGAGAAGATCTCGTCGGCGGCGACAGCGTCGGCGATCGACACCTTCTGCAAGGTGCGCGTAGCGGGATCCATCGTCGTCTGGCGTAGCTGCTCGGCATTCATCTCGCCGAGCCCCTTGAAACGGCTCAGCTGAACGCCCTTCTGGGCGACCGACATCACGGCCGTCCCGAGCGATTCGAAGGTCTGCGCGATCTCTTCGCGGTCACCAAGGCCCACAATGAACGGGCCGTTACCGGTCAGCTTGACGATCTCTGCGTGGAGCTTCAGCAGGCCGAGGTACTCAGCACTGTCGAATAGTTCAACCGGCATCCGGTGCGTCCGCGCCAGTCCGCTGCCCTTTTCGACCGAACGAATCAAAAGGATCCCGTCGTCGCTCGACTCCAGCTCGGTCGTAAGCACGCCCAGCTCAGCATCCTTGGCGCTGAGCAGCTTGATTGCGTCCTTTGAACTTGCAATCCCGTCGCCAAGTAGCGCCGACTCCTCAAGGAAGCGCACCATGTCTTCGCCGTGACGGGCCCGCAGAGCGGCGGAGAGCTGCTCGTAGCGGCGCATGCTGCGGCGATACGACTGCCACTTGGCCTCAGTCAGCTTGACCTTCTTCGCGTCGCGGTCGGTGATCTCAAACTTCTCGTAAGTGTCAGCGAGCAGCACCTCTTCAAGCTCGGCGTCGTTTTCGATGTAGCGCTCCTGCGAACCCTTCTTGATCTTGTAGAGCGGCGGCTTAGCGATGTAAACGAAGCCGGCGTCGATCAGTGGCTGCATCTCGCGGAACAGCAGCGTCAGGATCAATGTTCGGATGTGGGCGCCGTCAACGTCGGCGTCTGTCATCAGAATAACCTTGTGATAACGGGCGTTTTCGAGGTCAAACTCGCCTGCGATGCCGGTGCCGATCGCTGTAATCAGAGCCTGCACCTCGGCGTTTTGCAGGACCTTATCGATCCGTGCCTTCTCGACATTGAGGATCTTTCCTCGCAGCGGCAGCACGGCCTGCGTGTTGCGGTCGCGGCCCTGCTTTGCCGAACCGCCAGCGGAGTCACCCTCGACTACGAAGATCTCGGCCAGCGACGGATCCTTGACCGAACAGTCGGCAAGTTTGCCTGGCAAGCGTGAGTTTTCGAGCGCACTCTTGCGACGAGTCAGGTCGCGCGCCTTGCGCGCCGCTGAGCGCGCCTGGGCGGCCTGCACCGCTTTGCGGATGATCGCCCGTGCATCTGCCGGATTCTCCTCGAGGAACTCGGCCAACTTGGTGTTGACGATTCCTTCGACAAAGCCCTGCATCCCAGGGTTGCCTAGCTTCGTCTTCGTTTGACCTTCGAACTGGGGATCGGTCAGCTTCGCCGAGAGAACTGCCGTCAGCCCCTCACGGACATCCTCGCCGCTGAGGTTGTCGTCCTTCTCTTTCAGCTCGCCCTTGTCGCGGGCGTACTTGTTCAGCGTCCGTGTCAATGCTGAGCGCAGCCCAGAAAGGTGAGAGCCGCCCTCGTGCGTATTGATGTTGTTGGCAAACGAGAAGACCGACTCCTGATACGAACCGTTCCACTGCAACGCGCATTCAACGGCGCCCTCTTCTCCCTCATCGGAGAAGTAGACGACCTTCGGGTGGATCGGCTCCTTGTTTTCGTTGAGGTAGGAGACGAAGTCTCTAATGCCACCCTCGTAACAGAACTCCACCGTCGCGCCGAGTCCGCGCTCATCGGTCAACGAGATCTTTAGGCCACGGGTCAGGAAGGCCGTTTCACGCAGGCGCTGTTCGAGGATCGAGAAGTCAAAGACTGTCTCATCGAAGATGCTGGCGTCCGGCAGGAAGGTGATTGAGGTGCCGGTCTGATCTGTCGGGTCGCCCTTCACGAGATCGGCCAACGGCGCGCCGCGGGCATAGTTCTGAGTGTGGTGGAAACCCTCGCGGCTGACGTCGATCGCCAACTCTTCGCTCAGCGCGTTGACAACCGAGACTCCGACGCCGTGAAGCCCGCCGGAGACCTTGTAGCCCTCGCCATCGCCGAACTTGCCGCCGGCGTGAAGGACAGTCAATACAACCTCGACGGCGGGGCGCTTCTCCTTCTCGTGCATCGTCACGGGGATGCCGCGCCCGTCGTCTACGACGGTCACCGAGTTGTCGGCGTGAATCGTCACTTCAACCGATGTGCAGTGGCCTGCAAGCGCCTCATCGACAGAGTTATCGACAACCTCATAGACGAGGTGATGGAGACCTCTAACACCGGTTGAGCCGACATACATTCCGGGCCGTTTGCGGACCGCTTCAAGCCCTTCCAGGACGGTGATGTCATCGGCACCGTAGGAACCACTCGTCGTGGCCTGGGAGGCCTTCTTGGTCGAACTCTCGTCAGCTTTGGTCATTGCGCTCCGATAATGGTGAAAAACCCCGATTCCTACGGCCTTTTGAAGGGATCGGGGCAGACACTTTTAGTATCCAGAACAATAGCAGTTGCGGGGGCTAGATCGACCGCCGCTATGGCCCGAAAAACCCTGTAATTATTGGATGTTCCGCGCTACTGCGTGACAGATCTGCGCGATTACTGCGCAGCCTCGTGCGACCAGCTCTTCGCGGCCACTGTTTGGCAGCGCAATGAGGCAACTTTTTGCTCCCCTAGAGCGCCGTTCAAAGCGTCGATCAGGCTAATACTCATCAGGTCGATCTCCTGTGCCCAGACGGCGCTCGAACAGGTCACAGTCAGCACCCCGCCAGCCTCGCCGGTCGGCGTTGCTTGCGCCGCGACCGCCTCGCCAACAGCTGCTGCCCAGTGCCGCTGAATCTGTGCCAACGTCGTCGCCGGAGCCAACCGGTCGGCGAGCTCGCGGATCGATGTGGCGGCGTTGCGAGGAGCGCGACGACGATTGCTCACGCCGCGACCTGCTGTGTGATGCGGCCGCCGCTTACTTCGATCCGGGCAACCTCAAGATCATCGGAGCCGGGGATCTGATCGAGCTCGGTCGTCGTCACGACGGATTGGCCTGCAGCGGTGATCCTGGTGACTAGCCGTTGGCGGCGCTCGGCATCCAGCTCACTCATCACGTCATCAAGCAGCAGCAGCGGCGTGCGGCCTCGCTCCTGTGCGAGGACCTGTCGCTCAGCCAACAACAGCGCCAGCAACGCGACGCGCTGCTCTCCCTGCGATCCATAGACGCGCAGCTCGCGCCCTTCGCGGCTCAGCAATAGTTCATCACGGTGCGGTCCGTGACCGCTGAAACCGCGTTCCAGATCAGAGCCACGGCGTTCCGCCAACTCGGCCACAAAAGAAGCGACGTCATCGGCCTTGCTGCGCGGCCGATAGCGGATCTCGAGCCCGCCGGGTAGCCCCAACTCGTCCGCGATCTCCTGAGCCGGCGGTCCAACTAGGTCAACTGCGCGTTGCCGTTCCGCCCGCAAAGCGAGGGCGTGGCGCGCAAGTTCCAGGTCCCATGTATCTAGCTCGCTCGGATCAACGCCGTGATGACGCACCCTCGCCAGCAAGGCGTTGCGCTGCGCCAGAGCTTGTCCGTAGTCTCGGCGCAGCGATGACCGGGCTGGCCAGAGGCCAGCAACCAGCTGGTCCAGATGATCCCTTCTCAACGCCGGCGTCCCCTTGATCAGCTCCAGACGCGCAGGCAAGCAGACGCAGACCAGAGGCCGGAACGGCACATCGATCAGGCGGTCAACTGGCCCTCCATCGGCCGTCACGTGGCGTGGCCGTCCTGGTTCAAACCCGACCGCTAACTGATGCGCGCCTAGATCGCCTTCGATCTCCAACTCGACGCGGGCGGCCGCTTGATCGAAGCGAACGAACTCACGCTCGTTAGAGGTCCGGCAGGAGCGGCCCGTACAAGCGAAATAAAGCGCCTCTAGTAAGTTTGTTTTGCCAGCCCCATTAGCGCCGTAGATGACCGTTAAAGAGGCGCCTAGCGTGATCTCAGCATTCTCGTAGCAGCGAACGTCACGAACACGAAGATGCCGCACTCGATCCATCAGGCGTTCAAGCGAATCGGCATAATCAGGTAGAGGAATCCGCTGCCGTCTGCCGCGACGATCAGCCCTGGACGTAGAGGGTTAATCAACTTCAAAATGACGTCGTCGGAGGTCGTGCTCTCAAGTCCAGCGACCAAGAACTCCGGATTGAAGCCGATTTCCAATGGTTCGCCAGCGAACGGTACCGGCAGCGTGTCCTTTGCCTCACCTACGTCAGGAGTCTGCGCAGAGAGCGTCAGTTCGCCGTCTGTGAAGCCAAGCCTCAGCGGCGCATTCTTCTGCGCCATCAGCGCAATGCGCCTAGCAACGGTGAGAAACTCCTCGGTTGAGATCGTTAGTTCGTGTTCGAAGGCGTCGGGGAGCAGCTGCTGATAATTCGGGAACTGGCCATCGATCAACCTTGACGAGAGGGCAACGGTTCCGATCTCAAAGACGATTTGGTTGGACTTAACAGAGATTGTGATCGTCTCTGTCTCGGGCTCCAGAAGCCGCGCCAACTCCTCCAGCGCGCGGGCCGGAACGTTGGCTTCAAAGGACTCCTTCAGTTCATTCTCAAGGGCCGTCTCCTTGACACTAAGCCGGTACGAGTCGGTCGCGACCATGCGCAGCTCTTTGCCGCTTGCCGAGACCAGGACACCGGTGAGAATCGGGCGCGTCTCGTCTCGTGACGCTGATCGAGATACGCGCGCAATTGTCTCAACGAACGCCTCGGCCGGCATAGCGATCTGAGTATCACCGCCGCTCTCTGGAAGCTCGGGGAAATCTTCAAGACGAAGCGTGCGAAGGTGGTATTGAGCAGTGCCGGACTGAACTTCGACGTCCTGTTCCTCGACTCGCAGCTCGAGTGTCACCTCGCCGGCGCCTAGCTGGCGAACTACCTCGAGGAGCAGTCTCGCTGGTAGTACCACTGCGCCGGGCTTGTCAACAGTGCCGTTCATCGGCATGCGTATTGAAAGATCGGTATCGGTC
>Ga0194063_10000844_pt1 | contig 21171 bp, 16 predicted proteins | sample SepL3720m_MetaG_FD_155459 | JGI IMG/M metagenome (GOLD analysis project Ga0194063, IMG submission 155459) | Anoxic zone freshwater microbial communities from boreal shield lake in IISD Experimental Lakes Area, Ontario, Canada - Sep2016-L373-20m | ecosystem: Environmental > Aquatic > Freshwater...
GTTAGGGGCCTATCAGGCGCAGCACGGACTCCGTCTAGCAGCGATCGGTGGCAAGGATTCGATGTCGGGTTCCTTCAACGATCTCGATGTGCCGCCGACCTTGGTTTCCTTTGCGCTCGCCCCGGGCAAGGCCAGTCTGGCGCTGTCGCCGGAATTCAAAAAGGCGGGATCGACGCTGTCGTTTATTGAAATCTCGCGAGATGCGGATCATCTGCCTGATTTTACGCAGCTCAAGCAAGTCGCCGCCGACCTCTATCAGCTCAACGTGAACGGCAAGATCCTCTCGCTGCATCACGTGGGCCAAGCAGGTATCGCCGCGGCACTCGCGAAGATGGCATTTGGCAACCACATCGGTGCGGAAATCAACACGACACTCGACCTCGGTCGCGAACGGTACTTCGCCTTCCTAATCGAACACGTCGAGCCGCTGCCTGTCGAATTCACCTCCGAGGAAATCGGCCATACGACGGTCGCCGCGGATTTGGTGCTCAATGGTGAAGCGCACACGCTCACGGAACTACAAGATGCGTGGACCGCGCCGCTGGAACCGATTTTCCCAACGCAGGTTGAGGCGTGTGGAGCGAAGATCGCGGAGCTCCCGAGCTATTCCAAATCGATCATCCATCATTCGAAATCCAACATCTCGAAACCGAAGGTGATCATCCCATCCTTCCCGGGGACTAACAGCGAATACGATTCGGCCAAGGCCTTCCGCGAGGCGGGTGCTGACGCTGAGATTCTGGTGTTCCGGAATCTAACGGCCAAGCACATCGAGGAATCCCTCGCGTCGCTCGCCGCCCAGATCCGCCAGTCGCAGATCCTGATGCTGCCCGGTGGCTTTAGCGCGGGTGACGAACCGGACGGTTCGGCCAAGTTCATCGCTACGATCATCCGCAGCCCGCGGGTGGCCGACGCTATCATGGATCTGCTGAAGAACCGCGACGGTCTGATTCTCGGCATTTGCAATGGCTTCCAAGCGCTCGTCAAAACCGGGCTCGTGCCCTACGGCGAAATCCGCGATGCGACGGCAGAGGCCCCTACCCTGATTCACAATCAAATCGGCCGCCACATTTCCTGCTACGCCAATACCCGTATCATCAGCACGCTTTCCCCGTGGTTTGCCAACAATCAGGTGGGCGACATTCACCGACTGCCGCTATCCCACGGCGAAGGGAAGTTCCACGCTTCTGCAGCGGTCATCGCCGAGCTTGCCGCGAACGGCCAGATCGCCACCCAGTATTGCGATGCGAGCGGAGTGCCTGCGATGGACATCGCCATCAACCCGAATGGATCGCTGGCCGCCATCGAAGGCATCACCAGCCCCTGCGGACGGGTCCTCGGCAAAATGGCACACACCGAACGCGCTGGCACCCAAGTGGCGAAGAACCTGCCCGGCAACAAGCAGCAACCGATCTTTGCCGCAGGTGTGGCATGGTTCGCTTAAAGGCTCGTCGGCATACGTCCCCGCAGGCGGTGGGCGCTTCACTTCTTCTCTAACAAACTCGTGCCGGTCATTTGCGGTGGCTTGGGCAAGCCGAGCATGTCTAACAAAGTCGGTGCAACATCGGCGAGGATGCCGTTTTTCACCCGGTAGTCAGGTGCATCGTCCGCGACGTAGATGATGTCTACGAGGTTGGTGGTGTGAGCGGTGTTAGGCGATCCGTCGGGATTGCGCATGTACTCGCAGTTACCATGGTCTGCGGTAATCATGAGCTTGCCACCGAGGCGGAGAGTTTCTTCGACGACGGCTTTGACATCGGCATCAATGGTTTCCACCGCTTTGATCGCGGCTTCCACCACACCGGTGTGACCGACCATGTCAGGATTGGCGAAGTTGAGGATCACCATGTCATAGTCCTTGAGCTTGGCGACGACGGTATCCGTGACTTGCTGGGCGCTCATCTCGGGCTTGAAGTCGTAGGTCGGCACGTCCTTTGGCGAAGGAATGATGAAGCGATCTTCACCGGCATAGGCGACCTCTTCGCCCCCATTGAAGAAATAGGTGACGTGTGGATATTTTTCGGTTTCGGCGATGCGCATCTGGGTTTTACCCGCGGCTGCGACGGTTTCACCCAGAACCTTGTCGAGCGTCTGCGGCGGGAACACGGCCGGACAGTTGTACTTTTCATCGTACTGGGTGAGCGTGACGAAATGGATATTGGGCGTGACTTGGCGATCGAAGCCGTTGAAGTCGGGATAGAGGAAGGCCTCGGAAAGTTCGCGGGCGCGGTCGGAGCGGAAGTTGAAAAACAAGACTACATCGCCATGGCGCACCCGCTGGGTATCGGCGGCGGTAAAAATCATGGGCGGCATGAACTCGTCCGTTTTGTCCTGACGGTAGTAGTCGGCGACCGCCTCGCTGGCCAAGATGTCGCGCTTTTCACCTTTACCAAGAACGATGGCATCCCAGGCGAGCTTCACCCGATCCCAACGCTTGTCACGATCCATGGCGAAGTAGCGACCAATGACGGTAGCGATGTGGGCGCCGCATTTAGCCGCTTCATCCTCGACTTTAGCAAGGTAGGCTTGGCCGCCGGTTGGCGAGGTGTCGCGACCATCGGTGATGGCGTGGATGAAAATATCGTTCACACCCGCTTGCTTGGCCAATTTGACCATTGCGATGAGTTGGTCTTGCTGGCTGTGGACACCACCATCGGAGAGGAGGCCGATGAAATGCAGACGGCTGGATTTGGCTTTCTCGAGCGTTTCTACGAACACAGGATTGGTCGCCAGCGTGCCCTCTTCGATCGCCTTGTTGATACGGGTGAGGTCTTGATAGACAATGCGACCGGCTCCGAGGTTGAGGTGACCGACTTCTGAATTGCCCATTTGGCCGGGAGGCAGACCAACGTCGAGACCCGAGGCACTGAGGTAGCCGTAAGGGTAGTGTTGATACATCACGTCGTGGAACGGAGTCTTCGCGAGCAGCACGGCGTTGCCGTCTTTGACTGCGGTTTCCTTGCCCCCGGGGTTGGTACCCCAGCCATCGCGAATGATCAGCACTACCGGTTTCTTTGACATGTCGCGGGGAATCTAGCCCGATAGACGGCCATGGAGCAAGCCTAGAGGGCTTTGGGGCGACTGAAAAAAATTGGAGCATGTGAAAAAGCGATTGAAAACACGCCAAAATCGTGCATCATTTGATACATGAGAACTACCGTAACACTTGATGAGGATTTGATCGCGTCAGCGGCAGAATTCAGCGGCATCGATGAAAAATCGAAACTGCTCAATTACGTCTTGGACACCTATGTGAAACGAATGGCGGCCCGGAGACTGGCTGCCTTAGGCGGGACGATGCCAAATTTTGACATCGCCCCCCGAGACTCGCGGGTGACCTATTATTCAGACATCACGACTCCAAGCTCCAAAGTCGCCGAGGAAAAAAGATGAAACCCGTACTCGTTGATTCCTGTGTCTGGATTCGGCATTTTCGCCAGCGCAACCCACTGCTGGAGGTGATGTTGGAGGAAGGCGAAGTCTGGTGCCACCCGACCATCTTGGGCGAACTCTCGATGGGGACTTTGGCGAACCGTCAACAAACCCTGATCGATCTCTCCAGACTGACTCGCCCGCCCATCGCCAGCTTCGCTGAAACCCGCCAAATGGTGGAATCGCGAAAGCTATGGGGACGAGGGATCCAGTGGAACGATGCGAAGGTTTTGGCGTCGTCAATCCTCGGCGAAATTCCGCTTTGGACATTTGATTTGAGGCTCAAGACGATTGCTGGCGAAATGAATTTGGATTACGCCGGTGGCTGAAAGTGGTCGGAGGGATATTCCGAACCTGACTGTACGAGGGTAATCGATTGCTAACGTGGATGAAACGATTTGCATGACCACGCCGCCACGATTAGAAAGAGCTGCAAGCCATGTCCGACAAGCCATTTTTTTATCAAGCCCCCTTCCCTCTCGGCCCCGATACCATGGAGTATGAGCAGATCAGCTCGGAATACGTTTCCATGGCTGAGTTCGAGGGCAAGCCGATGCTGAAGATCGCGCCGGAAGGTCTGACTTTGCTGGCAGCTGAGGCAATCAAGGGGATCAACTTCACACTGCGCGCTTCCCATCTCGCCCAAGTGGCCGCAATTCTCGACGACCCGGAGGCCTCTGAAAACGACCGGATGGTGGCGCTGATGTTGCTCAAGAACGCGGAGATCGCCGCGCACGGAATTCTGCCATTTTGCCAAGACACGGGCACCGCGACCATCGTTGGCAAGAAAGGCCAGCAGGTGTGGACCGGCGGCAATGATGCGGAGTTCCTGTCGAAAGGCATCTATCAGACCTACACTCGGGAAAACCTGCGCTACTCGCAGACGGCACCGCTGACGATGTACGATGAGGTCAACACCCAGACCAATCTGCCTGCACAAATCGACCTCTACGCGACGGAAGGCGACGCCTACAAATTCCTTTTTGTCAGCAAGGGCGGCGGTTCGGCCAACAAGACGTTTCTCTATCAGGAGACCAAGGCCTTGCTCAATCCGAAGCGCTTGAAGGAATTCTGCCTCGAAAAGATGGCCTCGCTGGGGACGGCGGCCTGCCCGCCCTACCACCTTGCGTTCGTGATTGGCGGCACCTCGGCGGAGAATTGCCTCAAGACGGTGAAGCTGGCCTCCACCCACTACTACGATGAACTCCCGACTTCCGGCAATGAACATGGACAAGCATTCCGTGACGTAGAGTTGGAGGAGGAGTTATTGGCACTGGCCCGCGAGGTTGGGATCGGCGCGCAGTTCGGCGGCAAGTATCTGGCACTGGACGTCCGCGTCATCCGCTTGCCACGGCATGGGGCGTCTTGCCCGGTCGGCATCGGCGTTTCCTGTTCGGCAGACCGACAAGCCAAGGCAAAGATCACCAAGGACGGGATATTCCTCGAGAAACTCGAAAAGAATCCAGGCCGTTTCATCCCGGAGAAATACCGCGACTGGAAGTTCAAGGGCGTGGCAATCGACCTCGATCTCGGGATGGAGGAGACCTTGAAGACACTCAGCAAGTATCCTGTGACCACCGCTCTGGCGCTGAGTGGTACCATCATCGTCGCCCGGGACATTGCCCATGCCAAACTGAAGGAGATTCTTGATGAAAGCGGCGAGCTTCCTGAATATTTCAAGAAGTACCCTGTCTACTACGCTGGTCCGGCGAAGACTCCTGTGGGCATGGCATCGGGATCATTCGGACCAACAACGGCAGGTCGCATGGATGGCTATGTGGATCTTTTCCAAGCGCACGGCGGTTCCATGGTCATGCTGGCCAAGGGCAATCGCTCGGCTCAAGTGACGGAGGCCTGCAAAAAGCATGGCGGATTTTACCTCGGCTCGGCCGGTGGGCCGGCGGCCTTGCTGGCGCAAGATCATATCCGCTCGCAGGAGGTCATTGCCTTCCCTGAACTGGGAATGGAAGCGGTTTGGAAAATCACGGTCGAAAACTTCCCGGCCTTCATCCTGGTCGACAACAAGGGCAACGACTTCTTCACCTCACTGAATACCTGTCCGGTTTGCCATTGAGCCTAATCGATGCGGATTTTATCTTAAATGCGTTGCAAGTGTCTTGAAGGAGACTAGAATCTTGGCAGACCTACTAATTACTACTACTATGGGACCTATCGGAATGCCAGAAATGATCGTGATTTTCGTCGTGATCCTACTACTCTTCGGAGCCAAAAAATTGCCTGAGCTCGCACGTGGACTCGGTAAAAGCATGGGTGAATTCAAGAAAGCGAAGGAAGAATTCGAAACCGAGATTCACCAAATCTCACGCACGGAAACCGATGCCCGTGTGAAAGATGTTCCCGGTAAGGAACCTCGCGAATCTTAAATCCAATGCGCAGGCGCGCGTTGATTCCCTCGTTACAAATGAAAGCTTCAAGATTTCTTGGGGCTTTTTTTTGCGTTTTTGTTCTGCTGGTTAGCTCCGGTTGCGACAAAAAAGACCAGTCACCCAACTGGATCAAGCCAGCGGCAGAGTCACTCGCTGCCGCTACGCCATCTGAATCGTTCTCCCCGCCAAGGGATAGAGTCTCAAGCGATCCAATCGCGGATTCAGGCCAGGTCCGCTTCATCACTTATAATGTGGAAAACTGGCTAACGACCGAGCGCCGCATCAATGGGAAGCCTGCCAAAGGTAAGTCCAAGCCCGAACAGCAGAAACAGGCCGTGATCCAACTTCTGACCCGCCATACGCCCGACGTTATTGGTCTCTGCGAAATCGGCAGTCCAGACGACCTCGCTGAAATCCAAGGCAGACTCAAATCCGCTGGCCTCAATCTCCCCTACTCTCACTTCACTGGAGGCATCGATCCCGTTCGTCACCTCGGGCTCTTGTCCCGCTTTCCTATCAAGGCGACCGCTATCGCGGCCGAGACTACCTTTCCACTAGCGGGTCGGACTTTTAGCATCAACCGAGGAATTTTGGATGCATCAGTCATCGCCCATCAGAAGATGTATCGCTTCGTCGGTGCCCATTTAAAATCCAAACGGGAAAGTGATCAAGGCGACCAAGAGGCCATTCGTTTCAACGAGGCCCGGCTGTTGCGCCGCCATGTGGACTCGATTCTGCAAGAAAATGCCAATGCCCGCCTGATCATTTATGGTGATTTCAATGATACACGCGCGAGCCCCAGCATCAAAACGATCGTAGGATATGCCAATCGATCAACCGACTTGACAGCCATTCGAGTCAAGGACTCGCGTCAAGAGACATGGACTCATCGTTGGGATCTCAATGACCTCTATTCGCGTATCGACTACATCATGGTGAGCGAGGCTCTCCGCAAAGAGGTCGATTTATCGAATGCGAAAATCATCGACGATGCCGGATGGGAGGACGCATCCGATCATCGGCCGGTGATGGCAGTATTTAAATGATCCGGACTGCGTTCCTCTTCCTTGCACCCATCCATCCTACCGCTTTACCTTTATATGTTACGCACTTTATTCTTTGTCGCCATCTTCGGACTCATGCCGCTGTTTGCTGCCGATTTAAAAATCGCCGTATTGCATCCACTGTTAGGTGATCTTGCCCGGCAGGTCGGTGGTGATCACGTCGAGGTCGTCGACCTCATTGGTCCGAATGGCGACCCGCACCACTTCGAACCGAAGCCAGCAGACCTCAAAAAAGCTGAGGGTGCGACGCTTTATCTGGTCGCGGGTATGGGATTGGAAAGCTACCTGCCAAAGCTCAAAGCCGTCCTCGCCAACCAAGCAAGCGTGGTGGAAGTCGGTGCCACTTTACCGAGTCTCGTCGGTATGGAGACGCCTGGCGGTCATCAGTGCGGCGAACATTGTCACGATATCGACCCTCACTGGTGGCACTCGATCGATCGCTTCCGGCGGGCTACAGGCATCGTGGCGGAAGTATTCGCCGCGGCCTCTCCCGAAAACGCCACAACTTTTCGCAGCAATGCAGCGGCTTACCGCCAAACTCTCGACGGGCTGGAATACTGGACTCGGCGCGAGATTTCCAAGATTCCGCGTGACAGGCGCCATCTCGCCACCGCGCACGCAGCATTCAATTACTTCTGCAAGGATTTTGGTTTCATTGCACACCCGGTGCAGGGTCTGAATCGCGAACAAATGCCCGACCCCAAGGAACTCGCAGCCCTCGTGGCTGATCTCAATAAGAATCAGGTCGTCGCGATTTTCCCAGAAAAGGAGTCCAATCCCAAGATTCTAAAAACGCTCACGGCTGATACGGGCATCCGCTTAGGCGCGCCCTTGATTGCCGACGGGACCGGGGGCTTTGGTTTCACCGAAATGTTTCGCCACAATGTGGCGTCCATCGTCGAAGCACTGACTAAATAGCGCCGACTTCGGTCGCCTCATTTCCCTTGCCAGTCGCCAAATCTACGGAATTTGTCGTAACGCTCGTTAAGTAACTGCTGCGTGGGAAGTGCCAGCAGTTGTTCGATGTGCGAAAGCACCGTTTCGCGAAACGCATCCGCGGCCGCCTGATGATCGTGGTGAGCGCCCTTCGTCGGTTCGGGGATGACATCGTCGATCAAGCCGAGTTCTTTCAGGTCGGGTGCCACCAGCTTCATCGCCTCAGCCGCCTCGGGGGCATGTTTGCGGTGCTTCCAGAGAATCGCCGCGCAGCCTTCTGGGCTGATGACCGAATAATAGGCGTTTTCCATCATGATGACACGGTCAGCCACACCGATGCCAAGGGCTCCGCCAGAGCCGCCTTCTCCCAAGACCACCGCGATAACAGGGACCTTGAGCAACATCATTTCACGAAGATTGTAGGCAATGGCCTCGGCGATGTTGCGCTCTTCCGCACCGATGCCGGGAAACGCCCCGGGGGTGTCGATCATCGTGATGATCGGCAAACCAAACTTTTCGGCGATTTTCATCAATCGCATCGCCTTTCGGTAGCCTTCTGGATGGGCGCTGCCAAAGTTACGCTTCAGATTTTCTTTGGTGTCGCGGCCTTTCTGGTGACCAATCACCACAACCCGACAACCACCAATGCGGGCAAAACCACCCGGCATTGAGGCATCGTCACCGATATGGCGATCTCCGTGAAGCTCGCTAAAATCGGTGAAAGCTAATGAAACGTAGTCGAGCATGAATGGGCGGTTCGTGTGACGGGCAATCTGAACACGCTGCCATGGACTCAGATTTTTATAAATCTCAGCCTGGGTTTCAGCGAGTTTTGCTTCCATGCTGGAGATTTCAGCAGACATGTCACAATTCTGAGACCCCGATTTGGTGCGGAGTTTTTCGAGTTCGCGTTCGAGGTCGGCGGCGGGTTTTTCAAATTCGAGCAACTGCATGGTAGAGCTAAAAGGTTCGATATTCAAGGAACAAGATGCAAGTCCCGATTCTGCTGACATGCGTGTTGCGTGTTTGGACTTTTCGTCGGCAGGATTTCCCGCCACACCCTTGTGCGTGCCGCTGCCTGTATTTGAAATTGCTGATGATCTCTCTACTGCCGTGGCGGCGGGTGTCCGCTCGCGGGTGCTTCTAAAAGCGCCGACGGGTTCGGGGAAGTCGACTTCGGTGCCAGGAATGCTGGCCGATACTGGGATTGCGGGGCGAATTCTGGTGATCGAACCACGGCGAATGGCGGCGCGCTTGCTCGCGGGCTGGGTCGCCAAACAACGCAAAACCCCGCTGGGTCACGCGGTGGGATACGCGGTTCGCTTCGACAGTAAGTATGGGGCGGACACGCAGATCATTTACCTAACGGACGGAGTTTTCCAACGCTGGATCCAAGACGACCCTGAACTGACGGGCGTAGGTGCGGTGGTGTTTGACGAGTTCCACGAGCGCCGTCTGGCGGTGGACATCGCACTGGCGCGCTGCCTCGATCTGCAGGAAGGCCCACGCGAGGATCTGCGAGTGATCGTGATGTCAGCGACTTTGGAAACGGCGGGCTTGGCGAATTATCTCGCGCCTGCGGTCTCGCTTGAGGCGGGTGGCCGTATCCACCCAGTTCAGGTTTTATACCGCGCGGAACGCCCGCCGGTGTACGATCGACGCGGTGGCCCACCACGCGAGACGCCAATCTGGGAAAAGATGGTGGCCGTCTGCCGCGAAGCGATGGCAATGCCAGACGCGGGAAACATCCTGATGTTTCTGCCAGGAACGCACGAGATCCGACGAACCATCGAGCTGCTAGAAGGCGGCTCAGTCGCCAAAGATTGGGATGTGTTACCGCTCTACAGCGCGCTACCACCCGCCGCGCAAGAAGCGGCAATTTCACCGGGCCCGCGGCCCAAGATCATTGTCGCCACCAACGTCGCGGAAACCTCTCTAACGATCGAAGGCGTGCGCACGGTGATCGACTCCGGGCTGGCCCGAACCGCTGCTTTCGAGCCGCGGCGCGGCATAAATACCCTGCTCATCAAAAAAATCTCCCGCGCAGCCACTGAACAACGCACCGGCCGTGCCGGACGCACCGCGCCGGGCCGCGCCTTCCGCCTGTGGAGCGAAGCCGACCACGCACGCCGCGCCGAATTTGAAGCGCCCGAGGTTCACCGGGTCGATCTGGCCGAGGCGGTGCTGCTGCTGAAAGCGGCGGGTGTGAGAGAAGTCCGCGACTTCCGCTGGTTAAACGCGCCCACCGAAGAATCGCTGTCCCGCGCCGAACGCTTGCTGCACGATCTAGGGGCACTCGACAGCGGCGGCAGTCTCACGGAAGAAGGCCGAAAGATGGCCTCCCTGCCGTTGGAACCTCGTTTTTCCCGGCTGATGTTGGCGGGCTTCGAACACGGCTGCGTCGCGGAAACAGCTTTCATTGCAGCCACCGTGCAGGGCGACGGTATTTTCACCAAATCGCGCGGCGGCGTGGGACGGAAAGATTTCCTATTTGCCGATGACGACTCAGATTTTGCCGGCGAATGGCGAGCCTTTGAATCGGCCGAGGTGATGAATTTTGATCCGCGCCGCTGCGATCAGGTCGGCGTGATGGCGCGCGCAGCCCGCGAGACAGCGCAGGGCTTCGATCGGCTGGGTGCGCTGGCAAAACGCTTCGGCTGGCCATGGCAGGCAGTCGATTTCAAAGCGAACCGCGAAGGCGTAGGCAGGGCGATTTTGGCCGCATTCAGCGACCAGTTAGCGATTCGACTCAGCCAAGGCACGCTCGCCTGTAAATTGGTGGGTAACCGCAAGGGTAAACTCGACGACGAGTCCTGCGTGCGCAATGCGCCGATCTTTGTCGCTACCGAAATCACCGAAGTCGAAGCGCGCGAAATCGTCGTTCACCTCCGCCGCGCCACCGCAATTGATCCATCTTGGTTGTCCGAACTCTTTGCCGAAGATCTCACGATCACTGACGGCGCCGCCTACGATGAAATTCGCCGCCGAGTCGTCGCACGCAAGGAAACCCGCTTCCGCGATCTGGTACTAGAGACGAAGGAGAGTGACTATGGCGTCAACCTCGACCAGGCCGCCGAACTGCTCGCGACGCGGGTGCTCTCGGGCGAACTGATTCTCAAAAACTGGGACGACTCGGTGACGCAATGGACGGCGCGGCTCGCATCGTTGGGCCACTGGATGCCCGAACTCGGGATGCCTGGCTGGACGGACGATGACCGCACGGACGCAATCGCGCAGATCTGCCACGGTGCCATCAGTTACAAAGAAATCAAAGAGGCCAATGTCTGGCGGGTGCTGCGCGAATGGCTCAGTGACGCACAGCGCGCTGCGCTGGATTGCTACTGCCCGGAACGTGTCCAACTCCCGAACGGTCAATCCGCCAAGATCACTTATCAATTCGGCATGGACCCGTTCATTTCGCTTCGCGTCTCGCATCTGTTTGGCATCTGGGAAACACCGATGGTCGCCAATGGCCGCATTCCCCTGCTGGTCCACATCCTCACTCCCGGCCAGAAGCCGTGGCAGATGACCAAAGACCTCAAGGGCTTCTGGCAATCCGGCTACGCCCAAATGAAAAAAGAAGTCGCCGGACGCTACCCGCGCCACCCGTGGCCAGACGATCCACGCGCATGGGTCAGCACTGGCAGTAAAAAATAGTTTTTCATTCCGCGCTCGAAGCGCCACATTCCGCACTCATCCATCATGTGGCGTCTCCTATTTCTATTCTCTGCCCTCCCCATCGCAGCCGCGCTTTTTTCCCGCTGGATGTTCGGCTTGCGGGTTCTTGCTGAAATTGGCGCTCGTCCGTGCCGCTGCGATCTCGACAACTGGCTACCAGCACCGGGTGACACCGCAATCATTCACCGCGCGGAGGAGTCTGCTGCGGAATTTGGCCGACAACTCCGTCTCAAGGCCTTGGCCGAATGGCGGGAGCACGACCCCAAGGCTGCCATCGCCCGTGAAAATTCACGACGCTTCGGCATCGCCGTCCCTCCGTTCAGTGGCATCGTTTCACTTTTTGCAGTGATTGTTGCTAAAATCCCCATCTTTGGGGGAATTACTGTGGTGCTTGCCGCGACTGCCCTTTCATCTGCGGTCTGCCTGCTCGCCCTACCGCCAGAACTTAAAGCGATCGCCCGCACTGCGCGCAAATCTCGCGAAGCCAAAAGCTTCCCCCGCAGCGATGACGAGGAGGCAGTGATCCGCTGCGCCGTTGCCCACGCCTGGAAATCGGCCCTGCCACCCATCCTGAGCTCGCTTCAGGGCTAAAGTGCCGCGGTCGATCCGCGCTGTCATTCGAGTTCGTCTTCACTGGATTTAACCACGGCCCTCAGTTACAGTTTTCAACAAAAAAGCCGCCGCCCCCTGCAAAAAGGACAGCGGCCAACTCATGACCTGATGCTTAAATCAATCGATCGGTTAGAACGCATAGTTCAGGCCAATCGTACCACCGTTGCTATCGACGCCATTGCTTTCGACAGACAACTCCCCGCGATAGCCGATATTCATCGCTAGCTTATCGGTAAACGCGTAGTTCGTGCCTGCGCTCAACAGGATGGCGGAACCCAACGAATCACCTGACACCGTGAAAGGATTACCGTCGAAAGTGCCACTCCCGTCGATGTTGTCATCTTGGAACTCGTGCGCATAGGCGACCGAAGCGTATGGACTGAATCTGCCATAGCTGGCATTCACACGATAACCGATCAAGCCGCGCAAGGAATCGAGATCGCCGCTGTCGAGGGTAACTGGCAACAGCCCTGGGTTGAATCGATCGACATTCACGTTCTGATATTCAAGTCCTACGAACGGGCCGTGTTTGACTTCTCTGTCTCCCATGGTGTAACCAAAGGTCCAAAGTGCTTGGAATTGGTTCGCATCTGGAGAGTTGGTTCCGAAAAAGCTGTCGGACGAATCCAAGTTATGAGTGCCGTAGCCAGCGAGGAAATCGGAGTAGATCCCCATGGATTCACCCCAGGTGCCATAGACTGCACCCTTGAATGCGTCTTGATTCGATCCCGTCGTGCCGTCGAGCACCACGCCCATCAACAGATTGGGAGCCAAACGCCAGTCAACACCAACGGTGAATGACGAAATATCGCCACTCGCGCTGTTGTTGGAATGATCTGAATTGGAGTCCAGCCAGTCATATGAATAGCCGCCCCAAGCGTTGCCGCGACCGATGCTGGTGGTCTCGGTGGTTGCCATCCCGCCCTTACCTCCGCTTGCCGCAACCGTGGTAGTCGTGGTGGCACCACGAACTTGGGCCAAGTGCTCTTGGGTCGTGCGGTGCAGGAGGTAGTTGCTAGTCACCAAGGCTTGTCCATAGCTCAGTATGCGCGCCGGGGCGTCCAGTGCTTGCTGGACGGTGGCTAAATCGGAATTATTCAAGGCCGCGATAAATTCCTGTACGGTAACATTATCGGAGTTGATCGAGCTATCGATGGCCGCGCCCACCGAGGCCTGACTCGGGGACAGACCGGGAAGCGTAGCGAAGCCATTCGCATGAACCATTTGGGTCATTGCGGGAATAATGGTGAGTGCTGGGAGGGTCTTGTGGAGGATACTTCGGAATTTAGGTTTCATGTGTTTGGGGGGATGTACTGAACTTGCAGGAATAAACGCACCCCCACAAGACAGAGGCTTACCATTACTGAAGTTCGCTGAAAGAATCAAGTGAAAACTTACTCCTCCTGCCGTTTTCCTTTTGCCTTTGCCTTGCCACGGTAATGACGTAGGAAGAGGTCTGTCACATGAGATTGTTTCGCATCCTAACCTTTAAAGAACTGAAGGGGTATTTCCTGTCCCCGTTCGGCTGGGTCATTCTGGCATTTGTCACCGTGATGCAAGGTCTCTCGCTGTCCTCGGCGATGAAAGGGTTTCGCGATACCCCGATACGGGACAGCTTGGTTTATGTGACCTTCCATACACCGCTATTTTGGTTTTATTTTCTATTTATTTTCCCGCTGATCACGATGCGCCTGTTTGCGGAGGAGGAGCGTTCAGGAACTCTAGAATCCCTGCTGACGGCGCCGGTGAAAACGTGGCAAGTGGTGCTATCCAAGTACGCCGCGGCGATGATCTTTTACACCGTGCTGTGGATTCCGGCGCTGGTTCAGTTCATGATGTTTCAATGGACCACCGAGCTGCCGCCTGCGTGGACCAGTGGCGCATTGGCCGGGGCCTTCACCGTTCTGCTGTTGATGGGGGCGGCATTCACGGCGATCGGGTGCCTCGCTTCTGCGCTGACGTCGAGTCAGATCATGGCGGGAATTTTCACGATCGGGCTGTTAGTTATTCAATACTTTCTCGGATTCATCACCGTCATTTGGGGCGAGTCGTTTGCGGGTGCAGGGCTCTTCCATTACATTTCTTCGCAACAGCATCTGCATTATTTCGCCAGTGGTCTGTTCGACACCCGGCCGATGGTTTATTTCCTCAGCCTCACGGGCTTTGTGCTTTTTCTGACCTATCAAGCGGTGGACTATCGACGCTGGCGCCATTGAGTTTCCTGCTTCCAGCCTTACCTCATGTCAAAAACTGCCACTGAAGCCAAAAGAAAGGCCGCCCCTGCGATTAACCGCTGGGGTATGGGCTCGATGTTGGTGCTGCAAATCGTTTTCCTCGCGATCATTCTGGCCGCGCTAAACTACCTGTCCGCCCACTATTACAAGCGCGTCGACATGAGCCGCGAGGCGGCCTACACGCTGTCACCCTCCACCCGGGGATACCTCAAACACAAGGCACTCGCCGAACGGGAAAAACCCATCAAGTGGATCATGGCTTTCCGCCGCAGCTCACCGTTTTACGAGCGTGTGCGAGCGATTGCGGAAGAATACGAACGGCTTTCCAAGGGCAAAATCCAGCTGGAAGTCCTCGACCCGATACGCAGCCCCGACCAAACCCAACAGGTGATGGCCACCTACGGATTGCCGCTGACGCGGGACCTGATCGTCATGGATGCCCGGATGGACAATGGCCCCGTCTCTACGGAAGACAAGGATGGCAACCGCATCCTCAACCCGAATGTTAAATTGGTTATTGCCGATGACATGGCCATCTACACCAGCGCCGACAACCAGCGAAAAGTCACTGGATTCCAGGGCGAAGAGGTGATGACGGCACGACTGGTCGAGGCCATCGAGGGCCGCGCCCGCAAAATGCTCTTCATCGCTGACAAGAGCCGCATTGATGCCGAAGGAGACTCCTCCCCCGCCCAATCGCTGATCCACACGCTGCAGTTGCAAAACGTCGACCTCCAAGGCGTCAAACTCAGTAGTCTGACTGAAATTCCAAACGACGTGGAAGGCATCGCAATTGTCGCGCCGAAGTACGATTTTACAGATAGCGAAATTGCAGTTTTGGAAAACTACTGGAATCGACCGCGCGCCGCGCTTCTAGTTCTGCTAAAACCGGGCACTGTGCCACCAACGCTGCGGACTTTCCTGCGCGGCTATGGCATCACACCACGCCGTGACCGAGTCATCGCACTGGTGGATAAGCGAATCGATACCACGGCGCGAGGGGCCTTCACCTTTGGCGTTGATTTCACCAAAGACCTCGCTGGCCAGGCAACGGTTTTTGAAGGAGCGACTTCATCGCTCGAAGTCCGTGAGAGTGCCGAAGACTTGATGACCAGACAGATCCACCCCTTCCCACTGGTCCAAGCGGCCGACGGCTTCTGGGGCGAGACCAAATTTGGAGGGAAGGACACCGCGTTCGACGAAAAGGAAGACAACAAGCCGCCGCTCTATCTCGCTGCCTGCGTTACCCGCGGTGCGATCCATGACGATCACCTAGCCGGTGAAACTTCGCGGATGGTCGTGATCGCCAACACGGACTTCCTTGATCCCAAGCAGCGGCGTGCCGAAAATGTCGACTTTCTCGCCTCGTCGGTCAATTGGCTGATGAACCGTCAGTCGCTCACAGGCATCGGCCCGCGCACGCTCGGCACCTACAAGCTGCCGCTGCTCGAAGCCCAAGTCTCGTTCATCAATCGGGTGAACCTGTTTTTCCTGCCTGCATTTTTGGTCCTGATCGGAGCGATTGTCTGGTCCTCACGCCGCGCCTAATCTGCCATGCGCTCTTTTGGATCCACTCTCATCCTCGCTTTGCTGGCCATCCTTACCCTCGGTGTGGCTACGTGGCACTGGGTGGGCGGCAATTTCGACTCGGTCTTCGGCACCCCGCCGACACCGCTCGGCCAGCTCGTTTATTCAAAATTCGATGCCGCGGCGGTCAAAAACATTCAAATCTCGCAAAACAATGCCGTTGCCAACTTCGACTTGAAAGAAAACGGCTGGCAAGCCGTCGTGCCGTGGAAGGATCGCATGGACCCCCGCGCCGCATTGGCGATCATCGACTTCACTCTCGGACTCCGGGTCGAAGACTACGCTGCGCGAGACGATATCAAGGCCCAAAAAGCCGGCCTCCGTGAAAACGTCATCGACATCCGTCTCGAGGATGCGGCGGGTCGCCCGCTGGCCAAGTATAAGGTCGGCCGTCAAACTCCATGGCTCACCTTGACTCAAGGTGCCGAACAACCCGCTCCGACTGTCTACATCCAACCGCGGGATCTGAACCGCAAGCGCTTTATCTATGCTTGCACGGGCGCCATCGCCCCGCTGTTTAAAGACGGTCTGAAACAGCTCCGCGATCACCACCCCTTTTACTTCAACCCCAACACCCTCCAAAAAGTTCGCATCTGCAATGAACAGGGCGAGTTCACCTTGGCCCGCGAGACTCCAAAAAGCCCTTGGCGCGTGATCAAGCCGCTCAACCTCGCCACCGACGTCAAGGCGGTTAAAACACTACTCGAAGGACTCTACGAACTACAGGCAAACGCGGTCTCCGACCGAGCCTCGACCAATCTGTCAGCCAGCGATGTGCGCGCGAAATCCCAACAAATCGCCATCCAATCTTTCGGCGCCACCACCGAGACCGTACTTGAGATTTATCCGCCGGAATCGCCCGCCGCCCGACATGTCATTGCCACCGTCAGTGATCGACCCGACGCGCTCTTCGAACTGCCGCTCAAGCCAGAAACAGGCATGATTTCCCTGGCCGGTCTTCCGCTCGCCATCAATGACCTGCGGGAATCCACCCTGACACGCCTCAACATCCAGTCGCTACGCGACATTTCCATCCAGCCCGCCACTGGCGCGGAAATCACCATCTCGCGCAAGCCCCCGCTGCCGTGGATGGCAACCATCGAGGGTCAAGTACAGGAAGCCAACGAAGAGCGCCTATACGCACTACTCAAAGCCGTCACCGAAAGCCGAGTAACCCACTTTGAAACCGACGCGGCAATCGATTTTGCGCCATGGGGGCTCGATCGTCCCTTCCTCAAACTTCGCTTCCTCGGTCAGGACAACCGTGCCTTGGAACTCAACTTTGGTATCGACGGGAATGGTGGTTACTTCGTCAACCGCCTTGGCAGCACCACGGTAACGCGTGTCGATCCTTTACTTGTCGCTTCCATCCCCGTTCGCCCCTACGAATGGCGGCAATCGCGCCTCTGGTCGGTCGACCGAGTCAGCCTGATGGCCATCGAGCGACAAGTTGACGGGCACCCAGCGCTGATGTTGCGCTACAATTTCAACCAAGAGGCATGGACTGCCAACTGCGAAGACCGCGACCTCAGCACATCCCTCGACGCCGCACGGGCCAATTATGTGCTGAGCACTCTGGAAGGTCTCAAGGTCACGCGCTGGCTCGCCACCGATGACGAATCTGCCATCAACGCCCTCGCCAAGCCATCGCTCACCCTCAAAATCTTCGAAAAAGCGACCAATGACCAAGGCGACTTTACGGGCCTAGTCACCCGCGAGCTCATCCTCGCCCCCGCCTCCGAAACCAGCAACCCCGGTTTCTACTACGGACGCATCAAGTTAGGTGACAATCCCTTCCTGCTCGACCGCGAGACCTACCGCAAAATCGCCACCGAAGTCTTTGACGAAAAATTAAACTGAATCCAGAGATCGCTGACATCCCAGCTTCGCGTCGGTCGGACGCACATCTCAAAAGGCCGAATGTGAATTCCTAACGGTCCGACGCATATTCCTAACGGTCCAACGCACATTCCTAACGGTCCGACGCATATTCCCAACGGTCCGACGTATATTCCCAACGGTCCGACGTATATTCCCAACGGTCCGACGCATATTCCCAACGGGCCGACGCACATTCCCATCAGTCCGACGCACTTTCCCATCGGTCGGACGCATATTCCTAACGGTCCGACGCACATTCCCAACGGTCGGCGACGTCGTGTGCACCATTGAAACGTGACACTGGAGGACTACGGCGCTGCTATTTCTTGCCGACACGGCTTGGGGACTTTAAACCGGACATCCACATGACCCACCTCGAAGCCATCGCCCGCGAAACGGGCATTTCCCTTGCCTCCGTTACGACCACCGCCAAGCTGCTCGCCGAAGGCGGTACGGTCCCTTTCCTTTCCCGCTACCGTAAGGAGCAGACCGGCTCGCTGGACGAGGTACAGATCACCACCATCCGCGACAGGATGCTGCAACTCGCCGAGTTGGACTCGCGGCGCAGCGCCGTGCTCAAGTCGTTAGAAGAGCGCTCACTGCTCACGCCCGAGCTGAAGAAAAAGTTAGAAGCCGCGCTTACTTTGGCGACGGTGGAGGACATTTTCGCGCCGTTCCGGCCGAAGCGCCAGACCCGGGCAACCAAGGCGATCGAGCGCGGATTGACCCCGCTGGCGGATTTCATCTTCGAAAACCAAGCCGCCGACCCCGACGAGGAAGCCACTAAATTCCTCAATCCAGAGATGGAAGTCCCGACGATCGTTGAAGCGCTGGCCGGTGCCCGCGACATCATTGCAGAACGGGTGGCCGACGATGCGCCTCTGCGTGGCCGTGTGCGAAAAATCTATGAGGAGGATGCCACCGTTTCTTCGAAGATCATGTACGGCAAAGAGGAAGAGGCCGACGCACAGAAATTCCGCGACTACTTCGAGTGGAGTGAGCCATTTAGCACGATCCCATCCCACCGCACGCTCGCCATCCGCCGCGGCGAAAAGGAAGGCTTCCTGCTGATGCGGGTGGAAGTTCCGTTAGACCGTGTGACGGCCACCGCCCTGCCCGACTGGGTGAAGTCGAACGGCCCCGCCGGCAAGCAAGTGGCGCAAGCGGTCGAAGACGGCTGCAAGCGCCTGCTGATGCCCTCGATGGAAACCGAGGCCCGATTGATGGCGAAAAAGCGCGCAGACGAAACGGCTATCACGGTGTTTGCCGACAATTTCCGCGAGTTGTTATTGGCCTCGCCGCTGAGCGAAAAGCGCCTGTTAGCGATCGACCCCGGCTTCCGCACCGGCTGCAAAACCGTCGTGCTCGACCGCTCCGGCAAACTGCTGCACCACACGGTGCTGCACGCCACCGCCGGTTCGCAGAACCAGGCTTACGAAGCCGCCGTCGAGGTCACGACCCTCGTCAAGAAATATGACATCGAGGCGATCGCCATCGGCAATGGTACAGCCAGCCGCGAGACCGAAGCCTTCATCAGAAAGCTCAAACTCCCCTCCTCTATTCCGGTGGTGATGGTGAATGAAAGCGGCGCTTCCATTTACTCTGCCTCTGACGTGGCACGGGAGGAATTTCCGAATGAAGACGTCACCGTTCGCGGCGCGGTTAGTATCGGTCGCCGCCTGATGGACCCGCTTGCAGAGTTGGTCAAAATCGACGCCAAGGCGATCGGCGTTGGCCAATACCAGCACGATGTCGACCAGCGCGCGCTCAAGGCCAGCCTCGATGACACTGTGGTCAGCTGCGTCAACGCCGTGGGCGTGGAGATCAACACCGCCTCCAAGCAACTGCTGTCCTACGTCTCGGGGCTCAACGCCTCGCTGGCCGAAAACATCGTTGCCTGGCGCAATGAAAACGGTGCGTTCACCTCGCGTGAGCAGTTAAAGAAAGTCCCGCGCCTCGGCGAAAAAGCGTTCGAACAAGCTGCTGGATTCCTCCGCCTCCGCGGCGGCGTGCATCCGCTCGACTCCTCTGCGGTTCATCCAGAGCGCTACCCGCTGGTCGAAAAGATGGCCACCGATGTCGGCTGCAAAGTCGAGGAACTGCTAGGCAACGAAGCCGCGCGCAAGAAGATCGATTTGCAAAAGTATGTCGACGACCAAGTCGGTCTGCCAACGCTCAAGGACATCGTCGCCGAGCTTTCAAAACCCGGCCGCGATCCGCGCAAGCAGTTCGAGCTATTCTCGTTTGTTGAAGGCGTCGAGAAGCCATCGGATTTGCAGATCGGCATGAAACTTCCCGGCATCGTCACCAATGTCACGGCGTTTGGTGCGTTTGTGGATGTCGGCGTCCATCAAGACGGCCTCGTTCACGTCAGCCAGTTGGCAGATCACTTCATCCGCGATGCCTCCGAGGTGGTGAAAGTCGGCCAGAAAGTCCAAGTCACGGTCGTCGAAGTCGATCTCAAGCGCAACCGCATCGCGCTGTCGATGAAGTCAAAGGTCGACCTCGACAACCGTCGTTCCGAATCGGGAGACCGCGATACGCGCCCCGGCGGCAACCGTCCGCAGAGTAACCGCGCCCAAGGCCAGAACGCCAATTTCAATTCAGGCGCAGCGCAGAACAACGACTGGTTCTCCCAAGCCCTGCAAAACGCGAAGAAAAAATAACGATCGAAGCGATCAGTTGATGATTTTTCGCATCGGGATCATCGTGGAATGTTCGAATCCTCGCTTCTTGAAAAACTCCTGCGACTCGGCACTGATACTGTCGGTTAGTAAGGTGATGCGCTTGAATTGTTTGCTCTTTGCGAACTCGACGACGTAATCCACCAGCATTGAGCCGAAGCCTTGACTGCGGTGGGAGGGGTGGATCACGACATCCTCCATCAGAATCACAAATCCGCCGCGGGCCGTGGAAATGGTAAACAACAAGTTGATCATGCCAAAGATCTGGTCGTCATTGCGCACCACAAAGATCCGGCCGCGGTTGGGCTGTTCGAGAATCAACTGCAAACCCCGCTCTTGAACCATCCGATCCGGCGTGAAGTCACTCGACACCGTGAAGAGATTCATCACCAACTCCGTCAGTGCAGGCAAATCCTCGATCGTGGCAGGTTCGACACGAGGTGCGTCATTACGCATAGGGGTATTTGCCGAGTTTATTCCGTTGCTCACGGGTTCCATTCTGACACGAATTTAAAATCGGCAAACGAAATTATCCGAGTCCCTCAATTTTCTTCATCATCCGTTCCGGATTCCAACAGGTCTGGCCGATTGGTCCGTGTCCGAGCGAGCGCCTGTACCTTCTTCCATGCCGTGATTTTCCCATGGTGGCCGGAAATGAGCACATCCGGCACCGACA
>Ga0194063_10000845_pt1 | contig 21170 bp, 16 predicted proteins | sample SepL3720m_MetaG_FD_155459 | JGI IMG/M metagenome (GOLD analysis project Ga0194063, IMG submission 155459) | Anoxic zone freshwater microbial communities from boreal shield lake in IISD Experimental Lakes Area, Ontario, Canada - Sep2016-L373-20m | ecosystem: Environmental > Aquatic > Freshwater...
CAATGGATCGGGTCAAAGCCGCCGTGTTTTCCAGCTTGGGCGACTTGGTGCCGAATGCGTGCGTGCTGGATCTCTTTTCCGGATCCGGCGCCATGGGGATCGAGGCGCTAAGCCGTGGAGCCCAGAGCGCGGTCTTTGTCGAATCAAACGACCGCTGCGTACGAAGCATCCGCGAAAACCTCCGCCGGGCTGGAGTTGAGGCCAGCGTCCAGACGATGGACGTCTTCCGCTTTCTCGATCTCTATGCGAGCGAAGAGGCATTTGACCTCATTATTGCCGACCCGCCCTACAACAAAAAGCCGGACGATACAGACCATGCTTCCGCTCTCGTGCTGTCAGAGAAGCTTGCTGCAACCCTGAGGCCCGGCGGGCTCTTCGTCCTCGAAAAAGAATGCGGCGGCCCCCTGCCTGACGGCCCGCTCGGCCTCATTCGCACCAAACGTTACGGGGGCAGCGAAATTCACTATTTTGCGCGAAGATGATGGCGATTGTCCGGTTCGTTTATAATCTTCTTTTCCCAGTGGTTCTGGTCCTCATGCTTCCAAGCTTTGTGCTGCGCATGATCCGACGCGGCAATTACCGGCACAAGTTTTGGCAGCGGTTCGGCATCTATTCCCCCCGCGTTTTGGAAAAAATTGGCGCAGGCGGCCGGACGTGGATGCATGCGGTGAGCGTCGGCGAGGTCATGATCGCGCTGAAGCTCATCCGGGCGATGCGCGATGCCGACCCATCGCTCGAATTCGTCCTCTCTACGACAACCTCGACCGGATTCAAACTGGCAGCCCGCGCAAAATGCCCATGGCTCGAACCGATCTACAACCCGCTCGATTTCTATCTCTCCGCCCGCCACGCCGTCCGCACGATCCGCCCGCGCCAGCTGATCCTCGTCGAAGCCGAAGTCTGGCCAAATATCGTCTGCGAGGCGCGTAAGATCGGCGCGCACATCACGATGGTCAATACCCGCCTCTCCTCGCGCTCGGAAAAGCGCTACCGAACCGCTCGATGGATCACCGCACCGCTCTTCAACCAGCTCGATCTTCTTTGCCTCCAGGAGCCGGAAGATGTCGCCCGATGGAAGTCGCTCGGGGTCGCGGAATCCCGCCTCAGCGTCACCGGAAGCATCAAATTCGATGACAGCGCCCAGCCAGCCCGTCCGCCGCGCGATTTCCGCCCCGCGCTCAAAGCCCTCGGCGTGCCAGACAGCGCGCCCATCCTGCTTGGCGGAAGCACGTTCGATGGCGAGGAAACAGTCTTGGCCGACGTCTTCAAACAGCTCCGATCCGACCATCCTGACCTCTTTCTCATCGTTGTCCCCCGCCACTTCGAACGCGCCACCGACGTCGCAGCCCAGCTCGAAAAGGCAGGGCTCTCGGTCGCCCGCCGCACCCAGCCATCGCCCGACCAAAAGGCCGACGTCCTTCTCGTTGATACGACCGGCGAGCTCCGCGATTGGTATGCCTGCGCCACAGTCGTCTTCATCGGAAAAAGCCTCACCGCCCGTGGCGGCCAAAACCCCGCCGAACCGGTCGCCATCGGAATTCCGGTCGTCTTCGGCCCGAATATGCAAAATTTCGCCACTCTCACCGCCCAGTTCCTTCGCCACAAGGGCGCAATCGAAGTGCGCGATGCAGAGTCACTCCGCAATGCCGTTGATCGCCTCCTTCGAAATCCGGACCTGCGTTCCGAAATGGCCGCAAATGCCGTCCGTTGCCTCGCTGTCCATAGCGGAGCCACCGAACGTACCGTCAAGCTGCTCGCGCAGCTCTGAGAGCCAAACATTGACTTCCTGCGGGACCTCGACATTTTTACTCTCAAACCCCCTCAAACCCAGAGGGAATCTTGGTATTATCTCGTTACATAAAACATGAACAAGCCCGACTTTGACGAACTGTTGGCGGGGTATCGCCGGATCACAATACCGGAATTACCAAGTTCGTTTCGGTCTAATGTCCTACGTGAAATCCGAATGAGGAGGCCGGATGCAAGCGCCGACTGGGTTTCCTTGCTCTTTGCCTGTTTGCGGCCCGGCATGGTTGCCGCAAGCTTGAGCGTTGCGCTTGTGGTAGGCATTCTCGCTCCTGGACTCGCCCGAGCAAACGACACCCCACCCGCTGCGGAAGCCCTGGGGCTCAGCGTCTTTTCCTCCTCGTCCTCAAATTTCCCCTCCAGCCTGCACCGATGAAAAAAATTCTTACCGCCATCGTATTCCTCTCTTTGGTGTTCGTCATTGCTGCGGCAGGCGCATGGTTTTCCTCTTCAATGTGCAGGAAAATGTGCCGTGCAAACCAGGATTCTCACGACGGGATTCACGCGCAACTCAGACTGACCCCGGAACAAATGACAGCTCTGGATGCCATCGAGAAGGGCTACCACAAAAAACGGCAGATTTTCGAACAAGAACTGTCCCTGGCGAACAAAGAGCTGGCCCAAGCCATCCGTTCTGGCGGACAAGACTCTGACCGCGTCAACGCAGCCATCGGGAAGATTCATGCCAGCATGGGAAAATTGCAGATGGTCACCATTGCTCACGTTTTTGAGATGAAGGACGTACTGAGCCCTGAACAATATAAAAAGCTGCTCAATTTTACCGCCGACGCCTTGGACAACCTCGACTGCCAGCATGGAGGAGAATGACCCCGACGATTGGGCGCTCGCACGTCTTGCAGCACAGGGAGACGAGCAGGCGTACTCTGTCCTGATTGCGCGATATCAAGGGCCAGTTCACGGGTTTATTTTTCGCTCGGTTGGCGAAGAGGAAACGGCCAAGGACCTGGCACAGGAAGTTTTTGTGAAGGCGTGGTTCGCGCTTGGGAGGGTTCAGGAGCGGGCGCGCTTCTCAACCTGGCTATTTCAAATTGCGGCCAATCTCTGTCGCGACCATGCCAAGTCGAAAGCCACTCGAAATGCGCGCGTGACGAACCCCATCCTTCGTGAAAGCGAAGACGGGCACACGGAAGAACGCGACTTCCCCCACCCGGGAATGGCCCCGGACAACCAAGCCGAGATGAACGAAACGATGGCCTCGCTCAATCGGGGAATTGCAGCCTTGCCGGTTGAGCTGCGGGAGGCATTCCTCCTCGGGGCGATCGACCAGCTCCCCCATAAAGAAATTGCATCCATCCTCGGCATCTCGCCAAAGGCAGTCGAGGTGCGCATCTACCGGGCAAGAAACGCCCTCGCTGAGCGTCTTGCCAGCGAGGGGCATATTCCCGGTTAAAATACATTTCGTTACCCGCCGCAACAGCCCGTGCCACTTCGGGCTGGCACGCTCGCTCGGGGCTCGCCGCTAAATGATTTACGGACTTTCCCGCAAGTCGACATGCTGGAACCAAAATAGGGGTTCGCAATTTTCTGGCCGGACTGAATCCACGAGGCGTTTGCCATCGGACAGAACGCCTCGACATAGCCGCCGGATATTGGCGTTTGAGCAGAGAGCGTCGCAATCAACCTCGCGCTGAGCGGTTTGAAGGCATCGCGGGCAGCCGTGATGTCAGCGGCCTTGGACAGCGCTTCGGCTTGTGCGGCTACGGAATCAGGAACAGCGCCGTTGCTCGCCTTCGCCGTAGCAGCCATGTCAGCGGCTGCAGCTGCGACGCCCTTCATGGAATCGCCAGCCAAAGCCGTCTGGATCACAACATATTTATCAAGGGTGGATTGTAGCGGAGCCGAAAGCACCCCAGCTTGCGTCTGCGCGATTGTTGCCAGCGCGATGGCGGTTAGTATAATCAGATTTTTCATAACAAAGGGTTGTAACGAAGGAATCCTTTGCCTCCCTCAAGATTTCTTTCCGCTGTCCAGCCAGCCGCATAAAAGGCGCGGCATGTTCGCTACGGCGCCCACTCCTCGCCAATGGGCGTACCGGCATCCATCGCCGATACGCCGCAAACGCTTTGATCACTCATGGCAGCTCGGTGGTGAGAGGGGGATTGGGCAGGGACGACGCGATCGGCTTCGCGCTCCGCTCGAGGACGTTGTAGAGCGTCGGGAGCATGAATAATGTCAGCAGGGTGGAACTGATGAGGCCGCCGATGACAACAGCCGCGAGAGGCTTTTGAATTTCGCTGCCCGGCCCGGTGGCGAACAGCATTGGCACCAGCCCCAGCGCCGCCACGCTTGCGGTGATGAGAACGGGCCGCAGACGCAAGACCGCCCCCTTAATGACGGCAAATTCCACTGCGAGCCCCTCCCTGCGCAGCTCGTTGAAGTAGCTGACCATCACTACGCCGTTCAACACAGCCACGCCAAATAGCGCGATGAATCCGACGCTGGCGCTGACGCTCAGGTTGAATTGGCCGATGAGCAGAGCGAGGATGCCGCCAATCAATGCAAAGGGGATATTAAGAATAATGAGGAGAGCCTGCTTCACGGAGTTGAACGAGCCGAAGAGGAGTAGAAAAATCGCGGCGATGGTGATCGGAACGACGATGCTGAACCTTTTCATGGCGCGCTGCTGGTTTTCAAACTGCCCACCCCAGACAAGGAAATAGCCCGGCGGAAGTTTAACAGCAGCGCCAATCTTCTGCTGCGCCTCTTTGACGAAACTGCCTATGTCGCGGCCGGTTACGTTGCATTCCACGACGACTCGGCGTTGGGCCATCTCACGGCTGATCTGCGCGGGACCTTCAGTGACATAAACGCGAGCAAGCTGGCCGAGCGGAATCAGCGCTCCCTGCGGGGAAGCAATAAGGATTTCGCTAATGGATGAAACGTCGTTCCGGGCCGCCTCGGGGAACCGTACAGCGAGGCCGAAGACCTTCTGGCCTTCATAGACGCGAGTGGCCTCCTTGCCGCCGATGGCCGCCTCAACAACCTGCTGAACGTCCGCAACATTGATGCCATAGCCCGCGAGCCTGTCTCGATTGATTTCGATTTGAAGATAGGCCAGACCGCTGACTTTCTCTACGTTGACGTCTGCCGCGCCGGACACTTTTGCCAGGACACGAGCGACGGCTTCGCCCTTTTCCTTCAATACGTCCAGATCGTCGCCAAATATTTTGATTCCGATGGCGGACTTAACGCCGCTGACCAACTCATCAACACGCAGCGCAATCGGCTGGGTAAAGCTGGCAGAAACGCCGGGAACTTCAGCGACAGCTTCACGTATCTTTTCGACAAGTTCCTGTTTGGTCTTTGCGGTGGTCCATTGCTCGCGAGGCAGGAGGGTCACCGTGGTATCGCTGGCTTCCACTCCCTCCGGATCGGAGGCAATATCGGCGCGGCCGGTCCGCGAAACCACATCAATCACTTCTGGAAATTGTTTGATGACCTTTTCCACACGGCCGGCAATTGCTATCGACTGGGAGAGGGAGATGCTAGGCAAACGCTGAAGCTTAACGGAGATCGCGCCTTCATCCAACGCCGGTAAAAACTCGGTTCCGATGCGGGGAACGAGCGCGAAAGCCCCCGCCAAGGCAAGGCCCGCAGGCACGACAACCAGCAACGGCCGGCGCACACACGGGCGCAGCATCATCAGGTAGATCTGTTTCAGCCAACGGATGTGAAGCGGATCCTGGTCGTGGGGAGATTGCTTCAAGATGACAGTGCAGAGCATCGGCACGAGGGTCAGCGAAAGAATCAGCGAACCGAGCAGCGCAAAAGAGATAGTGAAGGCGAGAGGGCTGAACATCTTGCCCTCAAACCCTTGAAGCGTGAAGAGGGGCAGGAAAACGAGAATAATGATGAATATGCCAAATACGATGGGACGGCCGACCTCTTTTGCCGCGTAAAGCACGGTCTCAACCTTGCCGGCGTGATCGTGGCGCACCTCATCAGTTTTTTCCGTGAGATGGCGATGGATGTTCTCCACCATCACCACGGCGCCGTCCACCATCATACCGATGCCGATAGCCAGGCCGCCCAGGGACATGAGATTGGCCGAGAGCCCATACCAGCGCATCATGATGAAGGCGAAGAGGGCTGCGAGAGGAAGAACCAGCGTTACAATAATGGCGCTGCGAACATCGGCGAGCAGCACAATCAGAATGATGAGCACAAAGATCGCGCCTTCCATCAAGGCTTTCGTTACGGTGTGAATGGCCTTCATCACCAGGTCCGTTCGGTCATAATAGGGCACCAGTTCCACTCCTTGCGGCAGCGCCTTGCGGATCTCCGGCAGCTTTTCCTTCACCCCGTTGACGACATCGCGCCCGCTAGCTCCTTTCAGCATGAGAACAATTCCGGCGACGGATTCCCCTTCTCCGTTGGCCGTGACCGCGCCTTGGCGCAGCTCCGCGCCGATGACCACATCCGCCACATCGCGCACATAAACGGGCACGTGTTGCGGCGTGGCCACAATGATGTTTTCGATGTCTTTTGTATCCTTCACCAGCCCCAGCCCACGAACGATGAACTGCTCGGATCCGTGATCGATAAAATTTCCGCTGGCGTTGGAGTTATTCTTTTCAAGGGCTTCAAAGACCTGCTGCAACGTGATGCCGTGTGAGGTCAGCCGGTCGGGCTTGAGCAGCACCTGATATTGTTTCACCAGCCCCCCGAAAGAATTCACGTCTGTGACGCCAGGCACTGTGCGCAAAATCGGGCGCACGATGTATTGCTGGATCGTCCTCAATTCGGTCGCATCAAATTTCTTATCCTTGCTCACAAGCGTGTATTGGAAGATTTCGCCCAAGCCGGTGCTGATGGGGCCAAGTTGGACTGCGACGCCCGCAGGGAGGTTTGCCCGTGCGCTCTGCAGCCGCTCAAACACAAGCTGCCGGGCGAAATAATCGTTCACGCTGTCCTCAAAAACAACGGTGATCACGCACAGGCCGATTTTTGAGACCGAGCGGACCTCAGTGAGCCTGGGCAGCCCGGCGAGCTCGACCTCGATCGGGCGCGTGACCAGCTTTTCCATGTCGGGAGGCGACATGCCGCCGGCGGTGGCGAGCACCTGCACCTGCACATTGGTCACATCAGGAAATGCGTCAATTGGGATTTCATTCACTGCAAGCACGCCGAACCCGGCGAGAACGATTGTCGCCAGGAGAACCAGCAACCTCTGCCGGACCGAGAAGTTCAGGATGGCATTGATCATTTTATTCCTCCTCCAGCTCCCCTTTGAGCAGTTCGGATTTCAAGATGAAGCTTCCTTCCGTGACGATCTGCTCGCCGGGCTTAATGCCTTCGAGCACCTGGTTTTGTCCGTGGTGCTCAAGGCCAAGCTTAAGCACGCGCTTCTCAAATTTGTTATCCCCCAATGCAATGAAAGCCACCTGCCGGTCCCCATCGCTTTGCAATGTAGAATCGGGAACCACTATCACATCTTTGAGGACCGTCGTTGTGATTTCGACATCGGCAAACATTCCAGGCTTCAGCTTGCCTTCCTTGTTGTTCGTCTCAATGCGGACTTCGAGCGTGCGCGAGCCCGCTTCGATCTGGTTCCCCAAGCGGACGACCTTGCCGCGGAATTCTTCGCCGGGATACGCGAGGACCCGAAAGATGGTGTCCTGTCCAACCTTTACGGCAGCAATATCGCGCTCCTTGATTTCAGCGATTACCCACAAATCTGTCGGATCGCTGATATTGTAGATGTCGGCGGTCTTATCAACGAGCTCCCCGATTGCCCTGTTGCGCGAGATGATGACGCCATCAATGGGCGCTCTGATTTCCAGCGGCTTTCCGAGCAGCTCCGGGGTCAGCACAAGGGCAAGAACATCGCCAGCCTTGACGCGATCATTGATATCGAAGTTCAGTTTGATAAGTCGCCCTTCAAGCGTGCTGGCGACCTTCGCTGTCATGTTCATATTTTCGCTCACGCGTCCGGCCGCATTCAGCGTGGTTTCGAGGCAGCCAAGGGCCACCCTGGCGGTTTGTATCTGAACATGGGCCAGATTCTGCTTGGTCAGAGTGACAACATTTTCCTCGTGAGCAGCAGGGGCAGCGGCGGGCTTTTCGGAGGCGGGCTTTTCGCAGCCAGCCAGGAGGGCGAAGGCAGAGAGGAATATCAATGTGAATTTGTTCATGGTCGTAAGAGTGAATGTCAAAGTGCGAGGTCCAGCGGGACGCCGATGGCGGATTCGAGTTCCGCCCGGCATTCGGCCACACGGCCAAGCGCCTCATAGTAGCTGGTGAGCGTGTCGAAATACGTACGCTTTGCGTCGAGGTAAATGATGAGCGTGGTGGCGCTCTGCGCGTAGCCCTCCTCAGCCTGGCGCACAAAATCGCGCATTCTGGATAGGAACACAGGGGAGTAAAGCGCGAGCTGGTCGCGCGCCACATCGAGCTTGGCGACCGCTCCGGCAACCCCGCCGCCTAGCTCAAGGCGAAGGCGTTGAATTTCCGCCAAGCACTGCTTTTGCTGGGCAGAAGCCGTCTGGATTCCACCCGAATTCTGATTCCACACCGGCAGAGATGCGCTCGCGCTGAAGGAAACGATTTGCTCGTCCTTGTAGTACTCGAAGTTTGGGCCGACGGCGAAATCCGGCAGCGTTTCCATGCGGGATCGTTTTAAGTTCAGCCCGGATTTTTGCGCCTCAATTTCCAACGCCCGCAATGCCGGGTTCCTTGCCATGGCCAGACAAACAAAGTCGCGGGGGCCACCCTTCGGGCTGAGGTTGTCGAGCGATCCAGAGAGGGCCAGCGCGGCGGAAGGATGGCGGGCCATCAATGTGTTAAGTACAATTCGCGCATTGGCAGCCCGCCCTTCGGCCTCCCGGTGCGCCGACTGCGCGATGATGAGATCTGCCTGGCTTTTCATCGACTCGAAATCGCCGGCATATCCGTTCTCCGCACGCTTCCGCGCAGACTCGACAAAGATCTTCGCAGACGCAACCTGCTCGGCGCGGGCCTCAATAATCTTCTGGGCCGCCAGCAAATCGTAGAATGCGCGACTGACCTTCGCCGCCAATTGAAACCGGAACCCCTCGAGGGCAATCTCTCTTAGCCTGGCGTCAGATTTGGCAATCGCGATTTCGAGCGTCCGCTTGCCAGGAAACTTGAATGGTTGGCTCAGGCCGATCAAGCCATTGAACGCTGTGACAAAAGACGTGTCCTCCAATGATCTTCTCACCCCGGGTTCGATCCTAAGCTCGGGATTCGCCCAGGTTTTTGCGGTTGTCACACCGCCTTCGGCAGATGCGGTCGCCGCTTCCATCGCGAGAATTTCTGGATTCTTTTTATGCGCCGCCGCGATGGCCTCAACCAAAGTGAACGTTGATTTTCCGCTTTCAGAGAAGCTCTTTGAGGCGGAGCTTCCCCCAGATGGAGTTAGAATTGATTTATCTTTGGCCAGGAGCGCCGAGCCAGAGGCAAGGCAGAGAGCGCAAGCCAACGCATGTTTCGTATTCATTGGTTGAAAGGCCTTCTTGGCATTGGATGTCGTGCGCCTTATGGCCGGTGCCGCAGCATGTCGTAGCGAATAACAATCTTCGTTGCCTGCTGGACTTGGCTGAGCGGGAAGGTTGCGACGTAGCTGTATCGGCCCGATATGCTGCTCGCCGAGCGGGGAGCTGCAGGCTCAATGCTGTCGGTTTTCTCGGAAATCACCCGGCCTTCCGCATCAATGAGGCGCACGTCAACGTGAGCAGCGTACGGGATATGGCTGCCAAACGATTTTTCAATGCTTCCACTGACGTAGAGTCGGTCGAATGCTTGATAGGCATGAGGGATGACAACTTTCCCGCCCGTGGAGTTGATCATTTCGATGGGAAGCAGCGAGGCTGTTGTCTTGAAAGACGAGCAGCCAGCTAGTGTGGCGAGCATCACCAGGATGCCTGCAATTTTTGAGCCGCGGAGAATCCGCGCGGGAAGCGAGTTTTGATGAAAAGTGTTCATGTTTGTCTTGTTGGTTGGGGCGCGGGCATTAGCCGACGCGGGATGGAGGATCGCAGCTATCCGGAGACGCGGATAGAATCGCGGGTGAACCCCGCGCTGATAAGGGCAACACGGGCGCAACGCGCCCATGGTGATTTAGGACAACCGGGGGGGATAATCTATTTCCTTGCGAAACCCCTCGTCACACGTCTCATTGCTAACGGTGAACAGACCGCAAGGGCTGGGCAGGAAAAGAAATTCAGCAGGATCATCCATCATCACACTGCTGCACGCCAAGCAATGGCAGCAGTGTCCGACAGGGCAGTCCGACGGCTCGTCAGGACAATTCGACTCTGAGTGTGATGAATTCTCCTCGCAGCACATCACCTCCACACAGGCGTGGATCCTCTGCCCGCCAGCCATCAGGAAAAAGGCCAGCGTGCAAATAACCCAGATTTGCCTGCAAAAGAAATTCATCGGGATGATGGATCGCCGATCCTCAATAGATTGTCAACCACATGGTGCAACAGGCAGCTGCAATAGAATTGCTTCGCTTGCAATTTTCGGCTGAAATCCGCTCAACTTAATATGGAACAACCAGAAGTCCCAATGGAAGCAGTTCAGGAACACATCGAGCTACTGGAGCCTTCACGAAGCCCGGCGGCGTAGGCGCCGAAAACAAGCTTGATCTGGTCTCGCACGCGGCGGAATTCCGCCATGATTTCTTCATCCGTGCCGGCAGCATGAGCCGGATCGTCAAAGCCCCAGTGGTGCCGGTGGACCTGGCCAGGAAACATCGGACAGGCCTGATCGGCGTTGCCGCAGACGGTGATGACCGTATCGATTTTGCGGTCCAAGAAATCGTTCATATGCTTCGAGGTGTGGCCGGAAATATCGATGTCGATTTCGGCCAGCGCTGCGATGGCTTTGGGATGAACGTATCCGGCGGGGTTCGAGCCAGCGCTGTGAACTTCCACGAGATCGCCGGCGGATGCACGAAGGATCCCCTCGGCCATGTGGCTGCGGCAGGAGTTGCCGGTGCAGAGGATGAGGACGTTTGGTTTTTTCATGGCTTGTTTAATGAGTGTCTCGGTCAGGCGATTGGTTTTTGAACGGGACGGCTTATCCGTCAGAGGTCATCCCGCGCTCATACCAGCCACGAGTGCGGACACAGGCCTTGCAGACGGAAAGCATAACCGGCACTTCAACGAGGACGCCGACGACCGTCGCAAGAGCGGCCGGAGAGGTCGGACCGAAAAGCGTAATCGCAACAGCGACGGCCAGCTCGAAAAAGTTGCTCGCGCCAATCAGCGAGCCGGGAGTGGCCACGTTGTGCCTGACTTTAAGCAGGCGCATGAGGGCATAGGTCAATCCCGAGTTGAAATAGACCTGGATGAGGATTGGCACGGCCAGAAGCAGGACGGCGGGCCAATTCGTCACGATGTTCTCGGCCTGAAACGCGAAAATAAGCGTCAGCGTGGCGAGGAGCGCAACAATGGTCACCGGCCGAAATCCAGGAAGAAAGGATCCATTGAACCACGCCGCGCCCTTTGAGCTAATAAGAGCAGCTCTGCTGGCCCAGCCTGCGGCGAGAGGAATGACGATGAAAACGAGAACCGAGGTGAACAGAACAGCACCCGGAATGTGGACGCCAGTCACTCCAACCAGAAGCATGACAATCGGAGCGAAGGCGAAAACCATGATCAGGTCGTTGATGGCAACTTGCGCGAGGGTATACGGTCCATCTCCGTCCGTAAGATAGCTCCACACGAAGACCATGGCCGTGCAGGGAGCCGCAGCCAGGATAATGAGCCCCGCGACATAGTTTTTCGCAGTTTCTGGATCGATCCAACCAAGGACCCCGCCAAAAAGATAGGTGATGAACAGCCAGCCGAGCAGCGCCATGCTGAACGGCTTAACCAGCCAGTTGACGAAAAGGGTGATAAAAAGCCCCTTCGGTTTTGCAAAGACTCCCTGGATGCCTCCAAAATCGATTTTGAGCATCATGGGGTAAATCATGAGCCAGATGAGGACGGCAATCGGGATGTTGACGTGTGAGCCTTTTCCAAACTCGAGCTCGCCAATGCGACGGGTCAAGTCCGGGAGCAGCTTGCCGAGGGCCAGTCCGAGAACCATGCACGCAAAGACCCAGACGGTCAGGTAGCGTTCGAAAAAGTCGAGCCTCTTAGTTATCGTTTCTTGTTCCATATCATTCGTCAGCAGTTTTCGTTTTGGAAAAAAGGCCGGCCAGCCCTTCGGGACCGACGGGTTCAGCGATTTGCCAGTCAATGAGGACAGCTTTTCCCCGGCTCAAAGCTTGGACTTCGCGCAGGTACGGGAGCTCGCGACGGGCGCGCTCGCGCAAGAGCGGGTCATGAAGTTCGAGCCGCGCAAAGCTCTGGTTGGCTACCCAGGCCGCAGGCTCGATGCCGGCGCGGCGAAGGTCGTCTTGCAAAGAGGAAGCTTCATGCACTGGAGTTGCTTCGGGGAGGGTGACGAGAAAGACGTGCGTGTAATCTGGATTGCGGAGCCGTGGGAGCAGCTCGGTCACCTCCTCCGGCACGCTGTCGCTGCTCCGGCTTTGGCGGTTCAGCTCGCGTTGATAAGACTGCGAAGCGTCGAGAAGAAGAAGAGTGTGACCGGTTGGGGCGGTGTCGAGCACCACAAATCCATGCCTCGCACCGGCCACCGTGCGGGCAAAGGCACGGAAGACCGCAATTTCCTCTGTGCAGGGCGATCGCAGGTCTTCTTCCAGCAACGCTAAAGACTCTGCGTCAAGACCCACGCCTTTTTCGGCCAGCACCTGTTGGACGTAGGCGGCGGTTTCGACCGCTGGGTCAATGCGTCCGATCATCAACCCAGCAACCTCTTCGCCCAGGGCGGCAGTCACATGGGCGGCGGGGTCGGTCGTCGAAAGCGTGACCTTGTGACCATGCTTCGCCAGCCAGACGGCAACAGCAGCGGCCACGGTGGTTTTTCCAACCCCACCTTTGCCCATCGTCATGATGACCCCCCGGCCCGTATTGGCGATAGGTTCAAGCAATTCTTCAAGATTGCAAAACTTTGGAGGCGCTTCGTGAGCGCCTGCACCTCCGGACACCGAAAGCGCCGCTTCGGTGCCAGCAAGGAGGTTGCGGAGGGCTGGAACGCCAAGCAGATTGTGCGGCCGCAAAGCGATACGATGGACGGGCAGCCTGCCTAGAAAATCGGATGCTCCTGCAAGAGCGGATTCCTGCCGACACGCTAAAGCTGCAGCCACCGGATCCTTCAAGTCCGTTGCTTTGAAGAGGCCATTGAGGATGAGCGTCTGGTTGGTTATTCCGAGATGGCCCAGTTCTGCATAGGTGCGTGCCGCCTCGGTGAGCGGAGCTGTCTGGGCGCGGGTGACCAGAACCACAACCGTGCGCGAGGAATCGGCAAGGCTGGCGAGCGCGGCCTCATAAATGGCACGTTGTTTTTGCAGCCCGGCCAGCGGACCGAGGCAGGATGTCCCGGATGTGTTGTCGGCAAAGAATCCTGTCCATGCTTTTGGCAGAGCAAGCAATCGAAGGGTGTGTCCGGTAGGGGCGGTATCGAAAATGATATGATCAAAATCCGCTGCCGCATCAGGCTCGCCAAGCAATCGCGAGAACTCATCAAAGGCGGCGATTTCCATGGTGCATGCGCCGGAGAGCTGTTCCTCCATGCTGCGCAGGGCCGCCTCGGGAAGAAGACCTCGCATCGGACCGATGATTTTTTCACGGTAGGCGGCGGCAGCTTCGGCCGGGTCGATATTCATCGCAAACAAGCCAGGCACAGCGGGAACCAAAGCCGGTTGCCGACCGAGATGGACGTCGAGCACCTCGTCCAGATTCGAGGCCGGGTCGGTGCCGACGAGGAGGACGCTCTTGCCCAAATCCGCCAAGGCCAATGCCGAAGCGCAGGCCAGCGAAGTTTTTCCAACGCCGCCCTTGCCTGTGAAAAAAAGGAAGCGGGGCGCATCGTCCAGCCAAGGAGACACTGGTTTTGTCGCAGGAGCAGGATTCATCAGACTCAAGGTTGACTCGCGGATTCGACGTGTTTCCGAATCCACTGCGCCCGCATTTCTTGATCGGGATACTGGCCTTTAAGAACGATCTCCCCGTCGATAAAAGTGGCAGGCAGCACCTCCACTCCCTCTCGGTCGAGCAGATCCCGGACCACGCTATTCTGCGCGAAGGCCATCGGTTGCTGGGCCAGATTGTAGCGCTCGACATGAACTCCACGTTCTTTGAGCTGAGCAAGCATCCCGGCGACCTGGGGCAGAATCAGATCAACGTCTGGCCCACAGATGCCTGTGCTGCAGCACATGGCGGAATCGTAAATGGTTATCGTATTCATAATCGGTTCAAAGTGCGCACGCCTCACGAAGGGACAGGCTGTTCGTCTCATTGATTCCATCCACGCACCGAAAAAATGCTGCAAGGCAGGGGCATTTCAGGCTGTAGTACTGGTTGAGCCCGCGCTTTTCCACGGTCACAAGCCCGGCGGATTTCAACAAAGCAAGATGCTTGGAAACAGTGGACATGTCCGCCCCGACAATTTCAGCAAGCTCGCACACGCACAGCTCCCCGTTCTCCAGGGCATCCACCATCTGGATGCGTGAAGGGTGCGCCAAACTTTTAATGACTTGCGCGCGAAGAACCGCTTTGGGACGTGAAAGTGAAACCTTGGCCATATGCGGGACTATTTGGCCAATTAGCCACGTTTGTCAAGGGCGATTCCGAAAGCTGAGGAGGCGTATCGGCAGCCTCCCCTTGACATTCTAGCTCGATGCGTGGTCGAGAATCCGTTCCAAGGCCTTCTTTTCTGCGAAGAGATGAAAGCCGCGGCACGAGCGCGTAATCGCAGTGTAGATCAAGTTGCGATCGAGCAGTTCGCTCTCTTCTCCGGGCAGATCCAACGCAACATTTGCCCATTCCGAGCCCTGGCTTTTGTGGATCGTCAGAGCGAATGCCGGCTTATGCGCAGGCAATTGAGCCAGCGGGATCGGCAGGGCCTTTCCGGGAAAGACGGCCACTTGCGCCGCAGTCCCCGGCCCAGTTCCCATGGCTACACCGATATCGCCATTCGAAAGCCCGAGGGAATGCCGGTTGGAGCTGACGAGAAGAGGACATCCATGCGGAAGAATGTGCGGGCTCTGCGCTGGCGACGATCCCCAAAGGACGCATTGCCCGCGGCGGTTCGCACGATCCACCTGGGCGTTACTGCCGCAAAGAAGCTGAAACTCAGACAAAAGCCCTCCCAGACAAGGGATAAGCTCTGCCAAATTCCCTAAAGTCCACCTCGTCATCGAAAGAGACCAGCTCTCCCATTGCTCGTGGCAAAACGCATCGAACTCCGCGCGCCTATCGTAAATCCGCACATTGGGCACATGGTCCATTGCAATCCTGCGGAAGTCGTCGGCGCTCTCCGAGCTGCCGGGTCTGACGATGGCGGCAAGCTCGAGGATCCAAGGCGATTCCTTCGCCCGATAGCTGTGTCGAAGGCTGATCACGAGACCGGGAAGCGGTATTGCGGTGGACTTCTTTGTGGTGAGTCCAGCGTCGAAAACTTTCTCGGCGTCCGAGCCGATCCGGCTGCTCCAAATTTTCAGCGTCTCCGGCGGAAGCGCGTCCGCCGCGCCGCGCTCGACCAACTCAGCCAGGACACCGCCCGTTTCGACGCTCTCGAGCTGATCGCTGTCGCCAAGGAGAACGAGGGTCGCAACGGATGGCAGCGCACGCATGAGGTGGGCCATGAGTTCGAGATCCACCATGCTGGCCTCATCGACAATGACTAGCTTCACATCGAGCGGACTTGTTGCATTGCGTGCGAAAGGCCCTCCCTGCTCAGGCGGCTTTGGGGTCCATCCGAGAGCTTTGTGCAGAGTCTTTGGTTCGAGATGAATCAGAAAGTCTTTTTCCTCATCGCTAAGCGGGAGCCGTTCTGCAGCCTTGCAAAGAGACTCCGCCAGCCGACAGGCCGCCTTGCCCGTTGGGGCCGAAATCAACACCTCCTCAACCGTGAGTGTGGGATCCAGGCGTTTACGCAATGCGAGCAAAGCCGCGGCGCAGGTGGTTTTTCCAGTCCCTGGCCCGCCGGTAAGAACGGCCACTCGTGCGTCGACGAATGCCGCCACAGCGAGCCGCTGTTGAGCATTGTCAAAGGAAGGCTCCGTCACTGCAGGAAGGATGTCATTTATTCCCTTAAGCACCTCCTCGCCGTTAAAAACCAAGCCGGCCCCCTTATCGGCAAAACGCCGTTCAAATTCGTCACGCACCAGATCCCAGCAAGATTTGTAGCGCGGCAAGAGGACGAGGTCGCCGTCAGTTGAAAAATATTCTTCCGGATGATTTGCCGGCAGCCGACATTCTTTTTTCGAAAGCTGTCCGACTCCACGGCTGGCGGCCTCGAGCAACCGGGCCAGCGGCTCGACAAAACGCTCACGGTCCCCCTCGCCAAACTCACCAGTCAAAGCCAGACGAGCCAAGGGAAGAAAACGGGCTAATGGTTCAGTTGAGGACGTCACAATGGGGTTCCTTTAAAAAGATGGTCCAACTGCCCGACGGACTTCCTGTCTGGCCGTTCGAACCAGACGCCCTCGTCTGGAAACCCTCGCAGGAACAGCCAGGCCGCTCCGCCAATGTGCCTGTCGCAATCATAGTTTTCGAGCGTTGCGGCGAGGTGGCGGTGCAGCGCTAAAGTATAGAGACGGGTTTGGAGCAAATAGTGGGAGTCCAGCATCGCGCGCTCCATCGCCTCGAACCCGTAACCGGAAAGGAGATTGGATTTGTAGTCCGCCACATACCATCGGCCTTCGTGCTCAAAAATCAGATCGATGTAGCCCTGAAGATATCCATGGAGGGCGTTGAAGCTCCAGCCAGCAAGGCTCTTTGCCCACCCCAGGCGCGCGGCATCCGCATGGATCGCGGGGTCGCTTTGCAGCGCGGCCGAAAGCGCATGGGGAGAAAGCTTCCCGTCCGAAGGGATCAGGAAATGCATCTCCGCAAGGCATTTCACTCTACGCAGATTGATCTCACTTCCTCCAAATGTTAGCGTCGTCGAAAGAATTGTCTCCACCGGCGCCATCCATTTCCGGCGCGTGTCCAGCACGATCTCCGGATCCTTACGATTCCCGAGGATCTCCTCTAAAATCGAGTGAATCTCCGTACCAAGAAGTATCCCGCTGCTGTCGAGCCCGCCGAGAAGCCCTTCCTTGCTGGATTGGAATTCCGGCCCTCCCTCCGAGTCGTAATCGCGGAAGGAAAGGCTTTCCTCCTCGTGTGCGGAACGAGTGAGCGACGAGTAGCTGGTGCATCGAAGCAGAGGCCAATGCTGAAAATCGACCGGCTCGGGGGGATCGGAGAGTGCGCCCCTCCCCAAATCCGGAAACTCGTGATCTGGCACCAGAGGCCCGCCAGCCGGGCTTTGCGTTTCCAGGACGGCAAGCCGCAGCTCCCCCACCCTCTCCAGCCACTCGGACTTCTGGAGACCCGACAAGCCGAGCAATCTCGCAAGCTCGGATTTTTCGGCTCCGTTCTTATGCTGCCCTACACCCTCATCCACCGGAGCCAGCCCGAGATAGACCCTGTGCCGTGCACGGGTCAGTGCCACGTAGAGCAGCCGTTGGGACTCCTCGTCCTCCTGCTTGATGGCCCGGTCTTTATTTTTTGAGAACTCTTCCGAACCAAGGTCGATCTGCGTTCCCAGGGGCGTGCGAAGGATGGCAAGCGGCGACTGGTCGCGGAATGTCCGGCTCTTTACGGCCCACAGGAAGGGGCAGAACACCACCGGATATTCCAACCCTTTGGCCGAGTGGATGGTAGCGAGCTGCACCGCTGGCAGATCGGTTTCGAGCTTCATCATGTTCTCTTCCTGAGCCGAGGAGCTGCTCCCCATTGCGCGATTGAGCCACTGTGCCAGCTCACCGGCACCATGGCGTCCGGCGAACCATTCATTTTGGAGAAGGCTGCCGATCTGCCGCCAATTCGTGAGCCGTCGCTCGCCATCCTTGTGGCCCAGACTTTTCTTCTGGACCGCATCAGACGTGATCCTTCGCAGGAGCAGAGGCAGAGGGCCGTGCCAACGAAGCTCGTCGAGCTCCTGCAAAAGACCTTGCGAATACCCGGCCTGAGCGTCCACATCGGAATGCAGCGACAGCAGTTCGCTCGCCGTCTTGCCAACAAGCGGCGTCGCGCAGAAGCCGAGCAATCGAGGCAACACGTCGGCCCGGCGCTCCAGCGCGGACAAGGCGCAGAGCCACGACAGCACATCCATCGATTCCTCGCTGCCGAGCACCTTCCCGAGTCCTCGCCCGGACAATTGGCAGGCCACGTCCTCCTGTTGCAACGCCTGACGCACCAAAACAAGATCCTTGTGAGCGGCGCATAGCACGGCAATATCTGAAGCTTGAAGCGGCCGGCGATCGCCGGTTTTCGCATCTTCAATCTCAACGTTCGAGCCAAGCAGCCGCCGGCATTCTGCCGCAACCTGTGCGGCAAGATCGCGGCGGGCCTCCGCTCGCACCCTCTTTCCAGACCAACAAACAACGGCAGGGCTATCAAGCGAGCGGTCAAAGATTCGCGTGCGTTGCGCAGCGGCCTCGACCTTCACGTATCGGATGGGAATCGCCTTGTTCTCAGAGGAATGCGACAGGCACTCATCAAAGCTCTCCCTCCCTTCATAAATCCTGTTGATGGCATCGACCAGAGGCTTGTCCGAGCGGTAGTTCGTTTTCATCTCGGGAGCATGATTCACCTTCCCCGTGAGCCCGCGGTAGCTGGCAAGATCGGCTCCCCGAAAGCGATAGATGCTCTGCTTCGGATCGCCGATCACCAAAAACGATTGGTCGGCGTCGTGAAGAAATAACCGCTGGAAAATCCTAATCTGGATTTCGTCGCTATCCTGGCACTCATCGACAATCACGGCCTTGAATCGCTTTCGGATCTCGCTAACCAAGGGAGAACCTTCCTTCTCCAACACCTCGTAAACTGTCTGCAAAATATCGTCAAAGCTGCGCAGGTTGGCGGCGGATTTGCGCTTCGAATATTCCTGCCGTATCATCCCGCCCAACGCATGGTAATCGGCTGCCGCCTTGGCGCTATGAAGGCGCTTGATCTCGAGCAGAACGGCTTCGAGCGGGGCAAGGGCTCGCCCAAGCAGATCTTTTTGAGTCGCGCTAAACGCCTTTTGCTTTCCCGATTCGCAAGCATTTTGAATTTCGCGCTGAATAGGACTTAAGCTTCTGGCCGGGATATTGAGCGCGGCAATTTCCTTGAGAAGCGGGGCAACTTTTTCCTGACATCGAGCGACCAGAGTCGCTGCATCCATCTTCGGAAGGATCGTTCCCAAGGGATTGGATGAGACCTCCTTGGCCACGCGCCGCATCTTTTTGACATCGAAGACGAGGCTCCCGGCCTGGCGCATCAGCTCATCATCGACAATCTCATCAAGGATCTCACTGCAATCGGTCACAAGCTCCACATCGGGATCGGCGCCGAGCTCAAGAACCTGCCGGCTGATCATCGACTGGCAAAACCCGTGGATCGTGTAGATCGGGGCGAGGTCAAAATTCGATAGGGCGGTCTCCAGCCGGCGAACGAGATTTCCATCAGCTGCTGCCAGCGCGACGATTTCTGCCTCGTGGCCGCCAACGGCCTCTCCTTTTGCTGCGGCGATGGCCTTGCGCAGCGAAGCGAGCAGGCGGTCCTTCAGCTCCGCCGTGGCGGCAGTAGTGAAGGTTGTGACGAGGATCTGATCCACCTGAAGTTTTTGTTCGACGAGCAGGCGCAACCAAAGAAGCGCAATCGAATAGGTCTTCCCTGTTCCCGCGCTGGCCTCGATGGAATAGGCCCCGTCGTGCAACCTCTGCTGCAGCGGATCAAACTTGTCGTCGGCTATTGAGGTGCTCATAACGAATCATGAAATGCCGACTCCCACTTATGGATCCGTAGGCAGAGGTTCCAAGCCAGCGGTTGATCCGGGGCAGGAAGGCTTAGCAGGCTGGACACATCCGGCCGCCACAGAAAGGGATTGTCGAGCCCACGAAACGCAAAGCGAGTTGCGGGAGACTCGCTTGCAGGAGAAGGGCTGTCTTCCCTCCGGTCTTCCGGATCCCATTTTGCAAATCCTTTGCCTAGCAGCTCATCCGGGTTGTCGTCATCTCCGCCGAGCGGCAACATCGCCTCGTAAGCGTCCGGCCAGAAAGGCAACGGAAGCCGCTGAGCCATGGCATACAGATCGACCAGGCTCGTCAGAAGGCCGGGAATTTTGTCTTGCTGCGGGGACTGAAACGATTTGGCTTTTTTGCTCTCCTTGAATTTTGCTGAGACATTTGTTACGCGGCTTCCGCTGTTGGCGGCCGCGAGACATAGCAGCTCAAGTTTCAGCTTCAGCGTCCTTTTCTTATCAAGCGAGGAGGCCGAAAAATAGTCTGCGGTTTCGCAATTCGGAAGGGCGCCTCTTTTCTGATACCAACCTGGGGGAGCCTTATCCTTCAGGCGCCAGATTCGGCCTTGTGAATCAGCGATCTCCAAGTCGATAGGCTGGTTCAAAGGCACGAGCTCCACGCCCTCGACCTTCGGCGTCTCGTCCTCGACGGCTTGCCAGGTTTTTTCCCCGTAATTTCCACGCGGCAGATCCCCGGCGGCAATCAAACGTGTCCGCAAGCCATCGATTCCGGCTGGTTTCTCTAGACGGGCGCGCAGCAGCTGGTCCCGAAGGCTCCAATTGTGAAGGGTTCCCGGCCTCAAAAAGTCTCCCCGCTCGAGCTCCTCTTCTTCCTTTGGCAGGTGCACACCCAACCTTTCCAGAAATAGTCGGCAGGGTTCGACCAGCAAGGTGGTAAGATCTTTCAGGCGAATCTCCCGGCAAGAAGATTTCCCCGACATTGCAGATATTTCCGGCAAGCCCCTCCCGGCCCACAGGCCAGGATAGGCTGCCTGGTGCGGCTGTTGGAGCAGAAGCGCCCCAGCGTACTCGCTCGGAAGCCGCGATTGCCCGTAGATCGACACATCCTTTCTGAAGGCCTGCGGGCTGCATCCGTTGAGCCCATGCCGAAAAAGAATGCCCGCATGGGCCGGCTTCCCCAATATTCCGTCAGCCGGCTCCGCCACTTGATCGACTGCGCTCAGGAGATCTGCCAGTGAGGTCGACGGTGGCCGAAGTTTGTCGTCTTCGTCCGACCCGCCCTGAAACGTCACCACAAATCTGTCGCCACAGGAAAGCAGCGCCAGGAGAAGGGCATGTCGATCTGCATCCCGCTGATCAGGATCGCCTGGCTGACGTGACCCGGCGAGCGGATGCCATGTCGGCCGTTCCTCCCGCCGCGGAAACAAATCTGCTCCGAGCCCGGCCACTAGAACCATCCGAGCCGGAGTTCCTGCATAATGTCTGAGATCCGCCACGGTGACGCCCCCTCC
>Ga0194063_10000846_pt1 | contig 21149 bp, 13 predicted proteins | sample SepL3720m_MetaG_FD_155459 | JGI IMG/M metagenome (GOLD analysis project Ga0194063, IMG submission 155459) | Anoxic zone freshwater microbial communities from boreal shield lake in IISD Experimental Lakes Area, Ontario, Canada - Sep2016-L373-20m | ecosystem: Environmental > Aquatic > Freshwater...
GATCAAGGCCTGCGGAGGGCTCGTCGAGAAAGAGCACGGCAGGATCAAGCGCCATCGCCCGGGCGATGGCCGCACGCTTCTGCATGCCTCCGCTCACCTCAGAGGGGAAATGCGAACAGAATTTGTCGAGGCCAACGAGCGAGAGCTTCATCCGGGCGACTAATTCCCGCGCATCCCGAGGAAGGCAGGTAAACTCTTCGAGGGCCAGCATAACGTTCTCGGCGAGGGTCAGCGACCCGAAGAGGGCGCCGCTCTGGTACATGACGCCGAACTTGCTCAAAAGAGCGGCGCGTTCTTTGCCTGTCGCGGTGCCGATGTTTCCTCCGTCGATGAGAATTTCGCCAGCGGCGGGAGGAAGGAGCCCGATCATGTGTTTGAGGAGGGTGCTTTTCCCGCAGCCTGATCCGCCGAGGATCACGAAGACTTCGCCGCGCCGGACGTTAAACGTCACGCCTTCGAGCAGGACAAAATCGCCGTAGGCAGCGGTGAGGCCTTTGACTTCGATGATGGGCGGGTCTGCTACCATTTGAGAACGTAGAAAATCGCGGCGAAGAGGGCGTCGACGACGACGATGAGAAAGATGCCGCTCACGACCGCGCGGGTGGTGGATTCGCCGACGGCGCTGGCTCCGGTGCCCGTCTGCAGACCGCGCAGGCAGCCGACGCCGGCAACGAGGATCCCGAAGGCAAACGACTTGATCACTCCGGTCATCACATCGGCCACACCGACGGCTCCGACCAGCTGATTCCACAGAGCGGCAAAGGGAAAGCCCTGCGCCATCATCACAAGGAAACCTCCCGCCACGCCCAGCACGTTTGCATAGATCGTCAGAACCGGCGTCACGATGAACCCTGCCAGCACGCGCGGCACGACAAGGAAGCGCATCGGATCGACGCCCATCGTCTCGAGGGCGTTGATCTCCTCGTTGACTTTCATCGTCCCGATCTCCGCCGCAAAGGCAGATCCCGAACGGCCGGCGAGGACGACGGCAGTCATGATCGGCCCGAGCTCGCGGAGAAGAGCAAGGGCGACCAAATTCACGACGAAAATATCCACGCCAAATTGTTTAAGCGGCACGGCCGACTGGAAAGCCATGATCATTCCCGTGAGCAGGGAAACCACGCCGGCGACGAGCAGGGCATTGACCCCGGCCTTCTGAGCCGTCACCCACATATCGCTCCAACGGATCAGGCGCGGACGGACGAAACACGCCGCCAGCATGGCAAAGAACTCCCCGACAAATGCCACGAGCTCGCCGATGTCGGAAAAAAACTTATGTCCGAGTTGGCCGACAATTTCTAAAGCCGAATCCGGTTCGTGCGGTCGAGCCACCGGTTCGACCGGCAGCGAATCGAACGGAGCGAGGAGCGCCCTCATCCCATCATTCAAGCCGGCGATCTCCGCACCTTTTTCTTTTTTCATGGCCCAAAGAAAGGCGAGCCCGGCTCCGTCGCAGAGGGTAAGCGCAGAGGCGTCCACCTGCCAGCGGCGCCCCTTCTTGGCAAGCAGCCTCCAGCACCCTGCGACTTGACTGGCCTCGAGGCGCGGAGGAAGGATCAGAACGCTCAGGCCGTCTTTTTCTTCGATGCGCACAGCGGCAATGGGAACAACGTCTGTCACGAGTGCCTAATACCGCCGCACGGAAACTCCGTCGAGGATGGATTTGTCTGCGCTTTCATTGTTATTAAGCCGACTTGAGCCGAGTCTTTGCCAGGGTAAATCGGAAGGTACAGCCTTGGTCCAAACCGGTTGATTGCAGCCAGATTTTTCCTCCGTGGAGCTCGACGATCCGGCGCACCATGGCGAGGCCGATCCCGGAGCCAGGCAGGCTCACATCGAGCTTCTCAAAAAGGCCGAAGAGCTTCGCCTGGTGCCGGGGGTCGATCCCTTTGCCATTGTCGCGAACAAAGAGCTCGAGCTCCTCGCCACAGGTTTCCATGCCGATCCGGATCTGAGGAGCTGGCTGGTCGCCCATAAATTTTACGGCGTTATCCAAGAGGTTCAGATAGACTTCGACGAGCCGCGGCCGGTCTCCGTAGAGCCAGACCGGCTCATGGGTAACCTCCACGTGGATGCCCCTCTGGGCAATTTGGTCGGCTACCCGAGTCAAGGCCTCCTGCACGACGACCTGCAACGGCACCTCCACGGGCTCATTCATTTTGTGGCCGACGCGGGTGAGAGTGAGGAGCTCGTCCAGCAGACGCCACATTTTATCTGCAGCATCGCGGATGTACCCAAAGTCCTGAACGACCTGCTCGGCTTTTTGGCTCCGTTGATCCTCTTCCAAGAAGCCAAGGAAGGCCTTGATCGTTACCAGCGGGGTTTTCAGATCGTGAGAGATGGTGTAAATAAACTGTTCCAGCGCGGCATTTTTTTTCTGCAGCTCATCTTCCGCCTGCTTGCGCCCGGTGATGTCGCGGCCCTCGGCGATGAACCACTCGATCTCTCCATTGTGATTGCGAACCGGGCTGAGGGAAAAATCGAGATAGATCCGGCGGCTTCCATCGGGCGAGGTGTGGGCAACCGTCACGCTGGAAAGCTGATGGCCGGGAGGCTCTTGGCATTGGCATTGAGAAATCAGCGAGCGCAAGACAGCCTTGGCCTCCGGGCTCGACCACCACGGCGTGTCCCAGAGAAATTTCCCTTCCACTTCCACCATCGTGGCATCGATGAACTCCAGCGCGATGCGGTTGGCGGCGATCAGGCGGCCAGAAGGATCCAGGATGCCCATGAATTGGTTGGCGCTCTCAAAAACTCCCCGGAAAAGCCTCTCTCGGCGCTCCAGCTCGATCAGCTTCTCTTGGAGGTCCGGAAAGTAGCTCTTGCGCTGGGTGCGGGCCCCTACGCCAATAATATGGTTGACGATGTCCTCGTCGGTCATGGACGAAACTGACGGATCAAAGGGCGTCGCCATAGATCGCTTCCAAGTCTGCAACCGAAGCCTTGCGTGGGTTGGTGAGAATGCACGGGTCCCGGTGGGCGAGCTCGGCGAGGGCGCGGAAATGTTGGGGAGTCACTCCCCGTTCCGCGAGCGAGCCCCGAACGCCGACGCTTGTGCGCAAAGCGGAAAGCGCGCTGACGAGACGGTCGCGCCGGGCGCTGGCATCGAGCCCCCGCAAGTCGATCCCGAGGGCGGCGGAAGCGCGATCATAGCGCTCGCCACAGGTGGCGTAGTTGTATCGGACAACATGTTCAAGGAGCAGGGCATTGCATTCCCCGTGCGGCAGATCGAGCATCCCTCCCAGGCTGTGCGCCATGGCGTGGACGGCACCTAAGCTCACGTTGGAAAAGGCGTAGCCGGCTTCCATGCTGGCCAAGGTCATGCCGGTGCGTGCGTCGATATTTTCCGGTTGGCGGACGGCCGTATCGAGGTGGCTGTTGACGAGCCGGATCGCATCTATGGCGAGCAGGTCGGTCAGGTGCCAGTGAGCGGTCGAGACGAGCGCCTCGAAAGCGTGGGTCATGACATCGACGCCGGTACAAGCCGTCAGATAGGGAGGCATTGATACGGTAATCCGTGGATCGATGATGGCCAGATCCGGCACGACCAGCTTGCTGATGATGGAAACCTTCACCTTGCGCAAGGTATCGGTGATAATCGCAAACTGGGAGACGTCGGCGGATGTCCCCGCCGTAGTGGGCAGGCAGATCAGAGGTGGACCGGCCCGGGAAATTTTATCTACTCCCTCGTAATCCAAAATGTGGCCCCCGTTGGCCAAAACAATCGAGATCCCTTTTGCGCAATCAATCGGGCTGCCTCCTCCCACGACGATGATGATGTCGCAGCCGACATCGTGACCGAGAGCCACCCCTGCCATCACCTCATGGTCCCGGGGATTCGGCGAGACCCCGCTGAAAAGCGTGACTGCAATGCCCTCAAGCTCAAGCTGCTCGCAAACCCTGCCCACGTGCTCTGTAGCCAGAATGCCCGGATCGGTGACCAACAGCGCGCGTTTCGCCATCAGGTTGCGGGCGCTGTGTCCGGCAATCGCAATCGCGCCATCACCGATGACGCTTTCGGATATCACAAATTTGCGAATCCCCGGGACAAGATCTTGAGGCATGTGATGGGTGTTGCTGAAGGCTAACTGACTCCAGCTGGAGCTTAACCGCAAATTAAAATCCGCGCATTTTTCGCCCGGTAATCTTTTCGTAAGCCTCAATGTATTTGGAGGAGGTTTTTTCGACCACCTCGGCCGGAAGCGCTGGCGCGGGATCCGTTTTATCCCAGTCGAGCGTTTCGAGGTAATCGCGGACAAATTGTTTATCGTAGCTCGGCGGGCTTCCGCCTGGCGTGCACGATTCTTCCGGCCAGAACCGAGAGGAATCGGGGGTCAGGCACTCGTCGATGAGGAGGAGCTCGTCGCCAGCCATCCCGAATTCGAATTTGGTATCGGCAACGATGATGCCGACCTGGGCTGCGCGGGCGCGGCCGTGTTCGTAGAGGGCGATCGTGCGGTCTCGGACCTCATCGGCAAGCTCCTCGCCGATGAGCGCGCGGCATTGTTTCCACGTGATGTTTTCATCATGGCCGGTTTCGGCCTTGGTGGCGGGGGTGAAGAGCGTTTCAGGCAGCCGTGAGGCTTGGACAAGACCGGAAGGAAGCTGATGCCCGCAGACGGCCCCGCCGGCTTGGTATTCCTTCCAGCCCGAGCCGGCAAGATAGCCGCGGGCGACACATTCAATGGGCAGGGGCTCGGCTTTGCGCACCAGCATCGAGCGCCCGGAAAGCTGGGCCTCAAAAGGTTGGAGCACTTCTGGAAACAGCTTGAAATTCGTTGTGATGAAATGGTTGGGCACGAAATCCAGCGCCTCGAACCAGTAGGCGGACATTTGTGTGAGCACCTCGCCTTTGCGGGGAATCGCTGTCGGCAGGATGCAATCGAACGCCGAAATCCGATCGGTCGCCACCACGAGCAGGTTCTCACCCAAATCGAAAACCTCGCGCACCTTGCCGCTGCGCAGCTTTTTTACACCCGGCAAATCACATTGAAGCAAATCCATAATGCCGACCCTCTATCAGACCCCCGCCCATCACGCCAGACCGTTGTCAGGATTCTATTCCGAAGGAATCACCGCGGCGACCAAAAGGGAAACTGCTGCTGCGACGAGGAGAACGTCGATGGGGACGAGGAGGTTGAGGTAACGATCCAAATCGAACGAGTGGATGATGGCGACGGTCGCCGTGGCCGCAAATGAGATCGTAGCGATCAGCAGCGAGGCGGCGGCAGCTGGTTGAAAAACGGCGAGCCTCCCTCGCCGGATAAACACCAGCGCAGCAAATGCGGGCAGGAAAAGCAGCGAAGGCAGGAGCGCCCCTGCAGCAAATTTCAAAACGAACGGCGGAATCCCCCGGGTGAGCGCCAATTCTTCCGGAGCAGTCGCCGCGAGTTCCTGACAACGGCTCCAGTAGGTTGCCCAGCGCGCTTTCCAAGCGGCAGGCATGCTCTCTCCGATTTCCACGCGCGAGACTTCGAGGGTGCCTTTGTAGTTGAGGCGAACGCGCAATTTCGGGCGGAACAGCTCCTTGGCAGGCAGACAGTAGGCAAGGAGAAGCTGGCTTTTCCATTTCTCGACAAACGCGAGCGGCTGGTCGGCCAACGATTGAAAGTAGAGCCCGAACAAATAGCGACGAAGGGTTTCCGGGGAGTTGCTGGCCCCGTGGGGAAGCCTGCCAAAGAGGCCTGACCGGTAGAAGATGTCGTCGCATTCCACCCCGAGAACAGGAAAAGATTTATTGTTTGCGATGGCCGCCTGAACTGTCCGGGAAAAATCCTCCGAGAACCGCATTTCCTCAGGGTCGAGGAGCCCACGGCTCGCTTGGCCTTCAAGGGTCGCCGCAATCATTTTGGCATGCACGGACGCAAGGGTCTCGGCCAAAAACATTTTCGACCGGCGGTCCTTTTTCCAGCCTGCGGCAAGCGGGAGACCGACCAGAGGGATCGAGGCCACGAGGACTCCCAAGCACAGGCCGAGCACGGAGCAGCGGCGGATCGCCGGGGTTGACCGCCAGAACGAAGTCAAGATTAGCGCAAAAGGGATGAGGCCCGCGAATCCCCAGCTCGGCTTCAAGCTGAGCGCGAAGGCCCCGGCAACTATGCCAGCAGAGGCATAGAGGACGACGGCTTTCCGGCTCCCGCCCATCCAACGCGCTTTGATGAACGCGAGACCAACTGCGATCTGGAGCATGCCGAGAAGAGGAAAAACCGCCTCCGGACGGATCGTATGCTCGAAGAGGATCGTGCGGGTTCCCCAGAGGCAGATGGCCAGGGACATAAGCCCCAGCGCAGGGGCCAGCCAGCGCCGGACTATGCCAGCGGGGAGAAAGGAAACCCACAGCCACCACGCCCAGCACCAGGCCGCACCGGAAAGAAGGCCGACCACATGCTGGAAACTCGTGATCGACGAAAAGCTTTTCGTTAAAAGCACGATCGCCCAGACCGTGAACGGATAGAGGAACGCGCGCCCGTCCGTCTGGCAAAATCCATGTCCGGACAGCCAGGTCAGAGCCGGGTTCAAATACCCCAAGGAATCCTGATCCATCACCGGCTCGGGAGGCAGGCAGAACCGGCCCTGCACCGCCACCGCAAAGATTCCCAGCAGGCAGAGCCCGATTGCCAACATGCGCCGTCGTTCGACGCACGAACCCGCCTGTTTCAAAAGCCTCACCGCACGACCGCAGGGCGCTTTCGCGTTGGTTTTGTGTTTGATTGCGTCACCCATGGTTTTCAGCGCATTTTCTGCAGCCTGTCATCCTTGCAAATAGGGAGCTCGCCTCCAGAAATGCAAGGACTCACTGGCGCTTTGTCTGCCCACATTGAAAGGAATCGTTGTTGGGAGTTTTCCCGAGATTGAGGTCGGCGACGACCAAGAGGCCACGGAGGGTGAGCACAGGATCGACGGCATCAAAAAGGGAAAGTCCGGCCGCGATCAGGCTGGCATCTCCGCCCGTGGCGACGATTTTCGGGCGGCGGCGAGGAAAGGCCTCGCGGCGGATCTGGCGGATAATTTCCGTCACGAGCCCGCGGTAGCCATAGATAGCTCCCGAGAGCATGGCATCGCGCGTCGAGCGCCCGACGGCAGCCAGCGGTTCGCGCAGATGAATAAACGGAAGGAGGGCGGTCCGGTCGTGAAGGTATTCTGTCATCGCGTTGAGGCCGGGTGCGATCACTCCGCCAATATAGTCTCCGCCGGACGAAATCACATCGAACGTGACCGCCGTGCCGAAATCCACGACGATCGCAGGAACGCCGTAATGCGCCGCACAGCCAGCGGCATTTGCCAAGCGGTCGGGACCGATCGCCCGCGGCGTCGGATAGTCGATCCCGACGCCGAGATTCACGTCGGGGCCGATCCAAGAGACTTGGTTGAGGCAGGCGGCGTTGACCTCCCTATTTTTGCGGGGAACGACGGATGCCGCAAACGTGCCATCCAAATGCCTGTCGCCGATGATGGCACGGATTTGATCAGCACGGAGGGCAGGGGTGGGAAGACGGTGGATCTTCCCAATCCGCCAACCCCTGGCTATGGCGATTTTAGTAAACGTGTTGCTGATGTCGATGAGCAGAACGCGGCGCATGGCCGCACGATCTCCGCCGCCGCTGCCAAGGTCAAGCCACAGGATTTCGTGATCCTCTCTTGCCGAGCCCATTATACGACTTAGCGGCTTGCCAGCTGATGCCTCAATGAGGCATCGGGCATAGGCCCGTCGATGAGCGCACCATGGAAAGCCAAAATAATCCATTCGACTCACGGCGGGAAGTCGGACAACGTGCGGGCATGTCCGATGAAATTCTCCCCGACCTGCAGGCGTGCGTGCTTTGCGAAGACGTACGCCAAGAGGCCAGCGGACAGCAAACTCTCGTGGGCATCATCGGCGTCATCCCCTCACCGGTCATGCCGATCGGGTTCTTCAAGCTCTGCCTGTGGTCCCGCTGGTGCGGAGGGGAAGGGTCTTTTTTACAGCACTCGGCGATCCTGAATCCCGACGACGATGAGCCGATCGCTTCGAGCGAAGTGCAGTTTTCGCTTCCGGCCCTGGACTCTCATGCCACGAATGTGCATGTCTTTGGCGGACTCCAATTCCAAAAACACGGAGTCTATACTGTCGAGGTCAAACTTGATGGCGAATTGCGCCTGCGCTTTCCTCTGCCGGTCATTGGCGTTGCCACGAACTCCGAAGAATAGGGGCGGAGCGGCTTACTTTGCTGCTTCGAATTGGCTCATGCGGTGAAGTGCACGGTAGCGCTCTTCGATCTGGGCGGCATCAACGGTTTTGAGGCGTTCCAGGCTGAAGGCTTCGACATTGTAACTGGCGAGCACGCTTCCATAGACAACCGCCTGCCGAAGCTTTTCAAAGGTCACGGGAGCATCTTCTTTGGCAAGGAACCCGGCAAGCCCGCCAGCAAAGGTATCGCCTGCTCCGGTCGGATCGAGGAGCTCCTCAAGCGGAAATGCCGGACAGGTAAAAAAATCGCCCTGCCCGAAGAGCAGGCAGCCATGCTCGCCCTTTTTTATTGCGACAAATTTTGGTCCGAGCGCCTGGATCGCCTTGCCGGCCTTGACGAGGCTGTTTTCGCCGGTGAACTGCCGGGCTTCGCCGTCGTTGAGGATGAGCATGTCGACGCGGGATAGGAGGCGGGTTAGAGAATCTTTTGCGATATTGATCCAGAGGTCCATCGTGTCTGCGATGACAAAGCGCGGGCTCTCGATCTGGTCGAGGACGTGGTGCTGCAAATCGGGCGCGATATTGGCCAGGAGCACAATGGGCGTCTTGCGGTAGCTCGCAGGGAGGTCTGGCGAGAAGTGCTCGAAAACGTTCAATTCCACCGAGAGCGTCTCACGGGTATTCATGTCGAGCATGTATTCCCCGGACCAACGGAACGTCTTCCCCGGTACAATCTGGAGCCCGTCGAGATCAATCTTCCTGCTGCGCAGCAGCTCGATATGTTCCTTGGGAAAATCCTCGCCGACGATTCCGACCAGATTCACCGGGCTGAAATACGCCGCAGAAACGGCGCTATAGGAAGCCGATCCCCCGAGCAAATTCGGGTGTTCAGCTACTGGGGTCTTGATATCATCCAACGCGATTGAGCCAACGATAAGAACGGACATAAGCGCGGAAGATTGCGTTTTCCTCGCTCCCACACCAGAAAATTTTCTAAGCGAAAGGGAAAATGGGTGCAGGCCGCTAAAACTTGACCCCTGCGCCCACAGAAACCATGTGGCTTATGTTATCCTGCTGGCCAAGATTGGCATTGTAAAAGATGTTCGTGTTCCAGCGTTCTCCGATCCGGACGCTAACTCCTGTGCCCGCGAAAAGAGAGTCGCGGTTCGGGGCAGCCGTCGAGGTGTCGAATGACGGTCCGCTGCCACCTTCCAACCGGCTATTGAAGCTGGTCGGGTTTTGCAGAAACTCATGCTGCCAGAACATACGAATTTCCGGCACGACCTGGATCGATTTTCCTTGGAACATCTGGTAGCCGATCCGGACGCCGAGGTTGGTGCGCGCGCTATTCGTATTTTCTTGGCCAACCCGCAGATTGAGGCTGTCGGCTCCGGATTCGGTAAGCGGATTCGTTCCCGCATAGGTATATTGCGCGGAGAGAATCGGGCCAAAGGTGAAGTTTTTTACCGTCCAATCATACCCAAAATCCATATACGTCAGGAACTGCGAACCCTTCGGCGCGCTACGGGCCGTGCGTTGGATCGTGCTGAAGGCAATATCCCGCTGGACGTTGGATTCGGTATAGCCTCCGCCAATGATCATATTGCTGTAGAATCCATTTAAAAAGCAGTTCGCGTATCCGCCAAAAAGAACCCCGTTGCTGCTCACCTTGGAGCTATTTGCATATTCGGCATAGGTTCCCTGGTAGCCGCTGTAGAGCCCGGTTGTGAGATGCTCGCCCAAACGGTAATCCATACCACCGAGCATCGCGCCGCTCTCGGAACGAGTGCTGGCGAACTGGTTCAGGTTTGCGCTATTCGAGAAGATCCCGCTTCCCTGAATCCAGACGCCCCACCGATTATCCGGTCCGGGGACGAGGATATTTTTCAGATCCTTGGCATCCAGGACGCCGCCCGAATTGCTGTCGTTCTGGATCGGGGCGGCTTCGATATTCGACTGGAACCCGGTCAGCCCGAGGCGGACCGCTCCAAACCGCTGGGCGAGCATCTGGGTTTGCGCATTCGCCTGTTCGATGGTCAGGCTGTTGAGGATTTCATAAAACGCAGGCGAGATCGCATTAAACGCAGAGGGATATTGCTGAGCGGCGAGCTGGTCCAAGGCCACGCTGACGGTTTCCCGATCGTTGGCGATCTGCGGAATGAAGTGATCGAGAGCCCTTCCAAGGGCACGTTGGTTCGCATCCTTGGCTACCAGCGCGTAGCTTGCTGGAGCAACCAGCAACGAGCCTGTTCCGCCATCGACGAGGAAACGTCCACGGAAAAGCGCGGGCTCCGGCATGGTGATGCTGTTGAAACTGCCGGAAATACTGCCTGCATGAAGAAAGGCAACCTGCTGGCCGTAACTGAGTGTGTTCCCAGCCCAGTTCTGAACTTGCAGCGTTCCTCCCAGCGAAGCCCTGCCGCTCACGATGAATCGGTCAAAGTTGGATAAAGAGGCAATTTGCAGTTGGAACGTGCCGTTCCCGGCTTGTGTGAAATCTCCATTGATTGTCAACGTTCCCGGACTGTGTCCTGGGGCCACGGTGCCACCGATATTGATTAAGCTGCCATTGATCACCCCATTCCCATTGAGGGTGCTTCCTGCATTCAAGGCTACCATCGGACTCGTCAGCGTCCCATCAACCATCAACTGCGTGGACGAGGCGGTGAGTGACCCTGCGCTCAGCGATCCGCCGGTGCTGACCGAGAGCTGCGAGGACGTGGCCGTGACCGCCCCTCCCACGCTCAACGAGCCACCGCTTACGACCGACACCGGCGCGGATGAGGCGTTGAGAGCCGTTACGCTCATCGTTGTTCCGCTGCTTACGGTCAGTCCGTTGAGACCCACAGCCAACGGGGCATGAATTTGCAAGCTGCCTCCAAGGATTGTCGTCGGGCCAGTGTAGGTGGGCGAAACCGTAAGGATCAGGGTTCCCGTTCCGAGCTTGGTCAAGCCGATGGAATTTGCACCGGAATTTGTGTCGGTAATAGCGAAATTGCAGGTGAAGGAGGCACCCGAGTTCATGGTATCAATGCCGAGCGTTGATCCGTTTAGGAATCCCCCCGTGGCGCTCCCTAGTCCGCTGATGGCGGCCACATCAGCAGCGGAGAATTCTCCGCCTCCACCGGCTTTCAAAGCCAGTGTCGCCCCGGCTTGCACGATGAGCTTGCCGGCCGTCCAGTTCGCATTGTGGAGCGAGTTCGCCGTGGCGAGTTGCAGCGTGCCAGCCGAAACGGTCGTAATGCCCGTGTAGGTGTTCGCACCCGAAAGAATCGTCGTGCCGCTGCCCAATTGGGTTACGCCACCCGTCCCTGAGATGCCACTCGCGAAGTCTGTGCCTTGGGTCAACGTGTTGGTTCGGTTGAAGGCCAAGATCCCGTTATTGGTGATCAAGCTTGAGCTATCGATCGAGCCGGTGGTTCCGCCATTTCCAATTTGCAGAGTGCCGCCGCTGATTGTCGTATTGCCGGTATAGCCGTTTGTGAGCGTCAGAATCGTTGTGCCGCTCCCTGCCTGGGTCACAGAACCTGTTCCGGAGATCAGGGAAAAGTCTCCGGTTCCAAGCGCGCCCTGGGTCAGGGTGTTTGATCGGTTGAAGACCAACGTCCCGTTGTTGGTGATTTCGCTCGTCATGGCGATCGAGCCGGAGTCTGTGCCGTTGCCCACCTGCAGCGTGCCAGCCGAAACAGTCGTTCTGCCCGTGTACGTGTTGTTGCCCGTCAAGATCAGCTTTCCGGAACCGAGCTTGGTCAGATCTAGAGAGCCGCCGCCGGATCCTGTCGAATTCGCAACGACGTCATCGACAGTGAAGCTGCCTCCAGCATTTTTCGTATCGAATCCGATCGCGGAACCCGCCGCAAAACCGCTGGTACTAGTGCCGTTGGCGCCGCCGAGATTGGTCAGGAGAGTGGTGACGTTGCCCGTGCTGAATTCCCCGGCGCCGCCGACGTTCAGAGCCAGGGTCCCGCCCGAGGCGATCGCGATCTTCGCAGCGGTCCAGCTCGTTTGGTTGCCGCTGTAGAGGGATTGAGTCTTCTCGAACTGCAGCGAGCCGCCGCTGATTGTCGTATTGCCGGTGTAAGTGTTGTTTTCCGTCAGGACCAGCGTCCCGGAACCGAGCTTGGCCAAGCCGATGGAATTTGCACCGCCATGCGTATCGGAAATAACGCCATTGTAGGTGAAGGAGCCGCCCGCATTGGAGGTATCGATGCCGAGCTTTGAACCGCTTAGGAATCCCCCTGTGGCGTTCCCAATGCCACTGATCGCAAGAACATCGTTACGGGTGAATTCTCCCGCCCCTCCGACATTCAAGGCAAGGGTCGCACCGTCTTGCACGATGATCTTGTCGGCCGTCCAGTTCGTTTGGTTGCCGTTATACAGGGCTTGAATCTTCGCGAACTGTAGAATGCCAGCCGAAACTGTCGTTCTGCCCGTGTAGATGTTTGCGCCGGAAAGGACCAACGTGCCGCTGCCGGTTTTGATGAGCGAACCGCCGACTCCGCCGCTGGCACCATCCTGAATAATCCCGCTGACCGTGGTGCTCAGATTGTTTGCGCCCACCGTGAGCGTCTTGTTTCCAAGAAGGAAAGTGCCGTTTCCCCCAATAGAACCGATTTCCATCCCTGCTCCTGTGAGGCCGCTGATGTCGAGGAACCCATATCCATTTGCAAAAACCTGGGCTGTCCCGCCACGGGAAAACTCTTGAAAAAATACTCCTCCACCAGATCCGGCGCTGTTGTTGTCGTAGAGATAGGAGTTGCCCGCCGTCGCGTTGCCATTGAAGGTGACCTGCGCATTGCGGTCGGTGAAGGCGATGGTGGAGTTGCCCGCCGTCGAGGTGCCGTTGAAAGTCAAATTTCCTGAATTGTAGAGGATGGCGTTGCCTGCCGTCGCGTTTCCGGTAAAGGTCAGCTGTGAGGAGTTGGTGATGGCGCTGTATCCGGCGCTTGAATGATCGTTAAATGTCATCAACGAATTGTTGACGATGTGCCCGCTGCTCGCCGTCTCGTTGCCGTTGAAAGCCGAGGGGGAGGTGATGGCATCCTGGGCCACAATAACGGTTTTGAAAGACTCAATCGACCATTGTTTAGTATCCGTGTCGTAAAAATAGTAATCGATCGTCATGTTGCCGTCCCTGACCGTCGCCAGAGAAAAGCCGAACACCTTTTTGGAAAATACCACGTCAACTCCCAGCTCAGGATCGGTGCCGAGATCATTCATGGGCGCGGCGCCTCCGTTTCCCGCCATCAATTGGACGATCGTGTTGTTTCCGCCATTAGCGAACGTGTTGGCGACCGATTCGTTGTGGATGTGGCCAGTCAGGTAAAGCTGCACGCCAGCGGAGCCCAGCGAGTCCCAGAAATCGGTCCGGGTCGAGACCCCTGTGCCATTACCGAAGAAACTCTCGCTCGAATCAGAGGCGTTTTCCGTTGCAAATATCGGCTCATGGGCCATGAAGACTTTGAATGTCGAATTTGAGCTGTTGAACTGCTGTGTCACCCAGTTCTGATCAAGGTTATGATATCCCGGGTCGCCGGCTTTCTGGTTGTAAGTAAAATACTGATCAGCAACAGCAAATGTGACATTTTTGTAGGTGAACGAGTAGCTGAACCCTTTTTGATCAGGGCCAGTGTAGTTGCCGGTGCTCGACCAGTTTTGCGGGTTGTTTCCACCGAAAGCGGTGCTATAGGCAGTCGTTAAACCAGCAATCGGCGCGTCCTCGAAGGCGTTGTTCTCATGGTTGCCGCGGACGGTGTAGATCGGAATCTTGTTCGCCAGTACGGGTGACATGGCAGCGTTAAAATTAGCGAACTGTGTTGCGTAGGGTATCACGGGAGGCGCATCGGGCGTTTTCCCTGTCTGCGGGTCATACACGTCGTTTCCATTACACAAATCGCCTGCCACCAGAACCAGCTCGGGGTGCAAAGTGGCAATCTTCGCTGCGATGGCAGACAGGTTTACGCTGATTCCTGTAGAGGTCACGGCACCCTCTGACGGCTGGCCAGTCCCCCGGGTGTCGCCCATCATGACAAAAGACCATGAGTCATCGGCCTCACATGTCTCAGGCACAATCTGAAGTGCCACAGCCAACCACAGCATCATGATCAGGGATAGGCTCGTTTTTATGTGGAAGACCCGCTTTGAAGAAGAACGTGCCATTTTCAGCGGAACCTTGCGCATTATTAGACAATGTGTCAATGCGCAGCGATTGACATACGCCGCAACACTCATTCTTGAGAGGCATCATGCACGTTGTTAGCAACTTACGGCTTGAGGAATGGAGAGGTGCAGAGCCTTGGCGATCTCGCTCATCGTCCTTTCCTGCTTCGTCCCGACGCTTGGAACCCATGCGATGGAGATTGAACTTCTTCTCCTCTGGGAATAAACCCTTCTCCTTCAGCAAATGAAAATCCAACGCGCACTTATTTCCGTCTCTGACAAAACCGGCATCGTCGATTTCGCCCGTGAGCTGGCCGCTCGGGGAGTCGAAATCCTCTCGACCGGCGGCACCGCCAAATCGCTCCAAGCCGCCGGCATCGCCACCGTCGAGGTCTCCCAGTTTACCGGTTCGCCTGAAATTCTCGAAGGACGCGTCAAGACGTTGCACCCAAAAATCCACGGCGGCCTCCTCTATTTGCGCGGGAACCCCGACCATGAGGAACAGGCGAAAGCTCACGGAATCCTCCCGATCGATCTCGTCGTGGTGAATCTTTATCCTTTTGAAGCCACGATCGCCCGCGAGGACGTCACGCTGGCCGAAGCCATCGAGCAGATCGATATCGGCGGACCGTCCATGATCCGCAGCGCCTCGAAAAACTACCAGTCGGTCTGCGTGGTGACCGATCCCTCCGACTATGCCGCCGTGATTGAGGACATGAAGGAGGAGGACGGCGGAACGAGCCGGACGCTGCGCGAGCGACTGGCGATCAAGGCGTTTGCCACCACGTCATCGTACGATGCCGCGATTGCCGACTTTCTCAATCGCGAGCAGGAAACCTGCGGCGCCTTCCGGATGGAGCTTCCTCTCGAAATGCGGCTCCGCTACGGCGAGAACCCCCACCAGCAGGCCGAGCTCTATGGAAATTTCAACTCGTTTTTCGAAAAGCTCCACGGCAAGGAGCTTTCCTACAACAACATCCTCGACATCAGCGCCGCGACGAACCTCATTGCGGAATTCCATAAGCCCACGGTCGCCATCCTCAAACATACCAACCCGTGCGGGGTCGGATGCGATCCCGACCTGCGTGAAGCTTGGGAAAAGGCGTTCGCCACCGACAAGCAGGCCCCATTTGGAGGCATCATCATCTGCAACCTCCCGATCACCCTGGCGCTCGCCAAGGCGATATCGGAAATTTTCAGCGAAGTGATCATCGCTCCGGATTTCGACTCCGACGCCCGCTCTCTCCTTCAAAAGAAAAAGAACCTCCGGCTCATGCGGATCCTGAAGCCGCTCAACCAGCACGGGCGCGACGCGCGCAGCGTGCTCGGAGGCCTCCTTGTCCAGGATGCCGATTCTGCGGACATCCCCGATCTCGAACACAAAGTCGTCAGCTCCCGCCCGCCGACAAAAGACGAGCTCGAAGCGATGGAATTCGGATGGAAGGTGGTCAAACACGTCAAGTCCAACGCGATTGTCTACGCCTCAAAAGACCGCACGCTCGGCATCGGCGCCGGACAGATGTCCCGCGTCGACTCCTCGCGCATCGCCGTCTGGAAGGCCCAGGAAGCCGGACTTTCCCTCAAAGGCAGCGCGGTTTGCAGCGATGCATTTTTCCCGTTTGCCGATGGGCTGATCGCCGCAGCACAAGCTGGCGCAACCGCCGCCATCCAACCCGGCGGATCGGTCCGGGATCCCGAAGTCATCGAAGCCGCCGACAAAAATGGGGTTTCCATGGTCTTCACGGGAACCCGCCACTTCCGCCACTAAGAAGCGGTTCCCTTCTTCCAACCTGAAACGCCTTCAATCTGGCGATTCATAGGAGAGAATGTGAAGCAACCGAGCGCGAGGCTGTTTTTGCGGATATTGAGCGGCAAATGGTGGTGGGATTCTTCCAAATGGCCGATGCCAGCCAAACCGACATTTATCAGAAAGCTCGCGAGCTTTCTGACCGCCACAGTACGATTATCGCAGCCCGCTCACTCGACCTGATGCATATTACAGCTGCCCTGGTGGTCAAGGCGCGCGTTTTTCTCTCCACGGACATCCGGCAGCGAAAGGTGGCTTTTTCAGAAGGATTAAAAGTTTTCCCGGCTCGGTGACCCAAATGAAGGATAGAGCTTTTGCGCAGGTTGCGTCACCCCTGCTTGGATTGTAATACGATCACGCTGGCCGAACGTGGCGGAAACGTGACGGTCCACCCGCCGGGAGCCCGCTGCAAGTCGGACGATTGGATTCGAATCGCCTCGGGATTCTCCAAGGTATTGTCCACCGCCGGATCGGGATCGTGGATGAGATGGAACCGCGCCGTGTCGGCAGGCTCCGCTCCCTCGAACAGAAGTTGGGTACGGACGGCGGTAGCCGCATCTCGGTTGACGACTTTGAGAACGATCCTGCCGTCTGCAGGATCGTACGTCGTGGAGATGTCGAGCACCGGGACGGCGCGAACTTCGGTTGTCTTCCGGTTGTCTCGCCGCACTTTCATTTCCAACGGCAGCGTGGGGCCGCTGAACTGCGTCTTCAGCAACACCGGAGCTCGCTGGGTTGCCCATAGTTCATTTGCAAGATAAAAGGGCGTCGGAAACCAGCCCCGGTGATCGTGATGAATCAGAGTGTCGGACGCCGAAGTGCCAAGGCGCTGGTGCCACAGCCACGGCGCGGGCATAGCCATCCCCACGATGTCGCCGCAACGCTCGAGGCTGTTGAACATCAGCGCAGCGCAAAGTTCGCTCCGCCTGCTCTGATTCAGCGCGTCATAAGGCATCCACTCGTCGAGGGCGATCTGGATTTTCTTGCCCGGGACGTCCTTGCGGTAGGCTTCGGCTTCGCGCCGAAAATCTTCCTCAAGCGAGAGGTTATCCGCCAACCCGTTTCCATAATAACAATGGAAGCTGACGAAGTCGGATCGATCTCCCGTGCGCCGTACCACCTCAGGCCCCCAGTTGGAACGCGAATCGGGGTCTTCGGGTTTCTCCAATGGCTGCCCGGTCCCGACGACCCAGATTTTGAAGTCGGGATACCTGGCCCGGATGGCATCGACGAACTCGTTGGTTAACGAGCAATACTGGTCGTAACCTAGCGCCCAGCGCTCGTTGTCTACCGACCAGCATGTAACATTGTACGGCTCCGGGTGCCCGTTGGCGGCGCGCCGGGCTCCCCAAGTGGAGGTGACGGGACCGTTGCAATACTCGATCCAGTCGAGCGCGTCCTGCACGCCCCGGAGCACGTCAAACACGATCAGCGGTTCGGCTCCGAGCATCCGGCAAAACGTGATGAATTCGTCCGTGCCGAAGGTGCATGGTTCGGTTTCGCCGCCGTAGCCCCAGTCGATAGAGCGCACGGGCTGGCGCTCTTCGTAGCCGCCGATTCCCGCCTTCCAGTCGTAGATGTTTACAAAACAGCCTCCGGGCCAGCGGATGATCGTCGGCTTGAGCCGTTTGCAGGCTTCGATGAGGTCGTCCCGGAACGGCGCGGCGCTGTTTCTCTTGGCCGCGGGCATCAGCGAAACGAAGTCGATGTGATAGGTGCCGCGCTGCGTGGCCGCGAGGTAGAACTCGGCATCCAGGTCGGTCATCTCCGGCGTCAGGCGAAACGTGTATTTGGCCCATTCCGGGCCGATTCCCTCAACGACCGCCTTGGCATAGCTCGGTCCGCCGCCTCGCGGGCGCAGGCCGACCTCCACCGATCCGCCGTTGGGTGTGCGCAGGAAAACAAAGCCGTCGAGTTCTTCCCCTTTGCGCGCCGGGACAAATTCCTGTCGGATGCCTTCCGGCTGCGGCAAATCCTTGTGGAGCGTCATGCTCAGGTAGCGCTCTCCATTGGGCGCCCCCTCGGTGTCGGCTTCGCCGGTCAGCTCTCCGCGCTGTCCTTCGACAATGCCCAGCGCCTTGCTAGCCGTTTTGCCGATCAGGACGTAATCGACCGTTTCCCTGTAAACCCCCGGGATCTTCCGGTAAGCCAGCGGATCCGCCGGAGGGAGCGTAGAAGACCACAGGAAGGCAGGAAAATCGGGATCAAGGCCACCACGGTGACCGGTCGGACGGTGGGCGTGGGGCGGCACCTTGAGAGCGCTGGGGAGCTCGATCGTCGCCATCTCGAAGCTGCGTTCGGCAAGCATTTCCGCGTGGATGCCGAGATCGATCGAGTAGTTGATATGTTCGAGGAACTGCCCGTAAATCCACGGGGAAATGCCATGGATCGGTTGATCCACATGGATTGTGATTTGAGCCGAACCCTCGCCAGCCTCCTTCTCAGGGTGTGTTTTCATAACAAACCGGCAGTGTAAGCACGTGCCGGGCAGGAAATAAAGAGGATCTCAAGAAAATCAAAAGAAGAGCAACCGCACCTCAACCCTGAACAACCTTTGGGGCCAGCCCCGAGGCTTGCCGCCACGGTGGAATTATGCTTCCTCATATCCATGCCATTGAATTCGCCACATCTGCCAGCCGTCGGCTTGGTCTCCCAACTCACTAAAGATGACCGGGATACCCTGAGCTCTTACGGGAGCTTTCACCTCGCGCAGGAGGGAGAGACGTTGATCAACGAAGGCGAATCCCACGGCAAACTGTTTTTCATCATCACCGGACTGCTTCATGCCCGCTGCAACAGCGATGGCCACAAGGTTCTCCTCGGAACGATTAACCAAGGCGAGTGGGTGGGGGAGGTCGATCTCTTCGATCCTTCCAGCGCGGTATGCTCGGTGGTCACCATCGAATCAGCCCAGTATTGGGTGATCTCTCGTGCCGATCTTGAGGACTTCATCAACAACTACCCCCAAGCTGGAATCCAGCTGCTCATCGGCTTGGCCGGCACTCTCAGCGGCCGTCTGCGCGGAGTGACGAAGAAGCTGATGGAGCAGACCGAGCTGGCTGCCGTCCGAAATGTCCTGTTCGAGAAGTAGCCCGCGAACCGCCGAAAGCTTGCCGGGCGGTTCTCGCGAGGGTAAGGAGGTGGGCATGCCCAATCGTATCGAGTCCAGATTTCAGCTGCTTCGCTCCAAGAATCAATGCGGGTTCATTGCCTACATCACGGCCGGCGATCCCTCTCCCGATTCCACTCCAAGCATCGTCCATGCGCTCGAACGGGCTGGCGTTGACCTCATCGAGCTCGGGGTCCCGTTCTCTGATCCCCTTGCCGACGGCGCGACCATCCAGGCGGCTGCTGGACGTGCGATCGCCGCCGGCACAAACGTCTCCAAGGTTCTCGAAATCGTCCGCACAATCCGACAGACATCTGAAATTCCGATCGTCCTTTTCACCTATCTGAACCCCGTCTACATCTACGGCTTCGAAAAATTCCATGCCGATGCCGCAGCTGCCGGGGCCGATGGCTTGCTGATTTTAGATCTTCCGCCGGATGAGGCTGCTCGGAATGCCGAACTCCGAGGAAAGCACGGGCTGCTGGCGATCCAGCTCATCGCGCCGACAACCCCTCCTGAGCGCATGGAACTCATCGCCCGATCAGCAGAGGGATTTATCTACTATGTCTCCCGCGAAGGAGTGACCGGAGAACAATCCAGCCTCTCACAAAACATCTCCACGCAGGTCGAAGAAATCCGCCGCCATACCGGCCTGCCAATCGCCGTGGGATTCGGAATTTCCACGCCGGAGCAAGCCGCAGATGTCGCCCGCCAGTCGGATGCCGTCGTTGTCGGCAGCGCAATCGTCCGCCGGATCGCGGAGTGTGAAAATGGCCAGTCTCTGCCTGAAACGGTTTACGAGTTCACCGCGCCTCTCGTCCACGCAGCCAAGGCTGCTCAGTGACGTGGCCAAAGAATCAGCTACTTAAAAGACCTCCTTGGCGTTTCGCCGGTTCGCGGGTAGTTTTGCCCACGTGGCTATGCATCCGCCAACCGGTACGGTGACCTTTTTGTTTACAGATATTGAAGGGAGCTCCCGGCTCTGGGAGCGATATCCTGTCGATATGGGCCCGGCCCTCGCCCGCCACGACGCCTTGCTGCGCGAAGCAATCACAAACCATGAAGGGATAGTTTTCAAAACAGTGGGCGACGCATTTTGTGCGGCATTCGGAGACGCCCTCGATGCGCTCAGGGCCGCGATCGCCGCCCAGCGCGCGCTGTTTGCCGAAGACTGGGGAATGGTCGGCCCGCTCCGGGTACGAATGGGACTCCACATCGGTCCTGCAGAATTTCGCGAAAACGATTACTTTGGAGGAACTCTGAACCGCGTGGCACGTATTTCCGCTGCCGGACATGGCGGCCAAATCCTCGTCTCCCTTGCACTCACCGAGGCGCTCGGCGCACTGCCCGAAGTCCTCTTCCTCCCGCTCGGAGATTTTCACCTCAGAAACCTGAGCCGTGTGGAGCGTATTTTTCAGGCGAATGCGGAGGGTCTTCCTCATTCATTTCCGCCCCTGCGTTCGCCAAAAATGCTCCCCCACAACCTGCCTGCAACGACCAACTTAATCGGGCGTGAACGGGAAATCGAACAGGTCAAGGAATTGCTTGGCCGCACCCGCATGCTTACGCTCACCGGCACCGGAGGCACCGGAAAAACCCGCCTCGCAATCGAGACCGCCCGCGAGCTTCTGGAAACCTACACCGACGGGGTCTGGCTCGTTGAGCTCGCCGCGCTCGACACTGGCTCGCGGCTCTCCGATGCAGTAGCCGCCGTTCTTGACGTGAGAGGAGAACCCGGCCGCCCGATGTGCGAAACGCTTACCTCCACACTAAGCGGACGCAACTCCCTCCTCGTCTTGGACAACTGCGAACACATTTTGGAAAATGTGACGCGCGATGTCATCGCGCTGCTGTCCTGCTGCCCAAAGCTGAACATTCTTGCTACCAGCCGTCAGCCCCTTCATGTG
>Ga0194063_10000847_pt1 | contig 21148 bp, 24 predicted proteins | sample SepL3720m_MetaG_FD_155459 | JGI IMG/M metagenome (GOLD analysis project Ga0194063, IMG submission 155459) | Anoxic zone freshwater microbial communities from boreal shield lake in IISD Experimental Lakes Area, Ontario, Canada - Sep2016-L373-20m | ecosystem: Environmental > Aquatic > Freshwater...
ATACAGTTCCGAGAAACGCCATTACGCGCATGTCGACTGCCCCGGGCATGCCGACTACGTCAAGAACATGATCACCGGTGCGGCCCAGATGGACGGCGCCATTCTCGTGGTGAGCGCGTCGGATGGCCCGATGCCCCAGACCCGTGAGCATATCCTGCTCGCCCGTCAGGTCGGCGTGCCGAAGATTGTTGTGTTCCTGAACAAGGTTGACACCGTGGATGATCCCGAACTGCTGGATCTCGTCGAGCTCGAAATACGTGAACTGCTCAACAAATACAGCTATCCTGGCGACGACACCCCGATCATCCGCGGTAGCGCGCTGGCGGCCATTCAGGCGACCTCTCCGGATGATCCCGGCACGAAGTGCATCAAGGATCTGATGGATGCTCTGGACAATTTCATTCCGGAGCCGGTTCGGGTGATTGACCAGGCGTTCCTGCTCTCCATTGAGGATGTGTTCTCGATTGAAGGGCGTGGCACTGTGGTGACCGGCCGCATTGAGCGCGGCATCATCAAGGTCGGCGAGGAAGTTGAGATTGTCGGGTTGAAGCCGACGGTCAAGACGACCGTCACGGGTGTGGAAATGTTCCGCAAACTGTTGGATCAGGGCCAGGCGGGCGACAATGTCGGCTGCCTGCTCCGTAGCACGAAGAAGGAAGACGTGGAGCGTGGCCAGGTGCTGGCAAAGCCCGGTTCGATCACCCCGCATACCAAATTCAAGTGCGAAGTGTATGTCCTGAGCAAGGAAGAAGGGGGACGTCATACTCCGTTCTTCAAGGGATATCGTCCCCAGTTCTACTTCCGGACGACCGATGTGACCGGCGATGTGACGTTGCCTGACGGTGTGGAAATGGTCATGCCGGGCGACAACATTGCGATGACGGTGACCCTGATTGCGCCGATCGCCATGGAGAAGTCCATGCGGTTTGCCATTCGCGAAGGCGGGCGCACGGTGGGTGCCGGCACGGTCTCGGAAATTCTGGAATAACCAATTGCCGACCCCGGGTCGGGTAACCATGCGCGGGAGGCGTGCCGTGAGGCCGTCGCCCGTCTGTTGAAGGATGGATTGACATGCCAAGGGAACTGGTCACGCTAGCCTGTACGGACTGCAAGCGGCGGAATTACACGACGACGAAGAACAAGCGGCTGACACCGGATCGCATTGAGATCAAGAAGTATTGCCGCTTTGAGAAGAAGCATACTGTTCACAAGGAGACCCGTTAAGGGTAGCCGTACCACAGGCCAGTAGCTCAATTGGCAGAGCGCCGGTCTCCAAAACCGGAGGTTGGGGGTTCGATGCCCTCCTGGCCTGCCAAACGAGCGTGGAATAATGCGATGAGCAACATTACAGACGGTTTCAGGAAGGTGCAGTTTTTTCTGGCGGATGTCAGGAATGAATTGCGCAAATCGACATGGCCGACGCGCGGCGAGTTGATTGAGTCCACGGTGGTGGTGATCCTTTCTGTGATCCTGTTCGCGGTGTTTGTGGGGTTGTGTGATGCCGTGTTGAGGCAGTTGGTCGGGTTGGTGGTGCGTCACTAATGTGCATACGGGACCGGAGTTTTCATGAGTGAAAAACAGTGGTTTGTCTTGCATACGTTGACCGGCCAGGAGGCGAAGGTCAAGGAGAGCATTGAGCGACGCCTGGACAAGGAAGAGATGCGGGACTACGTCGAAAAGGTCCTGATTCCGACCGAAAAAGTCTCCGAGACCAAAAAAGGGGTAAAGAGCGTCATCACGCGCAAGTTCTTCCCGGGCTACGTGCTCGTGAATATGCAGCTTTACGGCGACGAGCGCAAAGTGGTCGAAAAAGTCTGGTATTTCATCCGCGAGACGCCGGGGGTGATCGGATTTGTGGGCGGGGAGCGGCCGGCGCCTCTCCGGCCAGATGAAGTGGAACGGCTCCTGTTCCAGGTGGAAGAGAAGAAAGAAAAGGTCAAGCCGAAGGTGATGTATCAGGTCGCGGACGCGGTCAAGATCATGGACGGCCCCTTTATGAATTTCACCGGCCCCGTGGTTGAAGTCGACGCAGACCGCGGTAAGTTGTGGGTTGAGGTGACCATTTTTGGTCGCGCGACCCGAGTGGAACTGGAGTACTGGCAGGTGGAACGGCAGTAGCCCGCGCGATGGCGGCGTGACCGCAGTCGACGGGGCAGGGGAGAGATATGGCAAAGAAAGTAACAGGAAAAATTAAGCTGCAGATTCCCGCCGGGCAGGCGAATCCGGCGCCCCCCGTGGGTCCGGCGCTAGGCCAGCACGGTGTGAATATCATGCAGTTCTGCAAAGAATTCAATGCGGGAACGCAGAGCATGGCGGGTCTGGTGATTCCCGTGGTTATCACGGTGTACCAGGACCGCTCGTTCACGTTCATCACCAAGAGCCCGCCTGCCTCCTCGCTGCTGAAGCGGGAAGCAGGGCTGGCCAAGGGATCTGCCCAGCCGAATCGCGACAAGGTCGGCAAGGTGACACCCCAGCAGGTGCTCGCGATAGCGCGCCTGAAAATGAATGATTTGAATGCAACCGATGAAAACCACGCCGCCCGCATGATCGAGGGAACGGCGCGCAGCATGGGAATCGAGGTGGTTCGTTAACCATGGCAACACACGGAAAAAAATATAACAAGGTGAAGTCCGCTACCGAAGCCAAGATCTATGACATGGCCGAGGCGATTCGGTTCCTGAAGGCGAACAAGGTGGCGAAGTTTGATGAGACCGCCGAACTGGCAATTCGTCTGGGCGTGGACACCAAGAAGACGGATCAGACTGTGCGCGGCACCGTGGGGCTTCCTCATGGCTCCGGAAAAGTGGTTCGCGTGGTGGTGTTTGCCGCAGGAGCGGCCGCCGATGCGGCCCGTGCCGCAGGCGCCGAAGTGGTTGGCAACGAGGATCTGATCGAGAAAGTCAAGGGCGGTTGGACGGATTTTGATGTCGCGATAGCGACCCCGGATGCCATGAAGGAAGTCCGAAAGCTTGGTAAAGTTCTTGGTCCGCGCGGCTTGATGCCGAATCCGAAGACCGGAACGGTTACCGACGATACCGCCACGGCCGTGCGGGACAGCAAGGCCGGACGTGTGGAATACCGCATGGACCGCAACGGCAACGTTCAGGTTCCCTTCGGGAAACTCTCGTTCGAAGAGCCCAAGCTTCTGGAGAATGTCAACGCCGTGATTGCAGCAATACGGGCAGCGCGCCCGGCTGCGGCCAAGGGCATTTTTATCAAACGCTGCACGTTCAGCTCCACCATGGGGGTTGGTCTCCGTGTGGATGTGCGCGACTAACAAAAGGGCTGGGTGCAATGAGACCGGAAAAACAAGCAATATTTGAGGAAATCAACTCCCAGATCAGCGGATCCTCCTTCGTGATCGTGGCCGAGTACCGCGGCCTGAAGGTGGAGCAATTCTCTGATCTGCGCCGTCAACTCCGCAAGGTCGGAGCGAAGATCCAGGTGGTGAAGAACCGGTTTCTTCGCGTGATGATGCGGGACAAGGGTTGGTCGGGATTGGAGTCCTCGCTGAAGGGGCAGTCCGCCATCGTGACCGGATTGGATGTGGTTAAGGCGGCCAAGGCCATCAAGCAGTTTAACAAAGCGAACGGGCTGCCTCTCGTTAAGTCGGGGGTCATGGGCAACATGATTCTCACGTCGGTGCAGATTAATGCGCTGGCGGAATTGCCGCCCCGCGAAGTGCTATTGGGTCAGGTGGTGGGCACTGTGGCGGCTCCTCTGTCGCGCCTGGTCGGCGTGATGAAACAGAAGGTGACTACCATTGTGCAGGTGATCAAGGCAATCGAGGACAAGAAGAACGCAGCGTAATCAGGTTTAAGTTAGAGTTAAGAAAAGGGAGAATACCATGTCAGAGGAAATCAAGTTGGAAGGTAAGTTGGAAGAGATCGTCAAGGCCGTTGAGAGCATGACCGTGCTCGAGTTGTCGCAGTTGGTGAAGGGGTTGGAGCAGCGTCTGGGCGTTTCAGCGTCGGCTCCGATGGCGATGATGGCGGCTCCGGCTGGCGGCGCTCCGGCAGAGGCGGCGGTTGAGAAGACCGAATTCAATGTTGTGCTGACGGGCGCGGGCAGCAACAAGATCGGTGTGATTAAGGAAATCCGCAGCATTACCGGACTCGGGCTGAAGGAATCCAAGGATCTGGTTGAGGGAGCGCCTAAGACCGTCAAGGAAAGCGTTTCCAAGGACGAAGCCGCCAAGATCAAAGAGGTCTTGGAGAAGGCTGGCGCGACCGTCGAAGTCAAGTAAGAGGGCCCCGTTTGGGGCGACTTTCTCTCTTACGACGGGCGGTCATGCGATCGCGGTGTTGATGTCCTTGCAAACCCGTTGCAACAGGTGCTGGAATGGTTGATAGAACAAACTTCGGAAAACTAGTTGAGGTAATCGAGCCGCCGAATCTGATTGAGATCCAGACGGCGTCCTATAAGGATTTCCTACAACTTGATGTAACGCCTGGCAGTCGCCAGAATATGGGGCTTCAGGCGGTATTCAAGGAAGTCTTTCCCATCGAAAGCTATGATGGGCGCTACATCCTTGATTTTGTGAAGTATGAGTTCACACTTCCCAAGCTGGATCCCTACGAGTTTCTGCGGGAAGGGCAGACTTATGCCGGCACCCTGCATGTGACATTCCGTCTCAAGGATGGTGACGAGGTGCGCGAGGAGACGGTGTACATGGGCGAAATACCGCTTATGACGCCACAGGGCTCCTTTGTCATCAATGGCGCAGAGCGCGTGATTGTCAGCCAGTTGCACCGGTCTCCCGGCATCTGCTTTGAGCAGTCGGTTCATTCCAGCGGCAATATGCTGTATTCCTTCCGGATCATTCCCGACCGGGGTTCCTGGGTTGAAGTGCAGTTTGACGCCTCGGATCTGTTGTGGATCTATATGGACCGTCGCCATCGTCGCCGAAAATTCCTGGCGACGACCTTTCTGCGGGCTTTAGGATACGGCACGGATGATGATCTTCTGGGGCTTTTCTATACTTTCCGCAAGCTGAAGGTTTCTGAATCAGTTAGTGCTGACAAGATGGCGACGCTCGTCTTCAAGGACGATGTCATCGATGTGGATTCGCAAACCGTGCTGGCGCGACGCTATGAGCCGCTCTCCGAAAACGTGATGTCCCAGATGAAGGCGGCTGGGTTCAAGGATGTGGAGATCGTGGATGTGTCATGGGATTCCGGCGTGATGCTCAAGAGCATCAAGGAAGATCCAACCCATTCCATGGATGACGCCTTAAAGGACATCTATCTGCGTCTGCGGCCCGGTGACCCGGCGACAGTTTCGAACGCGCGCCAGCTGCTTAAGCGTTTGTTCTTTGATGTCCGGCGCTATGATCTTGGCCGTGTCGGCCGATACAAGATCAACCAGAAACTGGACGGGGAAATCAAGGATGCCGCCACGCTGATCAGTGTCATCATGGGGCGGAAGGAAGCCAAGGAAAAGGAAGCCTTCATCACCGTGACTGAGGAGGAACGCCTCCGCACGCTGAGTCCCGACGGGAGCGACCTGATTGCTGCCGTTCGCTATCTTATCAGCATTCGCGGTGGCCAGGGCATGGTGGATGATATTGACCACCTTGGAAGTCGCCGCTTGCGTACAATCGGGGAATTGATTGAGAACCAGTGCCGGGTGGGTCTGGCCCGCGCTGAACGTCTTGTCCGCGAGAGGATGACCCTATTCGATCCCAACACGGGAACCTTGACGCCTCAGCGTCTGGTTAATCCCAAGACGCTGTCGGCGGTGGTCAAGGACTTTTTTGGACGCAGCCAGCTGAGCCAGTTCATGGATCAGACGAATCCGCTGTCCGAGTTGGCCCACAAGCGCCGTTTGAGCGCCCTGGGTCCGGGCGGGCTGAGTCGCGAGCGTGCCGGGTTCGAGGTTCGAGACGTTCACAGCAGTCACTATGGCCGAATCTGTCCAATTGAGACGCCGGAAGGGCCGAACATCGGCTTGATTTCCTCGCTGGGTATTTATGCGCGGATCAACCAGTACGGGTTTATCGAGACCCCGTATCGCAAGGTGAGTAACGGGGTTGTGTCCGACGAGGTCGAGTATCTGAGTGCCGATCGCGAGGAGAAGTTTGTCATCGCACAGGCGAATACCCCTTTGGATGCCAGGAGTCGCATGTCGCGTGAGGCGATTGCGGTGCGGCATCGTGGCGAATTCCTTGAAGTCCCGAAGGAAAAAGTGGACTACATGGACGTTTCGCCAAAGCAGGTGGTGTCTGTAGCCGCGGGGTTGATTCCGTTTCTGGAGCACGACGACGCCAACCGTGCGCTCATGGGGTCGAACATGATGCGTCAGGCGGTGCCGCTTCTTGAAGCCGAGCGTCCCTTTGTTGCAACCGGACTGGAAGGGCGCATCGCCCGGGATTCGGGAGTGTTGGTGTTGGCGACTGAGTCCGGCGTGGTCAACTATGTGTCCGCCGAGAAAGTGATTATTGTCAACGACAAGGGTGGCAAGAAGAAGGATTCCGAGCGCATTTACAAGCTGAACAAGTTCATGCGGTCGAACGCGGGAACCTGCGTCAACCAGAAGCCTGTGGTCAAGGTTGGGCAGAAGATCAAGATGGGCGATGTTCTGGCGGATGGACCGGCGACATCCAACGGCGAACTAGCGATCGGGCGAAATATCCTTGTTGCCTTTATGCCGTGGTGCGGATGTAACTTTGAAGATGCCATCCTGATCAGTGAACGTGTTGTCCGGGACGATGTCTTTACCTCGGTTCATATTCAGGAGTTTGAGGCGGGAGCCCGTGATACTAAGCTGGGGCCCGAGGAAATCACCCGCGACATTCCCAATGTTGGCGAGGAAGCGTTGCGCAATCTCGGCCCTGATGGAGTGATCCGGGTAGGTGCTGAAGTCAAGCCTGACGACATCCTGGTCGGAAAGATCACGCCGAAGAGCGAGACGGAGCTGGCTCCTGAAGAGCGGCTGCTCCGTGCGATTTTCGGTGAAAAGGCAGCGGATGTGCGAGATACTTCGCTTACCGTTCCGAGCGGAACATACGGCATTGTGATGGATGTGAAGGTGTCGGCTCACAAGGACATTGCCCGGGAAAAAATGACACCGGCGGAGCGCAAGCGGCAGGCCAAGAATGTGGCCACGGAGCAGGCTTCCAAGAAACAGGAACTGGTGGATCAGTTGACCGAAGCGTTGAGTAATATTTTGCTGGGCGAGAAGATCCCGTTGGACGTGGTCAACATTGACTCGGGAGAGATCATCATTCCTGCCAATCGGAAGATCACCAAGACGCTGCTTCGTAAACTGGCGACGGAAAGCGCCCATATTGCGATTGAAAGCAGTCCCATTCAGATCAAGATACAGGAAATCATCAGCGAGTATCAGCAGAAGTTCGTGGAACTGGAGCACGAATATGCGAACGCGATGGATCGCCTGGAAAGCGGCGACGAAGTGGATCAGGGAATTATCAAGCAGGTTCGCGTTTACATCGCCAGCAAGAAGAAGCTGTCAGTGGGCGACAAGATGGCCGGGCGTCATGGTAACAAGGGCGTTGTGGCGCGTATTCTGCCTGAGGCTGACATGCCCTTCCTGCCGGACGGAACACCTGTGGACATCGTCCTGAACCCTCTTGGTGTTCCCTCGCGTATGAATGTCGGGCAGGTATTGGAAACCCATTTAGGATGGGCCTGCAAGATTCTTGGACTCTACGCCAGTACGCCGGTATTTGACGGGATTTCCGAGAAGCGCATTCATGACCTGATGAAGGACGCCAAGCTTGCCGCGGATGGAAAGACGCAGCTGTTGGACGGCCGCACCGGAGAACCATTTGATCAGCGGGTGGTGGTGGGTTATATCTACATGCTTAAACTGCACCATTTGGTCAGCGACAAGATCCATGCTCGCGCCGTGGGCCCATACTCACTGGTTACCCAGCAGCCGCTGGGCGGAAAGGCTCAATACGGCGGCCAGCGTCTCGGGGAAATGGAGGTCTGGGCGCTCGAAGCCTACGGGGCCGCCTATGCCCTGCAGGAATTGCTTACGGTCAAGAGCGATGATACAACGGGGCGAACACGGATTTATGAGTCCATCGTCAAGGGCGAAAATGTACTCGAAGCAGACCGTCCCGAGTCGTTTAACGTTCTGATCAATGAGTTGCGCGCCATCGGTCTTGATGTGCGGGCCGAAGCAAAAGAAAAACGAATTTAATGGAGGCGGCGGAGACGCCGGGTCACCTATGTCCGAACGTACCTTGACAAATTCTGCAGCTCGGGAACGCCTGGGGATGCCCTTGGTGGAGGGATTTGACTCCGTGAATATTACTTTGGCTTCCCCGGACACCATCCGGGCTTGGAGCCATGGTGAAGTTAAAAATCCCGAGACTATTAACTATCGCACCTACAAGCCTGAGAAGGGTGGACTGTTCTGCGAGCGCATTTTTGGCCCCACGCGGGACTGGGAGTGCAGTTGCGGAAAGTACAAGCGTATCAAGCATAAGGGCGTGATCTGTGATCGTTGCGGGGTTGAAATCACTCAATCACGAGTTCGGCGCGAGCGGATGGGGCATATTGACTTGGCCGTTCCGGTTTCGCATATCTGGTTTTTCAAGTGTACTCCCAGTCGCATCGGATTGGTGCTGGACATGACCGCTCGCGCCCTGGAACGCGTGCTATACTACGAGGATTACGTCGTGGTGGAAGCGGGCGACACACCGCTTCAGGAAAAACAGCTTCTAAGCGAGATGGAATATCGCGAAGCCCAGGAGAAGTACGGCGAAAATTTCACGGCGCGGATCGGGGCGGAGGCCGTTCGCGACCTCATGAAGAAGATTGATCTTGAAAAAACGCTTCAGGAACTTGATGCGCAGATGGAAACGACGCGCAGCAAGCAGAATCGAAAAAAACTATCCAAACGGATGAAAGTGCTGGAAGGATTCCTCACCAGTAATACGCGTCCGGAATGGATGATTTTCGAGGTCATGCCCGTGATTCCTCCGGATCTGCGCCCCTTGGTCCCCCTGGAGGGCGGCCGGTTCGCAACGTCTGACTTGAATGATCTTTACCGGCGCGTGATTAATCGCAACAACCGCCTGAAGAACCTGCTTCAGCTCAAAACCCCGGATGTCATTATCCGCAACGAAAAGCGGATGTTGCAGGAGGCTGTGGATGCGGTTATCGACAACGGGCGCCATGGACGCGCGGTGACCGGCGCTGGGAATCGTCCCTTGAAGTCGCTTAGCGATATGCTTAAGGGCAAGGGTGGCCGGTTCCGGCAGAATTTGCTTGGCAAACGCGTTGACTATTCCGGGCGATCCGTGATCGTCATCGGTCCGGAACTGAAGTTGCACCAGTGTGGGTTGCCCAAGAAGATGGCGCTGGTTCTGTTCGAGCCGTTCATCATCCGCCGGCTGAAGGAAATGGGCGTGGCCCATACTGTCCGCAGTGCCAAGAAGTTGATTGATAAGCAGTCGGATGAAGTCTGGGCAATTCTCGAGGAGATCACCCGCGACAAAACAGTGATGCTGAATCGTGCGCCGACTTTGCACCGGTTGAGTATCCAGTCATTTGAACCCACGTTGGTCGAGGGTGAGGCGATTCAGGTTCATCCGCTAGTGTGTACGGCATATAACGCGGACTTTGACGGGGATCAAATGGCGGTTCATGTTCCGCTATCCATTGAGGCGCAGATTGAGTCACGCTTGCTGATGCTCTCGACGAACAATGTGTTCTCTCCGTCGAGTGGGAAGCCTGTCATGACGCCTACGCAGGATATTGCGCTGGGCATCTATTACCTGACCTCGTCGGCTCAGAAGGATCGGCTCAAAGAGGGGGTGCGCAAAGCCTCCGGCCAGCCTCAAGAGCAGGAGCGCCTTCCGATTTTTGATGAAGCGGCCCAGATCCGTCTGGCCTATGATGATGGCGCTCTGAAGATTCACAACAGGGTTCGCTTCAAGAATCCCGACTATGGTAGGAAAACCGTTTTCGGTGACACAAACTCTAAAATGCTGATGACCACGGTGGGGCGAGTTTTCTTCAACGAGATCCTGCCCGACACGCTCGGCTTCATCAATCGGTGTTGCGACAAGTCATTTCTGGGAAAATTGATCTGGCAGTGTCACCGCGTCAGCGGGCACGTGGAGACGGTTCGCGTGCTCGACAGTTTGAAGAACATCGGGTTTGAGCATGCCACACTGGCGGGTATTTCAATCGGCTTATCGGATATGATTATTCCTGCCGAAAAAGAGGAAATTATCGCCAAGGCGCACAAGTCCGTGACGGAGGTTGAGAGCCAGTACCGGCGGGGTATTATCACGGATGGGGAGCGCTACAATAAGATCGTTGATATTTGGACCCAAGCGACTGAAGAAACGTCGAATGCCATGTATCGGGCCATTGAGGAGAATGCGGGCAGCGACGAGGCGAATCCGATCTTCATGATGGTAGACTCCAAGGCGCGCGGAAGCCGCCAGCAAATCCGTCAGCTGGCGGGGATGCGCGGATTGATGGCCAAGCCGTCAGGTGAAATTATTGAACGCCCGATTGTGTCGAACTTTCGCGAGGGGCTGAGCGTGCTGGAATACTTTATCAGTACGCATGGAGCGCGTAAGGGGTTGGCTGATACCGCGCTCAAGACCGCCGATGCCGGGTATTTGACGCGCAAACTGGTGGATGTCGCGCAGGATGTCCGCATTATCGAGCAGGATTGCAACACGCTTAATGGTATTGAAGTCAAGGCGATTGGAGAGGGTGACGAAAATCTCGTTTCCCTGGCGGACAGGATTAAAGGGCGTACTGCGCTCAACGATGTGATGAATCCCGTTACGCGTGAATTGATTGTGCCAGCCGGGGGGCTTATCGATGAGGCGCTCGCGGAAGCCATTATGAACGCGGATATCGAGAAGTTGAGAATCCGGAGTGTTCTGACCTGTGAGACGCGGCGTGGTATTTGCGCAAAGTGCTACGGACGTGATCTTTCGACGGGACGTCACGTCGAAATGGGGGCGGCAGTGGGGATCATCGCCGCTCAGTCCATTGGGGAGCCCGGCACGCAGTTGACCATGCGCACATTTCACATTGGTGGAACGGCGAGTTCTGTATTCAAGCAGCCACATGTCATCTCAAAGCATGACGGTGTCGTTCAGTATACGAATATGCGTGTTGTGGTGAATGGACAGGGCCATTTCGTGGTTCTTAACAAGAACGGGTCGGCAGGAGTTTTTGATGAAGCCGGCCGAGAAGTGGAGCGTCATTCCATCGCCATTGGCGCTGTGATTTCCGTTGAGGATGGTGGTCGTGTCAGGAAAGGGCAGAGCTTTATCGAATGGGATCCGTACAGCGTGCCGATTCTGGCGGAGAAGTCCGGTTCTGTTCATTTCCAGGGGTTCATCGAGAATGTGACCGTCAAGAAGGAAGTTGATCAGTCGACGGGACTGATGGGGACGGTTGTGCTGGAACACAAGGAAGACCTCCATCCCCAGATTGTCGTCACCTTCGGCCACAACGAGCCGCCGATGGCATACAACATCCCGGCAGGGGCGCATGTGATGGTGAAGGATGGCAAGAAAGTGACCGCGGGTGAAGTGCTGGCAAAGACACCCCGCAAGGAATCCAAGACTAAGGATATTACTGGCGGCCTGCCGCGTGTAGCGGAGTTGTTTGAGGCGCGCCGTCCAAAGGATGCAGCGGAAATTGCCAAGATTGATGGGGCCGTTGATTTTGGACCCAACCAGCGCGGCCGCCGTTGCCTACTGATCCGTGACGCCGTGACAGGTGACGAGGAGCAGCATCTGATTCCGATGGGCAAGCATGTTGTGGTCTACAAGGGTGATTATGTCCAGAAGGGACAACAGCTTACGGAAGGTCCGATCGTGCCCCAGGAAATTCTGGAGATCTGTGGACCGCAGGAGCTTCAGGAATACCTGGTGAACCAGGTTCAGGAAGTCTACCGGTTGCAGGGTGTTGAAATTAATGACAAGCACATCGAAATCATTGTCCGGCAGATGTTGCGCAAGGTTCGCATTACGGATGCAGGGGATACCGATTTCCTGTGGGGCGAGCAGGTTGAACGCCAGGTATTCAAGGAAATGAACGACAAGGCGCAAGCCGAAGGCAAGCGTGCGGCCGAAGCTTCACCCGCGTTATTGGGTATTACCAAGGCGGCGCTGGAGACCGAGAGCTTCATCTCTGCCGCGTCCTTCCAGGATACGACGCGTGTTCTGACCGAGGCGGCTACTTTGGGGCGTGTTGACACGCTTTATGGGTTCAAGGAGAATGTGATCATGGGTCATTTGATTCCCGGCGGGACAGGGTTTCCCATGTTCAGGAACATCAAACTGGTGCCGCTGGCTGAGCCGATTCCGGAGGAAGAGCTCAGGCAGGAAAGCGAAGCGGTTAAGAAAGCGCAGGAACTTCTCGGATAAAGCTTGACAGAAGGATGCTGTTTCTGGCATTTTTTTACGCTTTGCGTTTGGAAGGGAATGAAGGTATGCCAACGATTAACCAACTTGTGAAATACGGGCGGAAGCAAGTCCGTTATAAAAGTAAATCGCCCGCGCTGAAGAATTGTCCGCAGCGTCGCGGTGTGTGTCTGTCGGTGAAGACCCAGACACCCAAGAAACCCAACTCGGCGCTACGTAAAGTAGCCCGTGTTCGGTTGACGAATGGTGAGGAAGTTACCGCGTATATTCCGGGAGAGGGGCATAATCTGCAGGAACACAGTGTTGTGCTTGTGCGCGGTGGTCGTGTGAAGGATCTGCCGGGTGTCCGCTACCACATTGTTCGTGGCACACTGGACACCTTGGGCGTGGAGGGGCGGCACCGGGGCCGTTCCAAGTATGGCGTTAAAACACCGAAACAAGCGTAGGACGGCGCAAGATCATGGGACGAAGACGCAGAGCAGTACGGCGGTCGGTTGAGCCGGATCCGAAGTTTAACAGTGAGTTGGTCGGACGCTTGGTCAACCACCTGATGAAGGTCGGAAAGAAATCGGTATCGGTCAATATTGTTTACGATGCCCTGAAAGTTATTCAAGAGAAGCATCCGGATAGCGATCCATTGGAGGTTATTCTTCGCGCGATCGAAAACGTGAAGCCGAAAGTGGAAGTGAAGTCGCGCCGCGTCGGCGGAGCGACCTACCAGGTGCCGGTTGAAGTCACGCCTGATCGACAGGGGGCTTTGGCAATGAGATGGCTGATCCAGTATGCGAAGACCCGCAAGGGGGTTCCCATGCGCCGCGCGCTGGCTCAGGAGATCCTTGACGCCTATGCGGAACAGGGGAATGCCATTAAGAAGAGGGATGACACGCACAAGATGGCGCAGGCCAACAAGGCTTTCGCCCATTATCGGTGGTAGTAGTTTGAGTTGAAATTCCCGTCGTCCGGATGGTCGACGGGAGTTGTCTGTTTAGTACATGAAAATGGAAACGGTTTTGGAACAGGATAAAACAGGTTGCCCTCAGGGAGGATCGCGTCAGCGTGAAGCGGCGGATCGTGTCCGTCCCCTGGCTTCCGTTCGGAACATCGGCATCATTGCTCACATCGATGCGGGCAAGACGACGACGAGCGAGCGGATCCTGTATTATGCTGGTCGCGTTCACCGCATGGGTGAAGTTCATGAAGGAACCGCCACCATGGACTGGATGCCGCAGGAGAAGGAGCGCGGGATCACGATTACCAGTGCGGCAACAACCTGTTTCTGGCGTGATCACCAGATCAATCTGATCGATACTCCCGGGCATGTCGACTTTACCGTGGAAGTTGAACGATCGCTGCGTGTGCTCGACGGCGCCGTGGTGGTGTTCTGTGGCGTAGGCGGGGTACAGCCCCAGTCTGAGACTGTCTGGCATCAGGCTGACCGGTATCACGTTCCTCGGATCGCGTTCATCAATAAAATGGATCGGGTAGGCGCGGATTTCAATGCGGTAGTTTCCAAAATGCGGGAAAAGCTGGGCGCGGTTGCAGTACCGATCCAGATCCCGTGGGGGTCAGAGGAAAACTTCAAAGGGCTCATCGATCTGGTAACGATGGAAGCTGTTATTCATGATGAAATTACGCTAGGCTCCAAGATCCAGACGATTCCCATTCCCGCCGAGTTTGCAGTTGAAGCAGAGAAGGCTCGGGCAGCGCTCATTGAGGTGCTTTCCGAGCGGGATGAGAAAATCCTTGAAGCGTATTTAGAGTGTCCCGATATCCCTGCGTCGATTCTGCGCGAGGGATTGAGGCGCGCGACAGTGGCTCAGACGATCACTCCCGTATTATGTGGATCTGCCCTTCGCAACAAGGGCGTGCAGTCGCTACTCGATGCTGTTGTTGACCTCCTTCCTTCCCCTCTGGATATTCCGCCGGTGAAGGGGGAACATCCCAAGACCCGCGAAGTTGTCACACGTGAGGCGGATGATTTTGCTGCCCAGAGCGCGCTTGTTTTTAAACTGATGAATGATGCCTACATGGGGCGTCTGGCTTTTGTCCGCATCTATTCAGGTCAGATCAGGAAGGGGCAGAACCTTTTCAATGCCCGGACCCGTAAACGTGAACGCGTAATGAAACTTGTGCTTTTGCATGCCGATGACCGTCAGGAGGTGGAGGTTCTCCATGCTGGCGAAATCGGAGCGTTGGTGGGGTTGAAACAGGCCATGACCGGCGACACCCTGTGTGCGGAAAATATGCCGGTCGAACTGGAGCGTATCCGTTTTCCAGAGCCCGTGATCTCGATGGCCATTGAACCCAAGTCCCAGGCAGATCGCGACAAGTTGAACGAGGCCATGGCGGCTATGGCGGCAGAAGACCCTACATGTATTGTGTCGCAAAATGCCGATACCGGGCAGACACTGCTCAGCGGAATGGGCGAATTGCACCTTGAAATCCTGAAGGATCGGATGTTTCGCGAATTCAAAGTTCAGGCCAACGCCGGACGGCCCATGGTGGCTTATCGTGAAACGGTTACGGCGCGAGGCCGCGGGGAGCATCGGTTTGAGCGCGATATTGGGGGACAGCGACAGTTTGCCGAGGTGGGGCTTGAGGTTGTGCCCTTGGAACGAGGTGTGGGGATTGAGATCGAATTTGAATTGCCCACATCCCGGATTCCCACAGAGTTCAGGGAGTCTGTGGAAGCGGGAATTCGGGATGGATTGATGACTGGAGTTCTTGCCAATTACGCCTTGACGGATATCAAGGTGCGTGTGACAGACGGGTCTTCCCGCGATCAGGAATCCACGGAAATGGCGTTCCGGACGGCGGGAGTGATGGCTTTGCGAGTGGCTGCGAAAGCGGCAAGTCCGGCAATCCTTGAGCCTATTATGGCGCTGGAAATTATTCTTCCGGCGGATCATTTAGGCGATGTACTGAACGATGTAAGTGCCCGGCGAGGTCATGTTCAGAATATGGCGGGGAAGGGAGCCATGCAGGTTATTCATGCGCGGATTCCCCTGGCGGAACTGTTCGGGTATTCGACGGCTATCCGCTCTCTGACGCGGGGGCGGTCGAGTTATACGATGGAGCCGACCTGTTTCGACGTGGTGCCGGCAGCGATACAACAGCAACTTCTGGAACGGTGAGTGAATGATGGAAAAGCAACGCATACGCATACGTTTGAAAGCCTACGACTATCGGGTGTTGGATCAGTCAGTCTCCGACATCGTGGAAACGGCAAAACGGACTGGGGCCCGCGTGGTGGGGCCCATCCCGATGCCCACGCGCATTGAGAGTTACAGTGTTAACCGAAGTGTGCATGCCGACAAGAAGTCGATGGAACAGTTCGAGATTCGCACCCATAAGCGGATTCTGGACATTGTGGAGCCCACGGCGCGAACAGTGGATGAGCTGAAAAAGCTTAATATGCCCGCCGGTGTGGATATAACGATCAAGATCTAGGCAGGTAGCCATGCAAGGGATACTCGGAAAGAAAATCGGCATGACACGGGTTTTTGGCGAGGAAGGTCGCCAATTTCCTGTGACGGTCATTGAAGTGGGGCCATGTGTAATTGTCCAGCGAAAGACTAAGAGCCAGGACGGCTACGAAGCGCTAAAACTGGGGTTTGCGGAAGTCAAGGCTTCCCGGGCGAACAAAGCGCAGCTTGGACAGTTCAAGGCGATCAACGCTACCCCGAAACGTTTTATGAGGGAATTTGCAGTCGATGCAAAGGAAGAGCTCAAGCCGGGGGATATCGTGACTGCGGCGGTTTTGGACGGGGTCGATTATGTCGACATCGTCGGCATTACCAAGGGACGAGGGTTCCAGGGAGTGGTGCGGCGATACCGCATGGCCGGGGGTCCCATGACCCACGGCGGACATTCCAAGCGGCGCATTGGATCGATTGGATGCCGCTCGTTCCCGGGTCGCGTCCATAAGGGCAAGCGCATGCCCGGGCATATGGGAAACGTGCGGGTCACGACCCAGAATCTTAAGGTTGTACAACTCCGGGCGGGGGAGAATTTGCTTCTCGTGAACGGAGCGGTGCCGGGGCCTGCAGGGGCTCTGGTTGAAATTCGCAAGGCATTGAAGAAGACGAAGGCGGGGCAGGTGAAATGAGCAAGCTTTCTGTCTATGATATGAAAGGGAAGTTGTTGGAGACAACGGACATCTCCGATGAACTTCTGACGAGCCGAGGCCAGCAGGCGGTGCACGACGTGATTGTTGCTTACCAGGCTGGGATTCGCGCAGGTACGGCGTCCACTCTTGGAAAAGGGGCCGTGGCTGGAAGCAACAAGAAACCTTGGAAGCAGAAGGGAACAGGCCGTGCCCGTGCCGGGTTCAGGCAATCTCCTGTTTGGCGTGGGGGTGGCGTGGCGCATGGTCCGCATCCGCGGAGCTATGAGAAAAAGGTTTCAATCAAGGTGGCGCGTCTGGCGTTTCGTCGTGCTTTCAGTGATCTGGTTCGCGAAGAGCGAATCCGGGTGTTGGATCAGTTTGCTGTCACTGAGGCCAAAACCAAGGCGGTGGCGGATGTTCTCAAGTCACTTGGCCTGAAGAAGGGCGCCCTCATCATTGTGGATAAAGTGGATAAGAACCTGATCTGCTCGCTTCGTAACATTCCGAATGTCGAGGCGGTGACGGCTCAGGATGTCAGCACGTTCCAGTTAATCCGGTTTCCGGTAACACTGATCAAGCGGGCCGCACTGGACGGCTTGCGAACGAGACTTGCGGTCGGGTCGGGGAGGAAATCATGAAGCATGTTCTTGAAGCCGTCCGCGGGTTGCACATCACCGAAAAGGGGACGTTGCTTGCCGGACAGAATAAGTACTTGTTCAAGGTGGATCCCTCGGCGAACAAGCTTGAGATCAAGCAGGCGATCGAGAATTTTTTCAAGGTGAAAGTCATCAAGGTCAACACCATGAATTATGACGGCAAGAAACGCCGTGAACGCACCATTCATTTTGGCAAGAAGCCGGACTGGAAACGGGCGGTTGTGACGTTGAAAGAGGGCGACAAGATAGACTTGGAATAGGATTCACACCATGGCGCTTAAAACCTTTAAACCGACAACGCCGAGCCTGCGGCATACGCAGTTGTCATCGTTCGATGAGATTACACGCAGCAAGCCTGAGCGGTCTCTGATAAAGTCGCAAAAGTCCAAAGCGGGACGGAATTCCGCGGGGCGGGTGACGATCCGTCACCGGGGTGGTGGCCACCGGCATCACTATCGCATCATCGATTTCAAACGCAACAAGGTTGGGATTCCAGCCAAGGTGCAGGCGATTGAGTATGATCCCAACCGTTCTGCCCGCATTGCCTTGCTGGCCTACAAGGACGGGGAGAAACGTTACATCCTGGCCCCTGTCGGGCTGGTCGTCGGGGCGACGGTGATGTCGGGACCGGAGGCTGAGCCTGTCATGGGAAATGCGCTTCCGCTCGCGAAGATTCCCCTCGGGTTGCCGATTCATAATATTGAGTTGACCGTGGGATGCGGTGCGCAATTAGTGCGCAGTGCCGGGCAGACCGCCCAGCTCATGTCGCGTGAGGCGGGATTTGCCCATGTTAAACTTCCCTCAGGGGAAATCCGCAGGATCCATGTTGGCTGCCAGGCTACCATTGGTCAGGTTGGCAATTTGGAGCATGATACTATCAGTCTCGGAAAGGCCGGGAGAAAGCGATGGAAGGGTATTCGGCCCACTGTTCGTGGTGTGGCGATGAACCCGGTGGATCATCCAATGGGTGGTGGTGAAGGGCGTACGTCCGGCGGAGGACACCCGGTGACGCCGTGGGGTCAACTGACCAAGGGCAAGAAGACCCGTGCAGGACGGAAGACATCGAGCAAGTTTATTGTCAGGCGGAGAAAGTAAGCCATGGGCCGTTCATTAAAAAAGGGGCCGTTTGTTGATGAGAAACTTTTGGCGCGAGTGGAAAAGATGAATCGCGCTGGCGAAAAACGCGTTGTCAAGACGTGGTCTCGCCGATCCATGATCGTTCCTGAATTTGTCGGTCATACTCTGGCTGTGCATAACGGCAAGCAGCATGTCCCGGTCTACATCACGGAACACATGGTGAGTCATCGCTTGGGTGAATTTGCGCCCACGCGCATTTTCCGCAAACATGGTACGCACACTGATAAGACGGTGGCGTTGAAGTAATCCCATGGCTGTCTTCAGCCGGAGGTGTAAGGGCGGGTGGATGACAGCGGGATTGATCCTGCTGGCGGCTGCGTGTGCGGTCGCGGGGGATGATGAAGGCGCAAGGCTGAGACGTCAGGTGAAATTCCTGAGCGCGGAATTGGCCGTGGCGCGGGCGGAGTCTGACGCGCTCAAGGCGCTGTTGGATGAGCGGGTTCGGAATTGGGCTGGACGATTCGGGCTGATGAGCTCGAATACCGGGGTAAGAGAAAAAGAGTTTCGGGTTTTGGATGTCAATAAAGATCTGGGCATGGTGATCCTGGACGGCGGACGGCGGGACGGTATCAAACCTGGACTGCAGTTTGCGGTGCTCGAAAAAGGTAGAACTGTGGCCACGGTGAGAATTGTGGATGTTCGGACGGCGGTGGCCGGAGCTGTTATCCAGGACGTGGACCGGGGAGCACCCGCGGTTGATGACCGGGCGGTTTTGGTGACCGGCTCCAGGAAATAGGAGCGAGGCTATGGAAGTCAAAGCAGTAATGAAGTATGTGCGTCTGTCGCCGCGTAAAGCGCGGGACATGGCGAGGGCCATTCAAGGTCTTGCCGTGGCGGATGCGATCAGGAAAGTGGAGTTTAGCGAGCGCAAGGCGGCGCGGCAGTTGGAGAAGACCATCCGGTCAGCGGTGGCCAATGCCGAGAATAACGCGAAACTGTCTGCAGATGATCTAAAGGTGAAAGAAGCCACGATTGGCGATGGGCCGGCGATGAAACGTTTTTGGGCTCGATCGAGGGGCATGGTGAGTAAGATTCGGAAGCGCACCAGTCATGTAACCATCGTGTTGTCGGACGGAAAGTAACCGGCGAAAGTCGGTCGTGATACGGGAAAGGAGTAACGTTTTGGGACAGAAAATCAATCCGATTGGACTGAGGATTGCCGTCACTAAGGCTTGGAAATCGCGGTGGTTCGCCGATAAGCGGACTGCTGGAACCTTATTGATGGAAGATCTGAAAATTCGTGATCTGGTGAAGAAGCGTCTGGATGCGGCGGCAGTGGCGGAGATTATCATCGAGCGCTATGCCAATCGTGTTCGGGTGACGATCTGCACGGCGCGACCCGGCATTGTGATTGGGCGTAAGGGGCAGGATCTTGACCGTATCCGCGAGGAAATCGCGAAAATGACCGGCAAGGAGATCTATCTGGAAATCCGCGAAATCCGCAGTCCGGACACCAATGCGCAGTTGGTGGCGGAAAGCGTTGCGTTGCAGATGGAGCGACGTGTGTCGTTCCGCCGGGCGATGAAACGTGCCATCAAGATAGCCATGGAACTGGGCGTCAAGGGCATTCGCATCAAGGTAGCCGGACGTTTAGGTGGTTCCGAACTGGCGCGTGTCGAGTGGTACAAGGAGGGGACCATTCCCCTGCACACCTTGCGTGCAAATATCGACTACGGATTTGCCGAGGCCCTTACCACGGCGGGCAAGATCGGGGTCAAGGTGTGGATTTGCAAGGAAAAAGAAGAGCCTGAAAAGGCAGTAAGGGGACGCGCCAATGCCTCTTATGCCTAAACGGGTGAAGCATCGTATGGTGCATCGCGGATCCCGCAAGGGAACCGCCAACACGGGAAATACACTGGCTTTTGGCGAATACGGGCTTAAGGCCTTGGATCGCGCCTGGGTCAAGGCAACCCAGATCGAGGCCTGCCGTGTTGCGATGAATCGCAACATGAAGCGGCGAGGTAAGGTGTGGCTGCGGATTTTCCCGGACAAGCCGGTCAGCAAGAAGCCGCTCGAAACCCGACAAGGGAAGGGCAAGGGGGCCCCGGAGTTCTGGGTGGCGGTGATTCTGCCCGGAACGATGCTGTTTGAGGTGGACGGCGTCACGGAGCAGTTGGCAAGGGAATCATTGCGTCTGGCGGCGGCGAAGTTGCCGATCCGGACGATGTTTGTGAAACGGCATCCGTAAGGAGCCAAACAGGACAGGGGTGCGGACGTGATGAAGGCCGCGAAACTGAGAGAGTTGAATAAAGAGGAACTTGCGCAACAGTGCTCCGACATGCAGAAGGAGTTGCGCACGTTGAAAATTCGTAAATCGGCGAGCCAGATCGAGCAGCCGTCACGGATTCGTAGTCTGCGCAGGGATGTAGCCCGAGCCCGGACTGTGATGACGGAACGGCGTCGCCAGCAAGGTTGAGAATTATGGTAGAGACGGAAACCAATCGGGGTCAACGCAAAGAGCGCACGGGCGAGGTGGTCAGCGCCTCTATGCAGAAGACGATCGTAGTGCGGGTGGAACGCAAGACTCGACACCCTCTGTACGGCAAGGAAATGCGCCAGACGAAAAAATTCTACGCTCATGACGAGGAAGGCAAGGCCAAAGTCGGCGATCGCGTAGTGATTGTCGAGACACGCCCCTTAAGCAAGCTCAAACGGTGGCGTCTGGTCGAGGTCGTGGAAGTGGAAAAACGCCAATAACAGGAACGAACGACCATGATCCAAGAAGAAACTAATCTGGATGTAGCGGACAATACAGGCGCGCGCCGGGTACGGTGTTTTCGCTTGATCGGGCAGCGCAAGATGTATGCTCACATTGGGGATCTGATTCGAGTAGCCGTGCAGGAGGCTCAGCCGACAGGGATGGTTAAGAAG
>Ga0194063_10000848_pt1 | contig 21143 bp, 23 predicted proteins | sample SepL3720m_MetaG_FD_155459 | JGI IMG/M metagenome (GOLD analysis project Ga0194063, IMG submission 155459) | Anoxic zone freshwater microbial communities from boreal shield lake in IISD Experimental Lakes Area, Ontario, Canada - Sep2016-L373-20m | ecosystem: Environmental > Aquatic > Freshwater...
GTCAAGCCGCCGCTGGTGCTGACGTAATCGCCCCTAGCGACATGATGGACGGTCGCGTCGGCTTCATTCGTGCTGCGCTGGACGACGCGGGCTTCGAGGATGTCGCGATCCTTGCCTACAGCGCCAAGTTTGCTTCGGCCTTCTATGGGCCGTTCCGTGAGGCCGCCGATGGCGCCCCGAGCTTCGGCGATCGTCGTGGTTATCAGATGGATCCAGCCAATCTCAGGGAGGCCGTGCGCGAGGCCCAGCTAGATCTTGACGAGGGCGCCGACGCCGTGATGGTGAAGCCGGCGCTGCCCTACCTAGACGTGATCCGCCGCGTTGCTGATCAAACCGCAGCACCGGTTGCTGCGTATAACGTGAGCGGTGAATATGCGATGGTGAAGGCTGCTGCTGCGGCCGGTGCGATCGACGAACAAGTTGCCGTGCTTGAGCTACTAACTTCAATCCGGCGCGCCGGAGCAGATTTCGTAATCACCTACCACGCCAAGGACGCTGCCAGATGGCTTCAGAAGAGGTAACAGCAATACCGAAGATCCGCAGTCGCAAGGACGGCGCAGCTGTGAAGCTGAGCGACCTTGATCGCAGGCTGCTCGATCTAATGCAGGGTTCGTTCCCGATCGCCGCGCGCCCTTACGAAGCGATTGCTCTGGAGGCCGGGATCACCGAGGACGAGGTGCTCTCCAGCGTTGAACGGCTGCTTAAGGACCGCATCATCCGCCAGGTAACACCGATCTATGACACGCGCGCGCTCGGCTACGGGTCGATGCTGGTGGCTGCGAAGGTTGATCCTGAACACCCGTGGCGCGCTGCAAAGATTGTCAATTCACACCCTGGCGTGTCACACAACTATCTGCGAAACCACGAATTCAACATGTGGTTCACGCTTGCCGTGGAAGAGGACTCAAAGCTAGGACTGCAGGGCACGCTCGATGTTCTTCAGGAGCTGACCGGCGCTGAGTCGATCCGTCAGCTGCCGACGTTGAAGCTTTTCAAGATCCGCATGGACCTTGAGATGAGCGGCGACACCGACACGCTGGCAAAGCGAGGCGTCGCCGAAGAGCCGGTCGATCTCGAAGCTCAGGATTATGACGACTTTGATCGCGCTGTTATTCGCGCCACGCAAGGCAGCCTGCCGGTTGTCAGCGAGCCTTGGGCTGATGCCGCCAATCAGCTTGGGATCAGCGTCGACGAGCTTCTAGCCCATCTCGAAGCGATGCAGGAGCGCGGCCTGTTACGCCGCGTCGCGGGGATCCTCTACCACCGCCGGGCTGGCTTCTCTGCCAACGGGATGGGCGTTTGGAAGGTACCTGCCGACAAGATCGCTGAAATCGGCCCGCAGATGGCCGCTTACCGTGGCATCTCGCACTGCTACGAGCGACCGACCTACGCAGATTGGCCGTACCAAATATTCACGATGGCGCACGGCCGATCAAAGGAAGAGTGCGACGCGATCCTCGATGCGATCGCCGATGAGTTCCCGATTGAGGAGCGAGCAACGCTCTACTCCAGCACCGAATTCAAGAAGATTCGCTTGCTCTACTTCACCGACGACTTCCGTGATTGGGAGCTGCAGTACGGCGGCGCCTAAGGTGACCGTTTCACTACGTGACACGCGCTCCGCTGAGCTCTACGAGCGAGCGCTTCAATATCTGCCGGGTGGTGTGAATTCGCCTGTAAGGGCGATGCGTTCGATCGGCCGTGATCCAATCTTCATCGAGCGCGGGTCGGGCGCCGAGCTAACCGACGTCGACGGCAACACTTACATCGATTACGTCTGCTCTTGGGGACCACTGATCCTTGGCCACGGTGACCCAGAGGTGCTCGCCGCGATCGCCGCCGCGGCAGCAAACGGAACGACCTTTGGCGCGCCTACTGCCGGTGAGGTTGAGATTGCCGAGCTGGTATCGCACCGCGTCGCCAGCATCGAGATGCTGCGGATGACAAGTTCGGGGACCGAGGCGGCGATGAGCGCAATTCGCTTGGCGCGCGCCGCGACCGGCCGAGAAAAGCTTTTGAAATTTGCTGGCGCCTACCACGGCCATCTCGACGGACTGCTTGCTGAGGCGGGAAGTGGCCTCGCTACTAACGCGCAGCCAACCAGCCCGGGCGTGCCCAGCGCGGCCACTGCGGCAACAGTGATCGTCCCTTGGAACGACGCTGCGGCGTTCATAGCAGCGACCGAGCAGCACGAGTTCGCGGCGATTCTTGCTGAGCCGTATCCAGCAAATATGGGGCTCGTGCCGCCGACCGACGGCTTCCTTGAGCTGCTCCGCGAGCGAGCAACTGCGACCGGCGCGCTGCTCGTCTTCGACGAGGTAATCAGTGGCTTCCGCGTTGCCGCCGGTGGAGCGCAGGAACTGACTGGCGTGCTTCCCGACATAACTGTTCTAGGGAAGATCTTCGGGGGAGGTGTGCCTGCAGCAGCCTACGGTGGCTCGCGTGAGCTGATGGAGATGATCGCGCCGGCCGGCGACGTCTACCAAGCCGGCACGTTGAGCGGTAATCCACTTGCAGTTGCTGCTGGCCTGACGACCTTGAAGCGGCTAGACGACGCCGCCTATGTTCGACTTCAGGCAACTACCGAGGCGCTCGCAACTGGTCTGCGGGAAGCTGCCAAAGCCTCAGAGGTACCGGTCGACGTCGCCCACACGACAGGTCTGTGCACCGTCTTCTTCAGCGAACATCCGGTCGTCGACTACGCATCCGCTCAGCGATGCGACCTAGAGCTTTATGGCTCCTGGTGCCGAGCTCTCCTCGCGCGCGGTGTCTATCCGCCGCCGTCGCAGTTTGAGACTTGGTTCCCATCACTGGCTCACACGCCGGAGCAGATTGAGCAGACGATCGAGATCGCCGCCGCTGCGTTTGCGGAAATTGCGTGACCACCGAGCGAACGACCAGCGCTCTTCGCGCGCTAACCACGCAGCTCGGTGCCGACGGCGGGCTACTGGCGGAAGCGCTGCTTGACGATGATCGGCCTGATCTCGGTGCGGACGATCCCGGTCTCGGAACGCTGGCCGCCGCTGGACCTCGGTCGCTTGGCCGTGAAGACGAGATCGCCCTCGTTGTCGAAGCCGTCTACGAAGGTTTCCTCCTGCACGGAGGTAGCTCACGAGTGCTTGACGTCACAGACGGCGACCTCAATATTCTCGCCGGCGATCGACTTTACGCGCTCGGTCTCGCACGGCTCGCGGCAATCGGCGACCTCGAGTCAGTGCGCGAGTTGGCCGACGTGATCGCGATCTGCGCCCAGGCGAGGGCTATCGATGACGATGCTTTGTCTGCCGCTGGTTGGCAGCTCGCAGCAAGTGCGATTGGTTGGGGATCAAGCTCAGAGAGTGAGGCCGCGAAGTTGAGTCTCGTGGATGGTGCAGGGCCGGCGACTCTGGCGCTTGGGAGAGCCGCTCGCCAGCTACGCGATGACGCGGCCTAGGGCGACCGACCGGGAAGGCTTTCGGGCGGCCGTCGTCGTACTATTGATGGGCGGTAATGTTCCGGCTCGGTAGCGAAGCAGGCCGATAGACCAAATAACCATGGCAGAGCGAAAAGAACCTAAAAGCAAGTACACGCTAGATCGCCAAACCCCCGGCGCTTTCGAGGGAGAGACGGTCACGCGCAGGCGCGTAATGGTCGTCGCTGGCCAAGCAGCCGGCGGTGTTGCCGCAGCGGCCTTCGTACTGCCAGCACTTGGCTTCGCGATGGGACCAATCTTCGAGAAGCAGGACCAGCCTTGGCAATCGGTCGGCAAGGTCGATGAGTTCACCGACGAGAGTTACGTGCCACGCACGATCACGCTGGTCGAGGGAATCGGCGATGCTGGCAAGTCGACCGTTTACATCCGCAAGTACAACCCAGATCTCGACACTGAACCGCGCGATGAGTACAACAGCTACATCGCGATCTCGACGCTCTGTATGCACCTTGGCTGCCCGGTTAGGTTTACGGCTGCTGCACAGCGCTTCATCTGCCCTTGCCACGGCGGCGTGTACGACATCGTCGGAAAGGTCAATGGTGGCCCGCCTGTGCGGCCGCTCGACCGCTTCTATACGCGCCTCGTAAATAACGCCGTGCTGATCGGCCCACGCTTCTCGGTTAACAGTGAGCTACGTCGTTTCTCGCCGCGTGATCCAGGCGAGCCGCTCGATGGCGTTGGCCAGTACCTCTATCCGTCGCGGCCCTCGATGCGGAAGATCCAGGGCACCTAGAGATGGCGAAGATCAAGCTTCCTGCCCCGCCTAGCAATCCGCTCGTATCGCCGAAGCGTCCGGGCAAGGAGTACGGGCCTTCGGGGCCCCTAGAGCACGCTGAAGAGGGTGCAGTTTCGGCTGTCGGTTGGATCGACGAGCGCACCTCGCTCTCTGGCGGCCTGCGCTGGATGATGTTCCGCAAGGTACCGAAGGGCACTAACTGGTTCTACACGCTGGGCTCGGCAACGATGTTCGCCTTCCTTTCCCAGGCTGTGACCGGAGTATTTCTAGCGATGTACTACGACCCGTCTGCAACTCGCGCTTACGAGTCGATTCAGTTCATCAACAACAACGTCTTCCTTGGCGAATTTGTTCACGGCATGCACCGCTGGGGCTCCTCCGTGATGGTGATCTTGATCTTCCTACACATGGGACGCACCTTCTTCTTCGGCGCTTACAAGTACCCGAGGGAGCTGAACTGGGTAATCGGAGTCGCGCTCCTCGTGATGACGATGACGATGTCTTTCAGCGGCTACCTGTTGCCATTCGACCAGCGCTCCTACTGGGCGACAATCGTCGGTGTCAACATCAACGGCACCGGACCGCTGGTTGGTCCGTATCTGTCTGAGTTCTTGCGCGCTGGTCCGTACTTCGGGGCGACAACTCTGTCGCGTTTCTACGCAATCCACATGTTGCTCGTTCCAGGCGCGATCGCGGCGTTGATGGGCTTCCACCTTTATCTAGTAGCCAAGCTGGGCACGACTGCACCGCCTTGGATTCGCGCCAAGGCTCCCGAAGCGCTGCGCGATGAGAAGGTTTCGGGTGACTCGTGAATAAACAGCAGAAAGAGCAGTACCTGCGCGATTACGGGACCCTGAAGTCTCAAGGCAAGCCATTCTTCCCGTACGCGGTCGCCAAGGACAGCGCAATGGCGGTCGTCGTAATGATCGTGATCATCACGATGTCGATCGTTCTGGGCGCCGAGCTCGGCCCCAAGGCAGACCCCACCTCGACTACTTACACGCCGCGTCCTGAGTGGTACTTCTTCTTCCTCTTCGAGCTGCTGCGTGTGATCAAACCACCGGCGCTCGTGCCCTTGGCGACGATCGGCGTGCCGACGATCTGCCTAATTCTGCTGTTCCTACTGCCGTTCTACGATCGCGGCCCTGAACGTCGTCCGGAGCGCAGGCCGATTGCGACAACCGCCGGAATCTTCGTCGTCTTTGCTATCGGATACCTCACCTACCTCGGAGCCGCCGCCGGCCCGCCAACGCAGATCGACATTCCGGTACCAGCCAACGTTCGTACGCAGGGGACTGCGGCGGTAGCCAACTTCAAAGCCGGTGAGCAGGTCGTCGCTCAGTCAGGCTGCGCCGCCTGCCACAAGTTCGGTGAAAACGGGAACTCGGGCCCTGGTCCATCGCTGACGCGTGTTGGAGCTCGGCTTCCTGCCCAGGCGATTCAGCGGACTTTGATCAATCCAACAGCGCCGATGCCTTCATTCTCTTCACTCAGCGAAGAGTCGCCGAAGCAGTTTCAGCAGATGGTCGGCTTCCTCGCGGCGCTGAAGTAGCGCGCCGTGATGGCTGAAGGTGCCGCTAGCGGCACGCTCGAAGAGCCGCAAGTAGAGGCGATGTTCGACCGCATCGCTGGCGTCTATGACTTGATGAATTCGCTGATGACGGCTGGTCTGCATCATCGCTGGCGCCGCCGCGCCGTTGACTTGGCCCGGGTCGGCCCAGGGGATAGTGCGCTCGACGTGGCTAGTGGCACAGGCGACCTGGCGATCGAGCTGGCCAGCCGGGTCGGCGCTGCTGGCAGCGTTATCGGCTCAGATTTTTCCGAGCAGATGCTGTCGCGCGCTCGAGTTAAGGCTCCCAACCTAGAGTGGCAACAGGCCAACGCGCTTCAGCTTCCATATGAGACCGATCAGTTTGACGCCGTAACCGTTGGATTTGGCGCGAGGAATTTTTCAGAGCTTGATCGTGGACTGGCCGAGATGGTCCGCGTTGTACGCCCTGGTGGGCGCGTCGTCGTACTTGAGATTACGACGCCAACACGGCCGCCGCTTTCGAGTTTCTTTCGGCTTTGGTTTGATCGGCTCGTGCCACTTATAGGTCGCATCGCCGGCGACCCCGACGCCTACAGCTACCTGCCAAGTTCGGTGCGGCGCTTTCCTGATGCCCGCACGCTCGCCTCGCGGTTGTCAGAGGCCGGACTCACCGACGTTGCTTATCTCTTGACCGCCGGCGGCATCATCGCGATTCATTCGGGGACGAAACCGGAGGCCTGATGGGCGACGCGGCTCCGCAGACCGGCGAGCTGGTAGTTGCTGGCGGCGAACACATCGGCGCGCTCCTTGGAGCGGTTGAAGAACGCCTACAGGCTGAGGCCGTGGGCTACGGTGAGCCACTGCAGCAGTACGGCGAGGCGACGATCGCTGCTGGCGGCAAGCGCCTGAGGCCGCTGCTGATGCTGCTCTGCGCCGGACCGCCGTCGAATCAGCAGCAGAGCGATGCGCTTGTACGAGCTGCCGCAGCAATTGAGCTAATCCACAGCGCCACGCTGGTCCACGACGACGTCCTTGACGAGGCCGATCTGCGCCGAGGCCAGCCGACGATTGTGGCCCTCGCCGGCCGTACCGCCGCAGTTGCCACCGGCGATCTGCTGTTCGCGAAAGCATTCGCGCTGATCACGCAGGATGGCGATCCGCGCACCGTTGAACTGCTCAGCGACGCATGCTCGGCATTGGCTCGCGGTGAGCTGCTGCAGCGCGCTGACAGCTGGAACACGCAGATAACTCGCGAGCGCTACTTCGAGCGATGCGAACTAAAGACGGCGCGCCTGTTCGAAGCTGCTTGTGCAATTGCCACCAACGTCACTGGGCAGCCAACCATCCAGTTGGCGCCGTTTGGCCGACAGATTGGGATTGCTTTTCAGCTGCTCGACGACATGCTTGATGTAAGCGGCCCGTCGGAACGGACCGGTAAGCAGCGCGGCACCGATCTCCTGGACGGAACCGTCACATTGCCGCTGATCATCGCCCGCGCCAGCGACCCGGAGATAGCGGCGGTTGATCTGCGCAGCTTCAATTCGGCTGCAGTCGCAGAGTCGCTCTGCGATCGGATCGCTGAGAGCGGCGCGCTTGAGGAAACTCGAGCCGCAGCACTTCAGTTGGTTTCAGAAGCGAAGCTCGGGCTGCCCGCCGAATTGGATGACCGCCGCCGCCGCGCCTTGGAGATGGTCGCCGACAACGTGGTTGCTCGCTACAGCTAGGCGCCTCTGGCTAGAAGTCTTCGGGCAGCAGGAGATCATTCTCTAACGCGAAGCGAAGTTGTCTTAGCTGCCGTTCGGCGTTTTGACCGGCTAGCCGCTTTAGCTCGCCTTCGAGCTCAGCGGCACCGCGCTGGTGGACGCGGTCGCACATCTCAGCAACGTCGTCCTCAACGATCGTCGTGCAGCGGGACTCGCAGTTTGGACAGCGCAGCTCAATCCGCCAATGCCTTGGGCCGAAGCCGTCCCACTCGACCGGTTGGACCATCGTGCAGTCGCAGGCGCCGCAATGCAGCAGCTCGCTGACGGTTTCCTCAATCTCTGCTTCCAGGCCGATGAAGGCTGGCGAGCGTTCATCGATTGAGACGACCGTGTCATCAAGGTAACCAACGTCGACTCTGCGGCCCGACGGCAGCTGGATCGTGCGCACTTCATTCGCTGGGTAGTTGTAGCGGTCCATCGTTACTTGCTCAAACACGCGATTCGCGCCAAAGGTGCGCTCAACTGCAGCGAATTCTGCGCTCGTCGGTACGATGTATCGATGCCTTCAATCGGTCCATTGGAAATAGGTGTTGTTCTCTTGATCGTCCTGCTGATCGTCGGGCCTAAGAAGCTGCCCGGGTTGGGCCGCAATCTGGGCACTGGGATGCGTGAGTTTAAGGACTCGATCACCAGTCGCGGCGGCGACAGTCAAGAGGACGAGAAGCCAGCAACGATCGATGCTGCTGCTGAAGTGCCTGTTTCTGAGAAGAGCGCCGCGCCCGAAGAACAGCCGCGCGGCGACGCTTAAGGCCCGCGATGCCGGCCGTCCGGCCGATCGGCCACGAAGAGCGCATCAGCATCGTTGATCACCTCGACGAGCTTCGCTCCAGGCTGATCATCTGCATCGCCGTGTTGGCTGGCTGCTTCGCCTTCTGTTATTGGCAGAACCACGCAATCCTCCACATCGTCAACCAACCCCTGGCTGAAGCTCAGCATGCTGGTAGCCAAGACTCACTGCAGCAGGGTGCGCGCTTCGACATAGCGCTAGGCGCAGCTCTCAAGCAGCTGGCCCCAGCGCTCTCGAGCACGCGGGACTCGCTCGGCTCGTTGGCCGCTGAGCCGGGTGTCAGCGCGGTTGCCAAACTGAACGCCGCGCGTGCCAGCGAACAGCTCGCAAAAGCCTCTGCTGCGATCGCTCTGGCCACGAAGGCCGTTCCGACCGATCACGGCCGCAGACCGTTGACACTCGGCGTGGCTGAGCCGTTCGTCGCGACCTTCACAGTCGCCGCCTACGCAGCGCTGCTGCTGTCCTTGCCCTTCATCCTCTGGCAGGTCTACGCCTTCATCCTGCCGGCCTTCGATCCGAAGGAGCGGAAGATCGTCATCCCGATGATGGCTTTGATTCCAGTTCTGTTTGCCGCTGGGGTCTTATTTGGCTATTACGGAGCGCTGCCAAGGGCCGTCAACTTCCTTCAGAACTACAACAGCGGCGAGTTTGACATTCAGATCCAAGCTCGCGATTACTACCGATTCGTCGTTCTCTTCTTAGCCTTGATGGGACTCGTCTTCCAAATCCCGGTCGGCGTGCTGGTCCTAACACGCACCGGCGTTGTCGACGCGCGAGTGCTTTGGAAGCGGCAAGGGTACGTAATCCTAGGTATCTCAATTGTCGCGGCGATCGCCACGCCGACGCCAGACCCGGTGACGATGCTGGTCACAATGCTGCCGCTAATCGTCCTCTACGAGCTGAGCATTGGCCTCGCATACATCTTCAGACCGCGCGGAGGGACGATCGCCAGCCGCTGGGAAGATTGGTGGGATGAGGATGAGGAACAGGAAGTATTGGCCGCCGACTTAAGCGACGACGAGAGTGCTGACGCCGAGCACGACCAGACCCCCGTATCCTGAACTGATGCTCTTCGATCTTCGAGGTAAAGGCCGGCGCCGGACGGTCAAAGTTGTTTACGGCGGCTTGGCACTACTGATTGGCCTTGGTCTCGTTGCATTCGGGATCGGTGGAGCCACCTCCGGAGGCCTAGTTGACGCGATCGGTGGGTCAGGCGGCTCAAACACAAGTGCCTACAGCGATCAAGCGAAGGCACTCGCCAAGCAGGTGGCAGCTGACCCAACTGATCAGCAGGCTTGGGCTGCGCTGGCGAAGGCGCAGGTTCAGCAGGCTTCGATCATCGGCTATGACCAGACGACACAGACCTTTACTGCTGCCGGCAAGGCGGAGCTGGCTAAGGGCGCCGCAAGCTGGCAGAAGTACCTAGCCCTCGATCCCAAAAAACCCGATGACCGAGTCGCTTCACTGATGATCAATGCGTATGGCCCCGGTGGTCTGAATGACCCAGTCAAGTCGGCCGCTGCGCTAAAAGTTGTGATCGATGGCCGCGGCCCTAGTGCGGCTCTCTATTCACAGCTAGCGGTGCTCACCTACCTCGCAGGAAACAAGCGTGAGAGTGACATTGCCGAGCAGAGAGCCCTTGAACTGACACCGGCCAGCAAGCGAAAGTTGGTTAAGGCGCAGCTTGCCACGCAACGCACGCAGATCGATAGCGCTAAGGCTCAGGCCGCCCAGCAGCAGTCACAGGGCGCACCAGGCCTCGGCGGCTAGAGGCCAGCGGCTAAACTTCGCGGCCGATACGCCCCTGTAGCTCAACTGGCAGAGCAGCGGACTCTTAATCCGAAGGTTCCAGGTTCGATTCCTGGCGGGGGCATCGGGCTCCGGCGGCGCGTATGGCAGAATCCCCGCGATGCTCGCGATTCTGAACGGCAAAGTCCTTCCGACCGAGGAGGCGATGGTTCCGGCGACCGATGTCGGCCTCCTGCGCGGCGACGGTGTCTTTGAGGTGATTCGCGTCTACAACGGCGTTCCGTTCGCGCTCGAGGAGCACTTCGATCGAATGGAGCAGTCGGCGAAGAAGCTGATGATCGAGTTTGATCGTGCTGCGATCGAACGCGACACCGCCGAGCTGCTCGCCGCTGACCCCGAGCATGACGGTTGTATGCGACTCGTCTCAACAGGTAGTGGAACGCGCTTCGCCGCGCTCGAGGCGCTGCCGCCGATCCCGCCTTCGGTCAGGCTGACGACGCTGACCTACCACTCGACAATCTTGCTCGATGGAATCAAGTCGCTCTCATACGCCGCAAACATGCTCGCCACACGGATCGCAGTCGATCGCGGCGCCGGTGAGTCGCTGCTCGTCACCGAGAGCGGCACGGTGCTTGAGGGACCGCGACAGAGCTTCGTCTGCTCTCTCGATGGTAAGCGGCTAATAACGCCACCACTTGCCGACCGCGTGCTCGATTCGATCACGCGCCGCACCTTGATTGCTACTGGAATGGTTGACGAGCAGTCGATCCACGTCGATCAGCTCCCAGAGGTGAAGGAGGCCTTCCTAGCCTCGACGCTACGCGAGGTGCACCCGGCATCTGCGATCGATGATCTTGAGCTTGAAGCTCCAGGGCCGCTCTCGCAGCAGATTGATGCGCTGCTGCGCGCGGCGATCGCCGAGGCGGTCGGCGGTAGCGCGTGAAGCTTGTAACGGTCATCGGTAATCGCCCGCAGTTCATCAAGGCCGCCGCAGTGTCCGGCCCACTGCGAGCAGCCCACGAGGAGCTGCTCGTTCACACCGGCCAGCACTACGATGACGAACTTTCGACGATCTTCATCGACGAGCTGGGAGTGCCGCGGCCAGAGATCGAGCTTCAGATCTCAGGCGGCAGCAACAGCGAGCAGACGGCGCGGATGATCGCCGCGCTGGCGCCACTCCTCGCCGAGCAGCAGCCCGATGCGGTGCTCGTCTATGGCGACACCAACTCGACTCTGGCCGGCGCTCTGACGGCGGCGCAGGCGAACGTTCCCGTCGTGCACGTTGAAGCTGGAATGCGATCCTTTGACCGCACGATGCCGGAGGAGCTGAACCGGATTTTGACCGATCACTGCTCCGAGCTGCTGCTCTGCCCGTCGCAGGTCGCGCTTGCAAATCTGCAGAACGAAGGGCTTGGCCAGCGCGCGCTGCTGGTAGGCGACGTGATGGTTGACATCGCCGAGCTGATGCGTCCGCGTGCGGCGACCAACGCGGCGGCGCTCGAGGCTGCCGGCGTTGAGGCCGGTGAGTACCTGCTCGCGACCGCCCACCGCGCCGCCAACGTAGACGACCCAGCGCGGCTCGCGCTGCTGGTAGACCTGCTGCTCGCCGTACCCGGCCCGGTCGTGCTGCCGCTCCATCCGCGCACGAGGGCCCGGCTCGAAGCAGCCGGATTGTTGGCGGCGCTGGAGCAAGGCGGCGTGCGCCTCCTGCCTCCGCTCGGATACCTCGACTTCACGGCGCTGCTGCTCAGCGCCCGCGCCGTCTTGACCGACTCGGGTGGCGCGCAGAAGGAGGCCTACTTAGCCGCTGTTCAGTGCGTAACGATGCGTGACACGACCGAGTGGACCGAGACCGTTCACTCAGGCTGGAATTCGCTCGTTGATCTTGACGCCGACGCGGCTATCGCGGCGCTCGCGCTGGCTCCCAGCGGTGAGCGGCCCGATTGTTACGGCGACGGCCATGCGGCCGAGGCCGTGGTCGCTGCGATCAGCTCGCTGGCGGCGTAGTACTCGGTCGCCCGATCCGCTCAAGCGTGATTCCCGCGGCCGCGAAGGCGTCAGCGTCAATGATGCCGCGGCCGTCGAGGACGACGCGCACGCCGGGTAAGTCGGCGGCGCTGAGCTGCGCATATTCGGCGTGGTCGGCCTGCACGATTGCGGCGTCGATAGATTCGCCGTCCCACGGCGTTAGCCCCAGGTCCGCTAGCTCGGAGTCGCTGTAGAGCGGGTCGCTGACCAGCGCACTGGCACCGAGCGCTTCGAGCGCCGTGGTAACGCCGAAGACGCCGCTGAAGGCCGTTTCCTTGACACCGCCGCGATATGCCGCGCCGAGCACTAGTACACGGGCGCCCTGGAGGCCACCAAGAGCCTTCTCCAGCCTCTCTGCGGCGTAGGTAGGCATCGCGTCGTTTACGGCTCTTGCTGCGGCTGGAAGCGCCGCAGCGGGGTCGCCTTCGAGGTAGAAGCGGGGATAGACAGGGATGCAGTGGCCACCGACAGCTATTCCTGGATTGTGGATGTGGCTGAAGGGCTGGCTGTTGGCGGCCTCGATCACGCGCGCTACGTCAATCCCTCGCGGTCCGCGAAGCGCGCCAGCTCATTCGCGAAGGCGATGTTGATGTCACGGTAGGTCGTCTCTGCGAGCTTCACCATCTCGGCCGCCTCGGCCGATCCCATCGGCCAGACCTCGGCCGTAAGAAACGATCGGTAGAGCTCCACGCCGCGTGCCTCGCCAGCGTCGCTAAGACCGCCGACGAGCTTTGGATATTCGGCCAGGTCGGCAAAAATGCGGCCGCTATAGACGCGCTCTGGGCTGAACAGCGTGAAGAAGTCTTGCTCCGCGCTGAGTCCGCTTGCGGAAGCCAACGCTGGTGAGATGCGTCGACGTGTAGTGCCGACCGGCAGCGTCGTCTCGACCGCGACCGTCGTTCCCGGCTGCAGGCCAGCTCCGATTGCCGCGATCGCTGCGTCGATCGCACCCCAGTCGGGCTTTGCATCGTCGTCAACGGCAAGCGGCGGCACGGTCACGACAAGGTCGGGCCCGCCAGCGACGGCGGCTGTTGTATCGAGCTGAGCTCGGAGTGCTCCGCTTGCGATCACTTCGGCGAGCGCCTCTTTCAGGCCAGCTTCACCGGGGAAGGGCGGCTGCGCTTCATTTACCAGCTCGACAACCTCAGGGTTGATGTCGCAGCCAATGACCTCGTGGCCACTGCGCGCAATCTGCACGGCCAGCGGCAGCCCAATCTTCCCGAGTGCGACGACAACCGCGCGCATCAGCTGCCTGCTGTGGCCGGTACTACGGTCTGGCCGCTGGCGGCGCTTTCGAGGACTGCTTCGGCGCTGGCGAGCGTCTCGAGTCCTTCGGCTAGCGTCACGACCTGGGAGTCGGGTGAACCGCTGACGAGGTCGAGGAAGCGGTCAAGCTGAACCCGCAGTGGCTCACGGCGTGCAATTGCGTAGCGCGTGACGTCGCCTTCACTAACACCGCGCAGCGACTGCGTCGCCCCCCATTCACTGCCAACTGAGCCGTTCTCGTAGAACGTCAGGTCGGCGGTCAGCGTGTCGGCTACCAACATGCCGCGGTCACCGAGCACGCGTGTGCGGCGAACCTTGGTAGGTGAGAGCCAGTCAACGATCGAGTTGAAGCTGACGCCGCTGGTTAGCGCGCCGTTGATCAGTACGAGGTCTTCGTGCGGGCGCCCCATGCGGTTCTGTGTTTGGCCCGAGAGCGACGCGATGGGGGAGCCGCCGAGCCAGCGGACGAGGTCGAGGTCGTGTGTGGCCAGGTCCTTGACGACACCTACGTCGCGGATTCGATCAGGGAAGGGCCCAACTCGCTCTGTCGCGATTAGGAATAGTTCACCGAGCTGTCCGTCGTTGACGCGCGCGCGGAGTTCGATCAGCGCCGGGTTACAGCGTTCAACGTGGCCGACTGCGCCGTGCACTCCGGCCGCGGCGACGATCTCAATCAGTTCGCGCCCCGCGGCCACGCTGGCAGCAATCGGTTTCTCAACCAAGACGCTGGCGCCTCCAGCGGTCACTTCGCGGACAGCACTTACGTGCTCCTCGGTTGGTACGGCAATGATCGCGAAGTCGAGCGGACCTGCGGCGAGAAGATCAGCTACCGATTGAAAAATCAGCGAAGCGTCAGCGACCGCCCCGTGCGCGTCACCGGCTGGGTCAACAGCCCCTGCGAATACCACGTTGGGCGTGCTCTGAAGAAGTCTCGCGTGATGGCGACCGATCATCCCCAGACCCAGCACGGCGCCGCGCATGGTCGGTTTGTTGTTGGCGTCATCCACGACGGCATTAGGGTATCTGCCATGGAAGATCACCCTGCAAGGCAGCCCGTCGTCGCTGAATCGGCGCTAATTGCGTCCGACGTTGTATTCGGCGCCAACGTAGTCGTCCATGAGCGGGTCGAGATCGGTGCTGGCGTCGTGATTCAGGACAACGTTGTGCTCGGGAAGCAGCCGCTGCTGTCGTCCCGCTCGGCAAATCGCGGCGAGACCCCCGGCGCTTTGACGATCGGTGAGGGAGCCCAGATTTGCGCCGGAGCTGTCGTTTTTGCTGGTTCGCAGATCGGCGCGGGCACGATCATCGGCGATCAGGCCTGCGTGCGGGAGCGCAGCGTGATCGGTGAGCAATCAGTAATTGGCCGCGGCAGCGGCGTTGACAACGACGTCGTGATCGGCGACCGCGTGTCGATCCAAAGCTCGGTCTACATCTCCGCTGGAACCAGAATTGCCGACGATGTCTTTCTTGGACCTGGCGCGATAACGACGAACGATCGTCTGGTCGGACCTCAGGCCGGTCAACTGGTCGGCCCTCAGCTTGAAGCCGGCTGTCGGATCGGCGCTGGGGCGATCGTGCTCCCAGGCGTGAAGGTAGGCGAGCAGGCAGTTGTCGGAGCGGGCGCCGTCGTCAGCGGTGACGTTGCCGCTGGGACGCTCGTAGTTGGTGTGCCCGCGCGCGAGCGCTAGCTGGCGGGTGGGCCGTGATCGCCGCGCCAGATGATCTGGTCGTGGCCGGGGCCAACGCCGACGAGCGTTATCGGCACTCCGACGAACTGCTCGATGAAGTTGAGGTAGTTGGTCACGGCATCGGGTAGCTCGGCCTCGCTGCGCGCCTCACTGATCTCCTCTTTCCAGCCGGGCATCTCGACGTACTTCGCCGTTACGTGGTGGAGCACAGACTGGTGGTAGGGGTAATCAACGAATTCGGCGCCGTCGGCCTCATCGTCGCCGATGTACGCGGTGCAGAGTGGCAGTGTGTCGAAGCCGCTAAGAACGTCGAGCTTCGTTATCGCTAGCGACGTCAACCCGTTGATCCGCGCTGCATAGCGCAGCGCCACAAGATCGATCCAGCCTGTGCGCCGTGGCCGACCCGTGGTCGTGCCGAACTCGCCGCCAGCGGTGCGGATCCGCTCACCGACGTCGTCTTCAAGTTCGGTTGGGAATGGGCCAGATCCAACGCGCGTCGCGTAGGCCTTGGCGATCCCCCACACCTCGTCAATGTCCTTCGGGCCGACTCCAGCCCCGGTGCATGCTGCGCCGGCGATTGGGTTGGAGGAGGTGACGAACGGGTAGGTGCCGTGATCGATGTCGAGTAGAGCGCCCTGAGCACCCTCGAAGATCACAAGCTTGTCGTCCTCCAGTGCTTCGTGGATCAGCGTTGTCGTATCGGCGATGAACTGTTCGAGCCGTTTGCCGTAGAGCAGGTACTGCTCGGTGATTGTCTGGAGGTCCAGTGCTGGATCGCGCTCGAAGTCGCGTAGCTGGAGTCGTTTTGGTTCGATCGCAGCCATGATCTTCTGCTTGAGGATCTTCTCGTCGAGCATGTCCTGAACGCGAATTCCGAGCCGCAGAGCCTTGTCCGCGTAACACGGGCCGATGCCGCGGCGAGTCGTGCCGATCTCGAGTTTGCCTAGTCGCGCCTCTCCGGCCTGGTCGAGCATCAGGTGGTAGGGCATGATCAGATGGGCGTTGGCGCTGAGGCGGAAGTTGCTCACGTCGACGCCGCGTTCGCGCAGGCCGTCTAGCTCGCCTGTCAACACGCCGGGGTCGACGACAACGCCGTTGCCGATCACGCAGAGCGTGTCGGGGTAGAGAATCCCGGAGGGGATTAGGTGGAACTTCCAGACGTCGTCACCGTGGACGATCGTGTGACCGGCGTTGTTCCCTCCTTGGAAGCGCGCCACAATTTGAGATCGCTCCGCCAGCAGATCGACGATCTTGCCTTTTCCTTCATCGCCCCACTGGGCTCCTACTACAACGATCCCTGGCATCAGCGATGCAGTCTACGAGGCGTTAGGCCAGACGTAGGTCTGGTGCCGGCGGCTGATCCCTATCGCGCATGTCGACGGCTTCAAAACGGCGCTGGTCTGTGCCAAAGAGTGGGCACAGTTCGCAGATCTCTTCTAGCCGCGAGACAGTCCTCTCGCCGATCTGCTCGGCCAGCTGATCGCGCTCCAGGTTGGTCGTGATGATGATCGAACGCTGTGCTTCGTAGCGCGAGTTAATTATCGAATAGAGCTGCTCTAGCACCCAATCACTGGTCTTCTCAGCGCCGAGGTCGTCGATCTGCAGGAGGTCTATCTCGGCGAGCCGGTCGAGCAGGTCAACGTAGCTTCCGTCGGCGTCATCTTCGAAGGTGCCGCGGATTTCTGCCAGCAGGCGCGGGAGTGAGTAGATCGCAACGCTGCGGCGTGCCTCGATGGCGGTCTGCGAGACGAGCATGGCCAGCGTTGTCTTTCCGGTTCCCACATCACCGAAGAACCACAATCCGCGACCTTGGTCGAGCTGCTTCTCTAGGTCGCGGATGTAGGCGCGGACTAGGTCTACTTGAGCTGTTGGCATCAAGCTGATCGGTGGGCGATCGACGGAAGCACCTTGGTATCGACGCGGGATTACGCCTGAAAGCGCGCGGGAGCGGCGGCCTGCGACGAGCTGCTCACGGCAATGGCAGGGCACTACGGCGTTGCCATCCGGAGCGTCTAGCCAGCCGGAATCCTCACAGTCTTTGCAGGCGTAACCACTCACGCTGCGTCGACCGCGATATTTCGGAAGCGTGGATATTCATGCTGGAAGGTCAGCTTGACGTCGCCCAGCCCGCCGTTCCTGTGCTTCGCGATGATGATCTCGCTTACGCCTGGATCTTCAGACTCTTCGCGGTTGTAGTACTCGTCGCGGTAGATGAACATCACGAGGTCGGCGTCCTGCTCGATCTGGCCCGACTCACGCAGGTCGGAGAGCATCGGCTTCTTATCGGTCCGTGACTCAACGCCGCGCGAAAGCTGCGAGAGCGCGATAACTGGGACCTTCAGCTCGCGAGCGAGAATCTTCAGACCACGGCTCATCTCACCAACCTGCTGTACGCGGCTGTCGTAGCGCGTGTCGGCGCGCATCAGCTGCAGGTAGTCGATGATGATCAGTCCAAGGCCTCCCTCGTCGTGCAGGCTCTGGTGGAGTCGACGCGCCTTCGCCCGGATATCGAGCAGTCCGATATCTGACGAGTCGTCAACGAATAGCTTCGAGCGCTCATATTCGCCGGCCGCATTGAGGACGCGCTTCCACTTCTCTTCGCGCACACGTCCTTTACGAAGGTCGTCGCCCTTAATAGTTGCCTTCGACGCGATGAAGCGTTGCGCTAGTTCACCTTCCGACATCTCGAGCGAGAAGAGAGCAACGGCGCGTGGGTTCCGCTTGTCGAGCGCGACGTTCTCAGCGATGTTGGTTACCAGAGCCGACTTACCCATCGATGGCCGTGCGGCGATGATGATCAGGTTGCCAGGTTGGAAGCCGCCGGTGATCTGATCTAGGTCGGCGAAGCCGGATGGGATTCCGGTGATCGACTCACCGCGTTTGGCGAGCTCATCCCAGCGCTGCAGCTCGTGCTGGAGTACGTCACCGACCGGTTTGAAGTCCTGACCGCTTTCACCCATGCGGATCTCGAGGATCGAGCGCTCGGCCTCGTCTACGATCTGCTGAGGGTCGCCATCACGCGAGTAGACGCTCGATTGAATCTTGTAAGAGGTATCTAGGAGGCGTCGAAGGTGGGCGGTTTCTCGGACAATCTCGGCGTAGCGACGTAGGTTGCCGACAGCAGGCACGGCGGTGACTAGCGATTGGATGGCCTCTTCGCCGCCGGCTTCTTCAAGTTTGCCGATCGACTTCAGCTCTTCGGTGACTGTCAGGACGTCTATCTCACTGGCGCGGTCAAAGAGCCCCAGTAGCGCCTCGAAGATCACTCGGTGCCGTGTGCGGTAGAAGTCGCTGGCTTTTATCTCTTCCTCTACGACGTAGGCGTAGTGAGCCTTTTCGGAGAGCATGATCGCGCCTAGGATCGCCTGCTCCGACTCGATCGAATGGGGCGGTAGCGCCTGCTGTGGATCTGCCGCCGATCCCGGCGGTTGAGCGGTCGTAGCCATTGACGTTCGAAGCTACCAACGGGGTCGGGTGTCGTGCACGCGCTCTTGCCGCATTTGGCGGCAAGTTGTTGCGAAGATCTGCTTAATCAGGGGTGGCTACGCGACTACTGCTCGGCGACGATCGTCTTGACCGTTGCCTTGACGCCGCCGTCGAGTTCAATCTCGACGCTGTGGCTGCCGGTCTGCTTGATCGGCTCATCGAGGCGGATCTTGCGCTTGTCGAGCTCAACACCGCGAGCTTCGAGGATCGCATCGGCAATATCTTGCGTCGTAATCGAGCCGAAAAGACGGCCGTCTTCGCCGGCCTGCGCCGCAATCGTCAACGTCGTCTTGGAGAGCAGCTCAGCAAGCTCCTGTGACTCTTCACCGGCCTGCGCTCGCTCGGCTGCTGCTGCTTTGCTGGACGCTTCGGCTGCAGCGATCAGCGATTTTGTTGCAGGCTGCGCGAGTTTGCGCGGCAGCAGGAAGTTACGCATGTAGCCCTTCGAAACGTTGACGACCGAGCCCTTGCCGCCAAGGTTGGCGACGTCTTCCAAGAGGATTGCTTCGGGCATCAGTCGCGGTCTCTGTCGCGGTCGCGGCCACGGCGTGGGCGCGTGCCTTCGTTGGTCGGCTCCGAAGCGTAAGGAACCAGTGCTAGTTCACGTGAACGCTTTACCGCTTCGGCTAGCTGCGTCTGGTGACGACGGCAGAGGCCTGTCATTCCACGTGAGCGAATCTTGCCGCGCTCAGAGGTAAAACGCTTCAGCAGTGGTACATCCTTGTAGTCGATGTGGACGATCTTGTCCTTGCAGCACGCGCATGACTTACGACGGCCAATTCCTAGGCCGGGCTTCTTGTCCTTGCGGCGTGCTGAATTTGTTTCTTTCTTCTTGGCCACTGCGCTCTCTCAGACTGTTGTTCTTCGTGGAAACGCGCACCAAGGGGTGCGCGTCATCAAAGTTTCGCACAGCGGCGTGAAAAACGCCGCTGCGCGCCAAAGAGTAGCGCCTTAGCGCCGAATGTCGGCTTAGCTGCTTAGAACGGAATGTCGTCTTCGCCAGCGGCCGCTGGCGAAGCGCCAGCCGGTGCAGCGGCAAAATCGCTGCTGTCGGTCGGCACATCGGAGGCCGGCGTGAAGCCGCCCTGCCCTCCGCTGGCATCATCGCGTGGGCCGCTTAGGAACTGAACGCTGTCGGCGATGATGTCGACCGCTTGACGCTTCTTCTTACCTTCTGGGGTGTCCTGTTCCCACTCCCGCCACTCGAGCCGTCCATCAACGGCGACGCCGCGACCCTTGGCCAGGTACTTGGCGCAGTTTTCGCCTTGCGCACCCCAGACCGTTACATCGAAGTAGTTTGGCTTGTCGACCCATTCGCCGGAGGCGCCGTCCTTGCGCCGCGTGTTGCAGGCGACGCGAAGCTTGCAGAGCGAGTTGCCGCTTGGAAGCGAGCGGAGCTCTGGATCTGCGGTCAGGTTGCCGGTGATGATTACTCGGTTGATGTTTGAGGCGGCCATGGTGGTTGGTCCTTTCGCTGGGCGCTCATGACGCCCATTTCAATATCTTGCGGTCGAGCCGCGAGTCTAAAGCGCTGCTCGGCGCCGGTCAGCGATCAAGTCGCAATTTGCGCACTTGTCTTACGGTCGCGTTGCGATTCGTAAATCTGACGGCGCTATTCAGCGGGCGGCGCGGTGCTCTCGCCAACTTCAGCTTCCACTTCGGCCACAACTTCGGCTTCCGCTTCCACTGCGGCCTCTTCGACGATTGCCTCTTCGACTTCGGCAACAATCTCCTCGGCCACTACCTCTTCATCGGCGATCACGTCTGGCGGCACTTCGGCGGCTGCAGGTTCCTGGCGTAGATCCGGAGGATCGCCAACACCAGCACGGAGCTTGATGATCCGAAAGCGCACGACGCCATCCGTGATGCGGAGCGTTCGCTGGAGCTGCTCAAGGACGCTGTTAGGTCCGTGGAACTGAACGAGGTCATATTCGGAGTTGACTTCGTGATTGATCTCAAAGGCCATCTTGCGCTTGCCGTAGTCATGGTCACCAATAATCGAGCCGCCGGCTTCGATCATCGCTTTAACTTCACCACGAATCTTCGTACGCGTTGCCGGCTCGGCCTTGGGGTCGAGCATCAGCATCAGATCGTAGGTTGGGGCAGGGGCGACCATTCGAGGCGCGACGATAGCAGGGGGCGAGCCAGCTCTGCCCCGTAGCTATGGGGGTTATGAACGAGTCCTTCAACCGGCCGCCGCTGCGGCGCGCACTCCAGCTCGGCTCTGTGGCCGCCTTAGTTGGGCTCGTCTTCGGTCTGCCGCGGCTACACCACGAGCCGCCCGTAATCCCCGATCCGACGCCGCATCCGCTGATCGCGGCAAGTAGCCCGCAGGTGCCCCGGGACGGCGGCCGCGCTGAGAAGCAGCGCCCCGCTGCGGCTAAACATCATCGGGAACTGCCTCACAGAGCTCACTCCAACAAAGCGCCGAAGAAAGCCCGTCGACGCCGCCATCGCCACCGCCACCGCGCCGCTCGCGCGCCGCGACAGGGAAGGCTGAGTCAGCCTCCAGCGTCGACCCCTGCCCAATCCGGTTCAGCTTCACCGACCACGGCGAGCAGCGCGCCAGCGAGAGAGTTCGGCTGGCCCTAGCGGCGCAGCTAGTTCGCGGCTTCGTCGTTGGCCGCGGCCTTGGAG
>Ga0194063_10000849_pt1 | contig 21132 bp, 15 predicted proteins | sample SepL3720m_MetaG_FD_155459 | JGI IMG/M metagenome (GOLD analysis project Ga0194063, IMG submission 155459) | Anoxic zone freshwater microbial communities from boreal shield lake in IISD Experimental Lakes Area, Ontario, Canada - Sep2016-L373-20m | ecosystem: Environmental > Aquatic > Freshwater...
TCTTTGGCGATGGAGTCGACCTTGAACAGGCCTGCCTCGCCCTTGCACGGGCGCTCGAACCCGATGTCTGCACCCAGAGCTGCGAGCACAGGATCAACCATTGGGGCCGGCTCGCCCTTGAAAAGATTTCTGGCGCCGTGAGCAACCGCGAGCGGGTGGTCATTCTCTCTCAGTTTCTCGCCGGGGAGCTTGGCTTTCATGGCAATGTCGACCGCTACTATGCCGAGGAGAATTCCCTGCTGCCCAGAGTGGTGGCCATGCGCGCAGGGATCCCGATTACGCTCACGCTCCTTTACATGATGGTGGGATCTCGGGCCGCGATGAAGATCGAAGGGATCAACCTTCCTGGACATTTTATCGCCCGCCATGGGGAGATCTTTTTTGATCCATTCCACGGCGGACGCCTTCTTTCCCGCCAGAGCGTGGAGGACATCCTGGTGAGGCAAGGGATGGAGCTGCGGGACTGCCACGTCCAGACGGCTACCCCCCGCCAAATCCTCCTGCGCATGCTGGCGAACCTCCGCTACGTCTATGATCTGACATGCGAGCCGAGGAAGCTCGATCTCGTCCGCGGCTGGATGACCGCCCTCAACACCGGACCTCAGGCAGGATGATCGTCGAGATCCTCAATACCGGCACCGAACTTCTGCTCGGCGAAGTTGTCAACACCCATGCCGCATGGATCGGAAAACAGCTCTTCCCGCTTGGCCTCCGAATTTCCCGCCAGACAACCGTGCCTGACGGGGGGCCGATCCGCGATGCTTTGATCGAGTCGTTCCGCCGTGCGGACATTGTTCTCATGACCGGAGGGCTTGGGCCGACGACCGACGATATTTCCCGCGAGATTGTTGCCGAGCTGCTCGGGCTCCGACTCTCGGAGGATGCCTCCGTGCTGGCCCGCATCAAGGCGCGGCTGGACGCGCGAGGCATCCCGCTTCGCGAGCGCATGCTCCGCCAGACAATGGTGCCCGAGGGGGCAACGGTCTTGCCCAATGACAACGGGACAGCGCCTGGACTTTATGTGCCAGCGATTTTATCGCCGTCATCCGCGACCCCTCACCTGTTTTTGCTTCCCGGACCGCCGCGCGAACTGAAGCCGATGTTTGAGCGGTCGGTCCTGCCGCTGCTGGGCAAGCTTTGCGGAGGGATCGCGCTGCGCGAGTGCCGGGTTTACCGCGTGGTGGGGATGGGAGAGAGCGAGGTTGAGGAGGCGATCGGATTCCGTTTGACGGCCGATCCTCAGCTTGAAATCGGCTACTGCGCCCGCCCGAATGAGGTCGATCTTCGAGTTATTGGCATCAAGTCGGCACTTGATGCATGCGAGCCGGCGATCCTTCATGTGCTGGGGGATCGTCTGGTCTCGCGCAAGGGCGAAGCGCTCGAAGAGTGGGTTGTGGCTCGGCTAGCCGGGCTCGGGCGTACCGTGGCCACGGCAGAGTCCTGCTCCGGCGGCTTGCTGGCCCATCGGCTGACAAACGTGCCAGGCGCCTCGGCCGTTTTCCACCACGGGTTCGTAACCTACTCCAATGCCGCAAAAACGTCCGACCTCGGAGTGGACCCGGAGCTGATCTCCGCAAACGGGGCGGTGAGCTCGCCAGTTGCGACGGCGATGGCAGAAGGCGCGCTCCACAAAGCGGGAGCCGACTACGCCCTCGCCCTCACAGGAATCGCCGGCCCAGATGGGGGGACGCCGACGAAACCTGTCGGGCTCGTCTTCATCGCCCTGGCCTGCCGCGGCAGGAAAACTGTCTGGCGCGAATGCCATTTCCCCACCGATCGCGAGACGTTTAAGCAGCTTGCCACCCAGTCCGCACTCGACATGCTTCGCCTTGAAATGATCCCAGATTAAAAACCGGTTTTTTTCTCTATGTGAAACCCGGCAAATCTGGAATCATTCGCTCACGATGAAGTGTTGTCTGCTCATTTCAAACCTTGAAAATCGGCAAAGCCCCGTTCAATGTCCGGCTCTGATTTGATCGAATCCTTGTCTACGCACCACAAACCCACTCATGAATGCGGCGTGTTCGCCGTATTTGGCCACCCCGATGCGGCGCTCTTAACGTATTACGGGCTCTTTGCCTTGCAACACCGCGGCCAGGAGAGCGCCGGCATCGTCTCTGCAAAAGGCACCGGAAAAGGATTCCGCATGCATAAAGGCATGGGGCTCGTGTCTCAGGTTTTTGCGATGAGCGAGCTCGAGCGCCTGGCCGGCACGCGCGCGATCGGCCATGTGCGCTATTCCACAACCGGATCGAGCACGCTCATCAATGCCCAGCCGTTCGTGGTGGATACCGCGCGCGGCCAGCTGGCGGTCGGCCACAATGGCAACCTCGTGAACGCCGCCGCCCTCCGCGCCGAGCTGGAAGCCAGCGGATCAATTTTCCAAACGACGGTCGACAGCGAGATTGTCCTTCACCTGCTCGCCCAGCCTCGTGGGGCCGGCGGCGGCCTCGCCTCGCTCCGACGTCTTGAGGGTGCGTTCTCGATCGTGCTCATGGGGGATCACGAAATCATCGGATTCCGCGACCCTCACGGATTTCGGCCGCTCTGTCTCGGCAAGCTCGACGGAGCTTTCATCCTGGCCTCCGAGAGCTGCGCGTTCGACCTGATCCACGCCGAATTTATCCGCGAAATCGAACCCGGCGAAGTCGTCATCATCGACAAGGACGGCGTGCGCAGCGAATGGCCTTTCCGGACCAGCCGCAGCTCGTTCTGCATTTTTGAGTATGTGTATTTTGCCCGCCCGGACAGCAATATTTCCGGCGTCAATGTGAGCAAGGCAAGAGTCGAGATGGGGAGGGAGCTTGCCAGGCAGCACCCGGTCGAAGCCGATATTGTCGTCCCGGTCCCCGACTCCGGGATTTTTGCCGCGCTCGGGTTTTCCGAAGAGCTGGGGATCCCTTATTCGCCTGCCTTCGTACGTAACCACTACATCGGACGCACGTTCATCCAGCCGACCCAAATCATCCGCGATTTCAACGTGCGCGTGAAGCTCAACCTCATCCGCGAGGCGGTCGAAGGCAAGCGGGTCGTCGTCGTAGATGACTCGATCGTGCGCGGCACGACCGCACGCACGCGCGTGATCAACCTGCGCGAAAATGGAGCCAAAGAAGTCCACATGCGGATCAGCTGCCCGCCGCACAAGCATGCCTGCTACTACGGGATCGACTTTCCCGACCCGGAAAAGCTCCTCGCCAACCAGTGTACGGAAGAAGAGATCTGCAAGTACCTCGGGGCCGACTCGATCGGCTACCTAAATGTGGAAAGCATGGTGCGCGCGACCGGCCGCAAGCAGAACGAGTTCTGCCTGGCCTGCTTCAACGGCGAGTATCCGGTCCCCTTCGATGCGGGATTCGACAAGCTGATCATGGAAAAGCGGCGGGATAATGCCCGCTTGCTCGAACGGGAGGAAAACCGACTTTTGTGAAAAAAAAATCAGAGCAAAAAGCCTACGCGGCAGCCGGCGTGGATGTGGACCTTGGAAACAAGGTGAAGAAGGAAATTCATTCGCTCGTGCGCTCGACGCACGGCCCGGAAGTCCTCGGGAAAATTGGCGGATTCGGCGGCCTTTTCCGGCCGGATTTTAGCGGCATGCGCGAGCCGGTGCTTGTCTCAAGCGTAGACGGCGTCGGCACCAAGCTGAAAATCGCCTTTGCGACCGGCCGCCACGACTCGATCGGGCAGGATCTGGTGAACCACTGCATCAACGACATCGCGGTGATCGGTGCAAAACCGCTGTTTTTTCTCGACTACCTTGCGGGAGAAAAGCTCGAGCCGGCCGTCTTCCGACAAATTCTCAAAGGTTTTGCCAAGGCGTGTCGCGCCGGGGGCTGCGCATTGATCGGCGGCGAAACCGCACAGATGCCCGGCATGTATCTTCCAGGCGAATATGATCTTGCCGGCACGATCGTCGGCGTTGTGGACCGGCCAAAGCTTCTCGACGGCTCGAAGATCAAGCCCGGCGACGTGCTGATCGGCCTGCGCGGGAGCGGGCTGCACACAAACGGATATTCGCTGGCCCGCAAAGTTCTGTTCGAAAATATGCGCCTCCGGCTCGACAGGCCAGCTCCGGGAATGAAAACGACGCTTGCTGCCGAGCTGCTCCGCGTCCACCCGAACTACCAGCCGCTTATGGCATCGCTCCCTTCCGGCCTGCTTCGAGGCGCCGCGCACATCACCGGGGGCGGGCTGCAGGATAACCTCCCGCGGGTGCTGCCCGAGGGCTGCCGCGCACTGATCCACCGCAAGTCTTGGACGGTGCCTATGCTTTTTCATCTCATCCAACATGGCGGCAAGGTGTCCGAAGCCGAGATGTATCAGGTTTTCAACATGGGCATCGGCATGGTGCTCGTCGTTCCTGCAACGCGCGCAGCCGAGACCGTCCGCCTCACCCGGGGCATCCCGATCGGCGAGATCACCAAAGGGCCGCAGGATGTCGTTTTTGATTGAATTTAGAAACCCAATAAGCTCACTCGGCTGGCCAACGCTGGCCACACAACGTTAAAATCGTGTTTAATTTCTGCAAAAAGAAGCCGGTGGTCGGGCTCGGCCTTGGGGTCGGGCTGCTGGGCGCATTGACGCTGGCTCTTCGTTATCGGATGGGGCGGTTTTCCCGGGGTCCGATCTCCGATGCGATTTCTCCGGCCATTTTTTCGACGCGGGTGGCGCAGACGACTCCCGGCGAAATGATTTACCACATTTCTGGATCCGGAACTCCGCTCGTCTTTTTGCACGGGGTCTTTCTGGGGGCCTCCTCCTATGAGTGGTCGAAGGTTTACCCTCACTTTGCGATGGAGCACGAAGTCATCGCGCCGGACCTGATCGGTTTTGGCGAGTCCGAGCGCCCCTCGACCTCGATGGACGCCGAGGCCTACGCTGAGAGCCTTGCTGAGTTCCTGCGGGAGGTCTCTCCCGGCCGGCCGGTGGCGCTTGTTGCCAGCGGACTGACCGCCGGGATTTCGCTCCTGCTTGCTGCCCGGCACCCGGAGCTTGTTTCTCGTCTGATTTTATTTTTGCCCACCGGGCTGAAAGAGGCTGGAAAATGGAGGGCCATGGGGCTCATGGCCCTGAGCGGATTGCCCGGGATTAACCGGTTTGTCTACCGCAACTATCTGGCCCGCGCGCCGTTCATCCGCAGCTGGCTCTCACGCGTTGCGCTTGCCAACCCGGCCAAGCTTTCCGAGGAGATGGTTGATATCCTGGCCACCTGCGCGCAGCAATACGGGGCAGAGCATGCCATCTTGGGCTTTCTCCGGGGACGGCTTGCATTCGATATCGAGAAGCGTCTTCCAGACGTCATGATCCCTGTCCATATTTTGTGGCCGGATCGCGTTCCCGGCTTCCCGGTGGCATCCGGAGAATCGATTTGCCGCAAGCTGGCGCTCGGAAGCTTGGAAGTCTTGCCCGACTGCGGGTTGCTGGCCGCGCTGGAAAATCCCGAGCTCGTCGCCCCCACCCTCGCCCAAGCCCTCAACGCCCACCTGAAATGCCCGCCCGTCACGTGATGTCTGCCATCCCTCACACGCCTCATTTTTCGGCTGTGCTCCGGAGTTTTCTATGCTAGCGGTGTTTTTTTTCCAAAAAGAGTGAACGTATCCGACTTGCGAGAGATTTTGCAGTACGTGCCCCGGTTTCGGGAGCGCACGTTTGTGGTTGCGGTGGATGGCGAGGTTGCAGCTTCCGAGAACTTTTCGAATGTGCTGCTCGACCTGGCTGTCTTGAGATCCCTGAGCATCAAGGTCGTGCTTGTGCACGGCGCAAGCTACCAGATTGAGCGGCTCGCCGCCGAACGGAGCGCGACGATTTCCAACTCCGACGGGATCGGCCTCACCGATGAGTTCACCCTCCAGCTCAGCATTGATGCGGCGATCCGGCTGACGAACGCGATCATGGAGGGGCTTTCGTCCGTCGATTTGCGCGCGGCCTATATCAACGCCCTGATTGCCCATCCCGCTGGAATTCTGGGCGGGATCGATCAGCAATTTACGGGAAAAGTCGAGCGGGTGGATGTGAAGGCGCTCAAGCTGCTTCTCGAAGAGGGGATCATTCCGATTGTCCCTCCGCTGGGATTTGACGGGGAGGGCCGAACATATCGGGTCAACTCCGACAGCATCGCGATCGAAGTGGCCGAAGAGCTTTCCGCCGCCAAAATCCTTTATCTGGCACCCAGCAGAGCGTTTGCCGCATCGGCTGCGCTCCCTCGGCAGCTGTCTGTCCAGGAGACGCAGGATTTCGTCAAACGCAGGCGGGCGGAATTTTCTCCCGGGCTTATTTCCAAGCTGGAACATGGGGCTCGGGCCTGCATGCAAGGCGTGCCGCGCGTGCATTTGCTCGACGGCGGAGTGAACGAAGCCCTCCTGAACGAGGTTTTCAGCCACGACGGCATCGGCACGATGATCTACTCAAACGAGTACCAGCAGATCCGCAGAATTTTTAAAAAGGACGTCCGGGCCGTCATGTCGCTCATCCGGCAGTCGGTGCGCAACGAGGAGCTCGTGCGCCGCAACCGCACGGAAATTCTTGAGCACCTGGAAGACTATTGGCTTCTTGAGATCGACAGGTCGCCGGTCGCCTGCGTCGCGCTCCACCTCTACCCCCAGGAAACAGCTGGCGAGCTGGCCTGCCTGCATGTCAGCAAAGCCAACGAGAACCAAGGCCACGGCAAGAAGCTCCTGGCCTTTGTCGAAAATCTTGCCCGAGAGAAGGGAGTGAAGAATCTCTTCGCGCTTTCGACGCAAGCCTACAGCTACCTACAACAAAAGGGAGGCTACCATCCAGCCGACCCCTCGATGCTGCCCCCTGTCCGCCGCGCCAAATACGAGGCGAGCGGAAGGAATTCCATGGTGCTCCTCAAACAGCTTCGCGCCTGACATGCACCCCGCGCAGAATTGGTTCAACCTCGGCGTAGATGGTCTGGTGATCCTCATCTACTTCGTCGGGATCGTCGGCATCGGGCTTTATGCTGCGAAGAAAGGCACAAGCCTTCAGGATTTTGCGCTGGGAGGACACTCGATTCCCTGGTGGGCGGTGCTCGCATCGATCATCGCCGCCGAGACCAGCGCGGTCACGTTTCTGGGTGCGCCCGCGGAGGGTTTCAAGACCCGAAGCTACGCCTACGCGCAGCTGGCAATCGGCACGATCCTGGCCCGCATCATTATCGCGTGGCTGTTCATCGCCCCCTACTACCGCTATAAGGTCGAGAGCATCTACGAATTTCTGACCCTCCGGTTCGGCGAGCGCACAAAAAATATGGCGAGCGGGATTTTCCTGGCGACCCGGGTGCTCGGTATCGGCGTGCGGCTTTATCTCGGCGGAGTGATCCTGGTTGTCCTCTACCGCTATCTTCTTCCCGGCTCTGCGATCACGATCTGGACGTATTTTTGGGGGATTGTTTTTGTCACTTTGGTGACCACTCTCTACACGGCAGCCGGGGGGATCAAGGCGGTTGTGTGGACCGATCTCATCCAGGCCTGCCTGATGATTGGAGCAATCCTTTTTTCCATTGTTGCCGTATTCCACGAAATCCCAGGCGGCATGCGCACGGTCCATGAACGTCTTTCCTGCCAAAACCTCTCGATGTTCCAAACCGGTTGGGATACCGCAAAGCCGTTCGGACTGGCCCTGCGCGGGATGCTCGAATCCGAATATACAATTTTTGCCGCCCTCATCGGCATCACTTTTTTCACCATGGCCACGCATGGCACCGACCAGGATATGGTCCAGCGCATGCTCACCGCCGAAAATACCGCCAAATCCCGGCTTTCCCTGATTCTCAGCGGTTTCGCGGATATTCCTATCGTCCTCTCGTTCCTGACCGTCGGCGTCCTTCTCTGGGTGCGCTACCAGGTTCTCCCCGACACCTCGCTGCCCACCGAGGACAACGAAATCTTCGCGCACTACATCGTCAATGAGATGCCGGTCGGCATCCGCGGGCTGATTGTCGCCGGCGTCTTTGCCACCATGATGGGATCGACATCCGCCGCACTCAATGCGCTGGCGACCTCGTTCATCAAAGATTTTTACCAGCCCTACATCCGCCCGTCGGCCACCGACAGGCAATCAGTGAGCGCCGCACGATGGGCCACCTCGATCTTCGGAGTTCTGATGATCATCGTGGCGACGGGGGCAGCCTACACCGTGCTGCACACACACGTGACCATCATCCCCCTCGCCCTCGGCATTCTCGGCTACAGCTACGGATCCCTCCTCGGCGTCTTTCTGCTCGGCGTGCTCACCCGCACCCGCGGGAGCGACCGCGCCAATGTCTTCGCCATGATCCTCGGAATCGCCGCAGTCCTTGTCCTCTGCAAAATAAAAATCCCCCTCTGGGAGACCGTCAGCAGTACCGGAAGCGCGATGAAGCGCACTCTCGACTGCGGGGTTTTTCTGCCGTCATGGTGGCCGGCTATCGCCTGGCCGTATTTTGTTTTCATCGGTTGCGCGACGACGATCCTGATCGCTGTCTGCTTCCGCTCAAAGGGCCCCAAAATGCCCGATGAGCCGTAACACCCCTTGCCAACTTGATCTCCGGACCGGTCAAGAAAATATCCCGCGCAGAGGGATATTTTTTTCTAGGAAAAACCCTGATTTTCCTTGAGCCCGGACGTCTGGATTTTTAATCTCGCCGCACTGGCGGAAGCGGTGAAACCAGCATGTGAATAACTTGTGAATAAACAACTGATGAAAGAAACTGACAAGATTTGGGCTCACGTCTGCAAACGGATTCGTGAGCGGATCAGCGCCGACGGATACGAGCGCTGGTTTTCCGGCGTCTCTGCGGCTTCCTGCACTGGCGAGACCCTCACGCTGTGCGTCCCCAACCCGATCCACCAGTTTTTCATCGAAAGCAACTATCTGCCGATCCTTGAAGAATCGGTACGCGAGGTCGTGCCAACAAATATTTCGATCCATTTTTCGTCGGAGCCGCATGAGAACGAGCCCGCGCCTCGCCCGGCTCCCGTAGCCCGTGCGCACAAGGAGAAGGCCCCCGCTCCCGGAACAACCGGCATGAACGTGCGAAACACCTTCGATGCCTTCGTGGTTGGCACAAACAACCAGTTTGCGCACTCGGCAGCGCTCGCCGTGGCCAAGGCTCCGGCACGCACCTACAATCCTCTGTTCATCTATGGCGGCAGCGGGCTTGGAAAAACACATCTTCTCCAGGCCATCGGCCACCAGGTGATGGCCTTGCAGAAGGGGGCAAAAGTCGTCTACCTCTCGAGCGAGCAGTTCACCAACGAGTTCATCGATGCGATCCAGCATGGCACCCTCGTAAAATTTCGGAAGAAATACCGGCATGCCGATATCCTGATGATCGACGATATCCAGTTCTTCGCCGGCAAGGAACGCTCGCAGGAAGAGTTCTTCCACACGTTCAACACGCTCCACGACGGCCACAAGCAGGTCGTGCTCTCCAGCGACCGTCCGGCAAGCGAGATCGACAAGCTCGAGCAGCGCCTCGTCTCACGTTTCGAGTGGGGGATGACAGCAGAGATCCAGCCTCCAGATCAGGAAACCCGTATCGCGATCCTGCGCAGCAAGGCCGAGGGGTTGAAGATCAAGCTTGACCCTTGGGTCATTGAGTTTCTGGCCGACAAAATCCGCAACAACGTCAGGCGGCTCGAGGGCGCCCTCATGCGGGTTGCCTCCTACAAGTCGCTTAGCGACAGGGAAATTACCCGCGAGGTGATCGAAAACCTCCTGCGTGACATCTTCCAAGAACAGGCGCGTAAGGCGGTCACAATCGATCAAATTCAGCGGCGCGTCGCCGAACACTTTGACGTGCGCCTGGCAGACATGACCAGCAAGCGCCGGCCAGCCAATATTGCATTTCCCCGGCAGGTGGCCATGTACCTTTCCCGAGAGCTCACAGCTTCATCGCTCAGCGATATCGGCGACGCTTTCGGCGGAAAAGATCACGGCACAGTCATCCACGCGTGCAAGCTCGTGAAAAGCCGCATCCTAGGCGACGAGAAGACCCGAAATGTCGTCTCGATGCTAGACAGCCAACTCCAGCGATAGCAGGAGGGCTCCGGCGATAGGATCCCATGGGAGGAATGGGACCTATGGGAGGAATGGAGCCGGCCTGAGCCTTTTTGGGCTACCTTCGCCCAGAGCGGATTTCCCGGGCGTATTTTTCGAGGTCAAGAATTTTTGCCTCGAGCTTGGCAATTGTTTCATTCGCGGCAATAAGCTTCATACGTTTCTCGACCAGCGCAGCCTCGAGCACGCGGATGCGTTGTTGGAGGTTGAGTTTTACCCCTCCTTTTTGAGGCTGTGGTACCTGAGCGTCCGCAGCAACGGCATGGAGGGCCTCTTCGGAAAAGAAGGGGGCGGAGTCGAGAGTCATCGACTCGCCCGTGCAGGCGTTGATGATCGTTGTATCGCGATGGATCTCTCCAATCCGGGTAAATTCCAGAAGGGCGCCTGCTGTCGTCGGGCCGTAAAGGAGGTTGCTCGTGACTTCAAGCATCCAGTCCATGGCCAGATCAGGAACCATAGGTGCCTTGGTCCACACTTCCTGGTCATTGGAAACCATGTCCTGTGAGTTAACTTGGGCGGTCTGAGCCCAAGCTGCAAGCTGCTCAAATCGGATCGGCCCAAAGATTACGCCTTCGTTGTGTTTGCGCAAATACCAGTTAGATGGATGATCGGTCGCCATAGCGGGGGAGTAGAATTGATCTCCATGCTGCGCAATTCTCTCATTGTTGACAAGCTGCATCGCAAGTCTTGCAAGCGAACGCGTGTCCGCTAGATTGTTTCGCAAATTCCAATGAGCCAAACGTTACTCGACAAAGTCTGGGACGCACATGCGGTGCGCACCCTTCCCAACGGATCCACCCAACTGCTGATCGGCACGCACCTCATTCACGAGGTCACGAGCCCGCAGGCCTTCGGCATGCTTCGAGACCTCGGGCTGAAAGTGCTTTTTCCGTCCCGCACGTTCGCCACGGTGGATCACATCGTCCCGACAGACGAGCGCGAAGAGCCTTTCAAAGACGCCCTTGCCGCCGAGATGATCAAGGCCTTGCGCCGCAACTGCGCGGAATCGGGCGTAAAGTTTTTTGACCTTCCCAGCGGACAGCAAGGGATCGTGCATATTGTCGGGCCTGAGCAGGGAATCACCCAGCCGGGCACGACGATTGCCTGCGGCGACTCGCACACTTCAACGCACGGGGCCTTCGGAGCGATTGCATTCGGCATCGGCACGAGCCAGGTGCGCGACGTGCTCGCGACCCAGACGATGGCGATCCGCAAGCCGAACGTCCGACGGCTCAACGTCAATGGCAAGCTGGCCCCTGGCGTCTACTCCAAAGACGTGATCCTTCACATCATCCGCAAGCTTGGAGTCAACGGCGGGCTAGGGTTCGCCTACGAATACGGCGGCTCGACCTTCGACGCCTTTACCCAGGAGGAACGGATGACGGTCTGTAATATGTCGATCGAAGGTGGGGCCCGCGTTGGCTATGTCAACCCGGACGAAACCACCTTCGCCTACCTCAATGGCCGGCCGTTTGCGCCGAAGGGATCCGATTGGGATGCCGCCGTCGCACGCTGGAAAAAGACAGCCTCCGATCCCGGCGCTTCCTACGCCGACGTGGTCACCTACGATGCGGCGGAAATCGCACCGACCGTGACGTGGGGGATCAACCCCGGGCAGGCGATTTTTATCGATGAGCGCGTCCCCCGGCTGGAAGACGTTCCCGAAAAAGACCGTGCGACCGCCGAAGAGGCGCTAGCCCACATGCAGCTCAAGGCGGGCGAGCCGATCAAAGGAACCAAGGTCGATGTTGCGTTTCTCGGCAGCTGCACAAACGGACGTCTGAGCGACCTCACCGAAGTCGCTCGCCACATCAAGGGCCGGAAAGTCCGCGCCGGAGTCAAGGCGCTTGTTGTTCCGGGCTCCCAAGGAGTCGCGGCCCTCGCGGAAAGCATGGGGCTCGCCGCCATTTTCCGCGAAGCAGGGTTTGAGTGGCGCGATGCCGGATGTTCGATGTGCCTCGGCATGAATCCCGACAAGCTCGTCGGCGATCAGCTTTGCGCCAGCTCGAGCAACCGCAACTTCAAAGGCCGTCAAGGCAGCCCGACCGGACGCACTGTCCTCATGAGCCCGCTCATGGTCGCCGCAGCTGCCATCACCGGCGAGATCGCCGATGCCCGCGAAATCTTCAACGTCAAATAGCCACAAAGAACGCAACGGATTCCCAATTCCGCATTTCAAATTTCTTAAAAACCCATGTCTCTAGAAAAAATCACCCAGGTAACCGGCCGAGGCATTTCTGTGCCAGGCGACGATATCGACACCGACCGGATCATCCCCGCACGGTTCATGAAGTGCATCACGTTTGACGGGCTCGGCGAGTTTGCGTTTTTTGATGCCCGCGATGCCGCAAAAAAAGAAGGCGGCGTCCACCCGCTCGACCAGCCGGAATTTTCCGGCGCCAGCATTTTGCTTTCCGGCTCAAATTTTGGCTGCGGGAGCTCGCGCGAGCACGCGCCCCAGGCGCTCTACCGCTGCGGGTTCCGTGCGATCATCGCCGAGAGCTTTGCCGAAATCTTCTTCGGCAACTCGATCACGCTCGGCATGCCGTGCGTGGTCATGGCGTCTTCCGACATCCAGGCGGTTGCCGGGATCATCGCCTCCGATCCGGCCGCGCTTCTCACAATCGACATCCTCGAAAATAAAGTTTCCATCGCCGACATGGATTTCCCATTGGTTCTCCCTGACCATGCCAAGGAAGCCCTCGTCAGCGGAAAATGGGACGCCATCGCCGATCTCTTGGAGGGGTTGCCCGACGTCAAGGCCCGTGCCGCCACGCTGCCGTACATGGCAGCGTAAGCAAGGCTCGAAGAGGCTGTCAAACGAAGAAACCGGCCTTGAGGAGGCCCTTCCGGACGGTGGGAAAATCGTCATTGCTGATGGCCACCCGCCGGCCCTCGACCCTGAGCGCGCACTTGCGCAGCTCGGGGTCGGTCGAGAAGAGGCGGGCGAGCTCGGGCGAGCCGCCCAAGGAATAAATCCGATATCCGTTTTCGGCTTGGAGCGCCAGGCCTTCACGGCTCAGGCCTTCGAGGTAACTCTGCCAGAAGGGAGGGAGGTCTGCGGGGAGTCGGCGCTTGAAATCTTCCACGCGGCCATCGATTTCTTTGGGAGTATTGCAACCGGTCAAAAACCGCTTTCGCTCGAGGCGGTAGAATCCGGGCTCGAGCTCCTCCATAAATTCGCGAAGGACTTTTTCCGTAAGCGGATCGAGCAGGGTGGCGCGCGCGAGCAGACGTTCGGCATGCAGGTGGACCTGGCATTTTGGCTTTTCGCTAACGGCCAGGGGCAACTCCTTGCTGCGGCCGAAGGCGAAAGCGCCAATGGGGGTTAGGCGCACGGCTTCCAAGCCATCAAAGGGAGTGAGAAATGGCCGGTTGTCGAGCCGCCATTTGCTATGGTTGTCCGGTGCATTGTAGCAAATCTCGATCAGGCCCAGAGAAGCCAAAAGGAATGCCATCCCTTGGATCATGGGGGCGAAGAGAAGTGGCTGGACGTTTTTGCTTGATAACGAATTCGTGTCACGTTGGTAGTAGGCCGCTCTCGAATTACCCACCTCAATGACGCGCCGCGGGGAATAATAGCGTAAGGAAAAAAATCTCAGATCGATGTCCTGGAACATGCGGAATTCGACGAGGTTTTTTGCGCTGACCCATTGGCCGTCGGGCAACGAGGAAAAGAGCCCGAGCAGGCGGAGGAAAGCGCCCTTCACAAACTGGGGGTCCGCGCCAGCGTAGCCGGGGCGGATGTGAGGAAGCAGCTCCTCGAGCACAAATGGCATGCTGTTGGCGAGCTCGGCCGCCACGGCGTACAGAAACTCGGAGAGCGATTTGGTGGAAAGATCCTCCGGCGGCAAAAGCGGATTTCCTTTCCGATTGAAAAATTCCAGCAGCAGCCGAAGCCGGGTGGTAACAAGGTCCTCAGGGAAGCTGTCCGAGGGCGGGAAGAATTCCCCTCCCGGCATCAGCTTTTGAAATTCCCGCAGGCAGCTTTTTGAGAGCGAGCCATTTTTATTGCGTTTGATGTTCCCCCGGCGAAAAGCGTCTCCCATCCCGCGCAGGTCATCGGCAAGAGTGTTCGAGGCGTTGTAGAATCTGGTGGAATCGCCTTCGCCGGCCCACTCGTCCAAGCCGATGATCTTGGAGTGAAGCGGGGCTGGCAGCCCGAGTTTGAAAAACTTTTGCAGGGATGGCGGGAGCTGGGCCGTGGCATTGTCTTTGCTGACTTCCCGGTGAGCCCAGTAATTCCTCATGTTGGCGACCGCGATGAGCTCGAAGATTTCCGGCTGGTCGTACTTGTCGCTCGGGAGGGTGAAATGTCCGACAACGCGAGGTGGCTCTTCGTGGATCTGAACGATCTCGGTGCCGATTGTTTTTTCCAGCTCCAGCAGCGGGCAGGAATCAGTCCAAGCAAGGATCTGGAGGGCCTGCTGGAGCTCTGGAGGCATCTGGCTGCAAAAGGCCTTGAGACGTGGCGTGTCGGTTTCCAATGCCACAAGCGCGGAGATCATCGCGCTTTTTTTGATCTTCTCGACCGCAGGAGGCTTGTCCAGGCTCGGCAGGAAATAGTTTCGATAAAGAACGCCGATACAGCTCACCGAATACAGTTTTTCCAAAACTTCGGCCAGCTCGGCCTCGAAGATCGATGCCCGGCTATTATGATTCTCAATAAACATGTCGGTTATTCGTGGAAGAGCTGGTCGATATCGGATTCGCTTAGCGATTTGAATGCGGCACCATCGGAGGAAATGATCTGGTCGACCAGGTGGCTTTTGCGCTTTTGGAGCTCGAGGATTTTTTCTTCGATCGTCCCCCGGGCGATCAGCCGGTAGGTGAGGACGCTATTTTTTTGTCCGATGCGGTGGGTGCGGTCGACGGCTTGAGTTTCGGCGGCAGTATTCCACCAGGGATCCAGCAGGAAAACCGTATCCGCAGCGGTGAGGTTGAGCCCGACCCCTCCGGTTTTGAGGCTCATGACAAAGACCTTAACCCGAGGGTCATTTTGAAATGTTTCCACCAGCTCCTGGCGGTTGACCGTTGCGCCGGTCATGCGCACGTGCGGGATGCCCTGCTCGTCAAGCATCTCGCAGACCTGTTCGACTCCGGCAAGAAAGTTACTGAAGACAAGGCATTTTCTTCCGTTGGCCAGAACCTCTTCGAGGGCTTCCAGCAGGCGCTCGCGCTTGGCAGAGACGACGGCGCCATCGGTTTTCGATTCGGGGACAGTGGCGATCTGCCGGAGCTCCAGCAAGGCTTCAAGAACAACAAGCTGGCTGCCAGCAAGGCCGTTGCGGCCGATCTCGCCGCGAACCCATTCCTGGAAAAACCGTCGCCGCTGGTGGTAGTAAGCCTTCTGTTCCTCGCCCATTTCCACGTAAAGAACCTGTTCGACTTTTGGCGGCAGCTCCTTGAGGACCTCGGCTTTCAGCCGGCGCAGGATGAAGGGGTAAATTTTGCGCCGCAGCTCGCGGGCGGCTGCCGGGTCGTTCTCCTTCTGAATCGGCTGGACGTAATCGCGCTCAAACTCTGTCCGCCCGAGGAACATTCCGGGGTTCAGGAAGCGGAAGAGCGCGTGAAGCTCGCCGAGGTTGTTCTCGACTGGGGTGCCCGATAGCGCGAGACGGAATTCCGCTTTGAGCAGGAAGGCCGCCTTTGCGGTCTGGGTCTGGCTATTTTTGATCGCCTGCGACTCATCAAGAAGCACGGCATGAAATGACGTTTGCGAAATCGTTTCGATGTCGGCCCTGAGCGTTCCGTAAGTGGTCAGGATCACTTGGCTGCTTGCCGCCGCTTGCCAATCCCGGCCGCCGGCATGAAATGTATAGAAGCTCAAGCCCGGCGCGAAGGTTTCCAGCTCGCGCGACCAGTTGAAAAGCAGGCTCCTGGGCATGACGAGCAGAGACGGGGCCTTCACAGCGGGGTACAGCTGGCTAAGCAAGGCGATCGCCTGCACGGTTTTGCCAAGGCCCATGTCGTCGGCCAAGCACCCGCCCAATCGGTGTTCGTGGAGGTAATCCAGCCATTGAACCCCAGCGGTTTGATACGGGCGCAGCTTCCCACAGAACCGGCTCAGTGGCACGGGACGCTTCGCCAGGAGGTTAAACCCGCGGAAAATCTCACGCGATTTTGGCAAGGCGGCCGAGGCCTCGCTCTCGTCGAGCAAATCCTCGACGAGCGGAAGATCAAAAAACGATATCCGCACCCCGCTGCCGGCTTTTTTGAAGAGCCGTTCCAAGCGGGCCATGAAGCCGGGATCCATCACCGCTTGGTTGCCGTCGGCCAAGGTGATGAGCTTGCTTTTCCGATACTGCCGGAGCGCGTCGAGCAAGGGGATCCGCTCGCCTTCAAAGTCCAAGTCGCCATTGCCCTCAAGGAAATCGATGCCGTGCCCCAAATTCAGCCGCAGCTTGGGCTGGCGGTGAACGATTTTATAGCCGCGCAGCTTTTCCGCACCAAAGAGAGCGAACCGCTGGGTGAGCTCGCCAAGATGCCCGACAAGAAACTCCCGGGCGAGCCCCGGCCCGAGCAGAAAGGATTCGGTGCCTACCTCGCGAAAATAGACATCCGGGTTCCGGCTCTGCCGGGCTAGCTTTTGCAGGAGCCGGATCAATTCCTCACGAACCCCGAGAGTCGGCGAGTAGTCCACTTCGCGAACCCGAAGGCAGCCCGCCGTGTCGTCCAGATAGGCGAACCGCGAAATATCGTAGTCGCGCAAAAACTCGACAGGAAGATCGCCAACCATCTCCGCCAAATCAAAAATCAGCGCGGAATGTTCATCAACCTCCCGGAAGATGAGTGCTGGACGGGCAGGGACCGGCTCTCCTGGGGTTTTGGGAAACACCGACGAATCCACCTCGACTTCCGCGAACGTCGAAAAGAACAAACTAAAAAAGACATTTGCCTGCGAACGCGGGATCGCTGTTACAAATCCGGGCAGCAAGGAGAAGTGACGGCCCACCGGCGCAAAGACCCGCAACGTCGTTCCATCGAGCAGGCAGCCATCGGCGACCATCAGGGGCTGCTTGACTGGGAGGGAACTCCCGTGTGCGTTGCGCAATTCCATGGACGTTTCAAAATGTCCGCCCTCGGCTGAGGTTTGCAAAAGCAAGACCACCGCCATCGCTTCCGTGTTCGCAGCCAACGGGGCCATTTGATCGTTCACCAAGTTTGTGCAGCGCATCAGGGCCGGCACCAGGCTGGGATGGGCCGCCAAAGAAAGTCCGTTAACGATTTCGCCTGCCACTTCCCAATGCAAGTTATTGATCGATTCGCTGCGTGCTTCCGCATAGCTGCGCAGCACCGCACGGGCTTCGCCTTGGCAAGACCTGCAATCGACGTCGATCTCGTTTCCACGAGCATCGACGGTCATTAGGAAGCAAGCCGATTCCACCCACCTTAGCTGGAAGAAAAAGGCCCCTGTGTCGCCTGACAATTGTCGCGAAGGCCGCCGGAGCGCCGTAAGAATCTGAGGCATGTCGTACATGAGCCTTGAGAAAATCAACCATTCCCATCGGGGTCAACTGCGATAATACTGATTGCAATCGCCGGGGTGGGAAGGCAAAAACATCGGGATCATGGGTTTGTTGTTGTTGAGACGTGCAGGGGCTTTGGTTTTCGTGCTTTTCTGCGTAATCTCGATCACGTTCCTCTTGATCCGTCTTTCGCCGGGCGGGCCGTTTGATGGCGAACGCAAGATCCCTGAATCCATCGAGAAGGCGCTGCTGGCCAAATACAAATTGGACGGAACGCTCTGGGAGCAATACTCCGGCTACCTTGGAGATCTGGTGCGGGGCGACCTGCGGCTCTCCACAAAATATCGCAACCGGACGGTAAACGAGATCCTCGCTCAGACCCTGCCCGTCACGCTTTGTCTAGGAGGAGTGGCCTTCCTGTTGGCCGCGGTCGGGGGCGTCTGGCTCGGCACGTTTGCCGCGATGCACCAGCAGAGCTGGCGGGACTATGGGGCGATGTTTCTCGCGCTCGCAGCAATCTCCCTCCCCGCTTACATCGTCGGCCCGCTCCTCATATTGATCTTCGGCCTCGATCTGGGCTGGCTGCCGGTCGGCGGTTGGGGTGGAGCCACTCATCTTGTTCTTCCGGCAATTACGCTTGCCGCGCCCGCCATGGCCGCCATCGCGCGCCTCATGCGCGGGAGCATGGTCGAGACGCTGCAGCAGGATTTTGTGCGGACCGCGCGCGCCAAGGGCTTGAAGGAATCGGCCGTGGTCTATCGGCATGCCCTCCGGATTGCCATCCTGCCGGTTGTTTCGTTTCTCGGCCCGCTTGCCGCCCACCTCCTCACCGGATCAATTGTCGTCGAAACGATCTTCCACATCCCGGGTGCGGGCGGCTTTTTTGTCGATTCGATTTTGAACCGCGACGGGTTCCTTCTCGGCGGAATGGTCATCGTCTACTGCGTGCTGCTCGTTTTTTTCAACCTGGCTGTGGACATGTCCTACGGCCTTCTCGACCGGAGGATCCGCTTGGATGGCTGATCCCCGCATCTGCAAGCGCCTGGCACGAAACCCGGCGGCAGTCATCCCGGCCGTGCTGATTATTTTTGTTGTCAGCGCCTGCCTGCTTGGCCCGGCATTTATGTCGTCCTCGCTGGGCGATCCGGGGCCGAGCCAATATGCGCCCCCCACGTGGGCGCATCCTTTTGGAACCGATCTCAACGGGCGCGATGTTTTCTATCGCGTGCTCACCGGCGGCCGGGTTTCCCTGCTCGTTGGCCTCTGCGGAGCAGCTGTCAGCCTTCTCATTGGAACAGGCTGGGGGCTTGTGGCCGGGTATGCCGGCGGCCGGGTGGATTCCGCCATGATGCGTGTCGTCGATATCCTGTATTCCGTGCCGCGGCTGATCTTCATTTTGATTGCCATCAATGCGTTCAACGCGCAGCTGCAGGCATTTGCCTCCCAAATCGGGTGGCTATGGCTCGTGCAATCCTCACGCATTGCGATCCTCATTATCACGCTGGGAGTGATCGAGTGGCTGACCATGGCCCGGATTGTCCGCGGGCAGGTGCTGGCGCTGAAATCCCGGCAGTTTGTCACGGCGGCACAGGCGCTCGGGCAGTCGCACACCAATATTCTGCTCAAGCATCTTCTTCCCAATCTCGGCGGGATCATCCTGATTTATCTCACGCTCACGATTCCCGCCGTGATCATCGACGAATCGTTTCTCAGCTTTCTCGGGCTTGGAATCCAGGCTCCGCAAGCCAGCTGGGGATCGCTGCTGGCCGATGGAGCCAGCGCCATCAATCCCGTGCGCAGCTTCTGGTGGCTCCTCGTTTTCCCAGCCGCAGCCATGGCGATATCCCTGCTTGCGCTCAACTTCATCGGCGATGCCATGCGCGATGCCTTTGACCCACGATCGAAGTAGGAACATCCAATTCACGCTTGTCTTTCAGATGGCAAATCGAACGGCTTGTCTGTTATGAATCCCATGGTGAACACAGAAAAACTTCTTGAGATCCTTGCGGCGCCAAGCCCGTCCGGCTGGGAAAAGCCGGGGCAGACGATCTGGATGCGGGAGGCCGCCACGGCATCCGACCGGGTCGAGCACGACGCCTATGGGAATGCCTGGGCCGTCCTCGAAGGCACCGGGGGCTCGCCGCGCGTCATGCTCGAAGCTCACGCGGACGAGATTGGGTTTATCGTCCGGCATATTGACGACAAGGGTTTTCTTGCGATCGGTCCGATTGGCGGATCCGACCGGACCCTGGCTCCCGCCCGTCGAGTGAATATTTTTGGTTCGAAGGGCATTGTTCCCGGAGTCATCGGCAATACGGCCATCCATCTCCGCAATACCGACAAGGACAAATCTCCTGAATGGAAAGATCTCTTTGTGGATATCGGCGCAGGGTCGGCAAAAGAGGTTGCCGAACGCGGGATCCGAGTCGGCCATCCCGCCATTTTCGAAGAGAGCGCGGCGGAGTTTTCCGGCGGCCGGATTGTCGGGCGTGCGCTGGATAACCGCGTGGGCGGCTTCATCCTCACCCGGATCCTTCGGGACCTGGCGGAAGGGACCCCGCGCCCGGCCGCCACGACCTTTGCAGTGAACGCGGTTCAGGAGGAAATCGGCAGCCACGGAGCGAGGATGGTCGCGCATCGGATTGATCCGGGCGTTGCGATTATCTTTGACGTCACGCATGCCACCGACACCCCCGGCATCAATGCCAAGGAGCACGGGCTTGTTGAGCTCGGCAAAGGCCCCGCCCTCAGCCACGGCGCGGCCAACCACCCGCTCGTTGTCGAGCGCCTTCTCGAAGTGGCCGGCCGGGAAGGAATCCCTGTCCAGCACGAGGCGATCTCTCGCAGCACGCGCACCGATGCGGACGTCATCTACACCACGCGTGAGGGAATTCCCTCCGCGCTGATCTCGATCCCCCTTCGGTACATGCATTCGCCGGTGGAAATGGTTTCGTTTGCCGACGTCGAACAGGCAACACGCTTGGCCGCCGGCTTTATCCGCAGCCTCACAGCGGACGATTCGTTTAGAATTTTCTCCTAGCAAAAGCGGCCCGCATCGCAACGATGCCGACAAAGATTCCGACCCACCGGTCTCGAATGATGTCCAGCTTCGTGGTGGGGTGCGGGTCCTGAAGCACGGTCATGTAAAATGCGAGTCCGATCTGCCAGCCGGCATAGGAGATCCGCTCGCTGCCCAATGAGACCCATGCGGCCAGGGCCGTTCCGATTGCCAGCACGGCAAGATAGGCGCCCATCGAATCCAGGTGCGGAATGACAAAAACCACCGCGCCAATCCCGAGCGCTCCTCCGAGCAACGCTCCGGCCAAGCGGAGGTTTTGCTTGTGCATTTGTGCGCCCATCCCGGCGAGCGCCGTCACCGCGCACGTGATCATGCAGGTATGGATGCCGTTCCAGTTCACAAGCGTCATGAATAAATAGCAGCCGACCGTTGCCAGCATCGCCCGCAGGGCAAAGTCGGTGTAGGCCGGGTTGGTTTTCCAGTCCTCAAGAAGAACCCCGGAGGACGTCCGGGACGGGACGCTGCCTGTCGGCGTACGAAGCTGATCTGACGCTGCCGCGAGAGCGCGGGCTGCCACCTGCAAAGTGGGAGGAAGGTCTTCAG
>Ga0194063_10000850_pt1 | contig 21126 bp, 19 predicted proteins | sample SepL3720m_MetaG_FD_155459 | JGI IMG/M metagenome (GOLD analysis project Ga0194063, IMG submission 155459) | Anoxic zone freshwater microbial communities from boreal shield lake in IISD Experimental Lakes Area, Ontario, Canada - Sep2016-L373-20m | ecosystem: Environmental > Aquatic > Freshwater...
CCCCTTCCGAGCACTGGTCTTCGACCCCGCCGTGGCCGGGGACATGCAGACCCTTGTGGCGCCTCCATACGACGTCATCGGCCCCGAGTACCGGGACGAACTGGCATCGCGTAACCAGTGGAACGTGGTGGGTATCGACCTGCCGAGCCTTCCCTACGACACCGTGGCGGCGACCATCGCCGACTGGACCGCGCGTGGCGTACTGAAGCGGTACGACGAGCCGGTGATGATCGCCTGGACCCAGGAGTTCGACCTGCCCGACGGCAGCCACCGAACCCGCAAGACCCTGGTGGCTGCCGTGGGTGCCGAGCCGTACGAGACCCGTGTGGTGCGACCGCACGAGCGCACGCATGCAGGCCCCAAGGAAGAGCGTCTGCGGCTGATGAACGCCACCAAGGTGCAGCTCTCGCCCGTGTTCGGCCTGTACCCCGATCCGGCGGGCGATGCGTGGACGGCTGCGGCCATCACCGGTGAGCCCGAGGCAGTGATCACCGATGACGACGGCACCGTGCACCGCCTGTGGACCATTCACGATCCCGCACGCCTTGCCGCCATTGAGGAAGCCCTTAAGGGACGGTGGATCCTCATCGCCGATGGCCATCACCGGTACGAGACGGCTCTGGCCTACCGCGATGAGCGCCGGGCCGAGGATGGCGACGGGGATGACGAGCGCCCATATGACTTCGTGCTGATGGGCCTCACCTCGCTCAACGACGACGGCCTGGTAGTGCTGCCTACCCACCGCGTGCTGAACGAGTGGCCAGACGGGGCCGAGACCCTCCTGGACGTGACGCCCCTCGACAACGACCTGGCCGCGCTGCAGGCGGCGCTTGACTCCGCGCCAGCCGACCTTGTGGCCGCAGGTCTGGTGCTCGCCGACAGGGCAATGCTGCTGACCACCCGTCGCAGAGGCACGGCAGCAGCCGAACGACTCGACCTGGCCGTGTTGGAGCGTGACCTGCTGGTGCCGGCATTCGGCGGCGATCAGGCCCATCTGGCCCACGAGGGGATGCTCACGTACACGAAGGATGCAACGGACGCATGGGACACCGTGCGGTCCGGCCGCGCGAAGGCGGCGCTCATCGTGCGCCACATCCCCACCGATCAGGTGGCGGCTGTGGCCGACGAAGGCGGCGTGATGCCCCAGAAGTCCACCTACTTCTTTCCCAAGATCCTCTCAGGCGTTGCCTTCCAGCCCCTGGCCGACTGACCCCGGCGACGCCGCCTGGGTGGACATCGTCACGCGGGCGGCCGATCGGGCATCCGTGGCAGTGGCCGCGATCCCGCCCGACGAGCGCGGCACCGAGGTAGGGCGTGGCAAGGGGGGCGATACCACCCTGGTGATCGACCGCGATGCCGAGGCGGCGATCGTCGCAGTGCTGGAGCAGGCACATGCCGACGGCCTGCGGTTCAACCTCATCAGCGAGGAACTCGGCACCAGGTCATTTGATGGTGATGGCACGCTGGTGGTGGTGGACCCGATCGACGGCAGCCGCAACGCACGACGCGGACTCCCGGAGTTCTGCATCTCGATCGCGGTCTCCGACGGCCCGCAGCTGTCGGACGTGCGCATTGCGTTACTCAGGCACCTGGGTACCGGTGAGACCATTGTCGCGGTGCGCGGCCAGGGGGTACGGGTCAATGGCATGCCACGTACCGAGCGCGCCTATCGCGGCCTGTGGCTGGCTGTGGTGGAGGGTGCATCACCACGCCGCCTTGCGGGCGCCATGCCGCACCTCGCGCATGTGAGCCGTATCCGCAGCCTCGGTTCGCTGGCGCTGTCGATGGCCTATGTAGCCCTCGGGCGCCTTGATGGCCTCGCGGTTTTGCGACCGGGGCGCATCGTGGATATCGCTGCGGCCGCGCTCATCGCCGCCGAGTGCGGGGGCATCGTTGTCGACGAGGACGGCGCACCGCTGGATGCGCCACTCACCATGGAATGGCGGGGCGCGTTCTCCATCGCCCGCGTGCCCGAGGACGTGGCTGACCTGGTGGCCGCCACGCGCGGGGGGCTGGAGGCAGGGCGCCACTGATGAGCCACCAACGCGACGCCGACGATGCCGCGGTGCGGGCTGTGTATGACAGTCAGGCGCGCCTCACGCGCAAAGTGGGCAGGGGCATGCTGGTGTTCGCAATCGTGTGGGTACCTGCGCTGGTCATCGTGCCCGGAGTGTTCAAACAGGGCGCCATCGCATCACTCCTCCTCGCCACTGTGGCCGCCACGACGGTGATGATCATCATGGAGCGCACGTGGCTGGGGCCGCGCGACCGCGAACGCGAACGCCGCGCCGAGTTGCCACCGGCGCCAGGGCAGAGCCCGCGTGATCCGGCCGGCGGAATCGAGGGTCTGATCGAACGGATATCGGGTCGCATTCGCAGGTAACCGCGATACGCTCTTAGCGTGCAGATGTACGCTCAGAGCGAACAGCAGGTGGGAAACCTCGTCGGGGAGACACTTCGTGCCCGTCGTGAGGAGTCCGGCCTGTCGCTCCGCGCGGCCGCCGAACGTGCCGGTATGAGCCCGGCGCACCTCTCGGAGGTTGAGCGGGGGCTCAAGGAGCCGTCCCTCGGGGCGCTTCAGCGCATCGCCGACGCAGTCGGTGGCGGGGCCGGCGAGGTCTTCCTCGACCTGGCCATCGCGCTGGGCGCCGCACCTCCACGCCCGGTCCGCCACCCGCTCGGGTTCGCACCCGATCCACGGGCGGAGATCGACTGGGCCGTTGAACGCCTGCACCAGGAGGACCTCCGCGCGGTCGCCGCCTTCGGCGCATTCCTCGCATCGCAGAACCAGAACCGATCAACCACAGAAGGAGTCACCACCGCATGAGCCCACTCATTCCGATGGTCATCGAGCAGACCGCCCGCGGCGAGCGTTCGTTCGACATCTACTCGCGCCTGCTCAACGAGCGCATCGTCTTCCTGGGCACCCCGGTGGACGACCAGATTGCCAACCTCATCGTGGCCCAGCTGCTGCACCTGGAGAGTGAGGATCCCGACAAGGACATCTCGATCTACATCAACTCGCCGGGTGGGTCGGTATATGCCGGCCTCGCCATTTACGACACCATGAACTTCATCAAGCCCGATGTGCAGACCATCTGCTGCGGCATCGCCATGAGCATGGGTGCACTGCTGCTGGCCGGTGGCGCACCGGGCAAGCGCATGGCGCTTCCCAACAGCCGCATCCTCATCCACCAGGTGCTGTCGGGCTTCAGCGGCCAGGCCACTGACATCGAGATCCACGCACGCGAGACCCTCAACCTGCGTGCCCGCCTCGACCAGATCCTTGCCCAGCACACCGGCAAGACCGAGGAGCAGATCCACCAGGACTCCGAGCGCGACCGCTTCTTCACCGCGCAGGAGGCTGCCGACTACGGCCTCGTGGACCGCGTGATCGAGTCGCACTAGGCACACCCCAATCAGGAGCGCGGCCAGGCGGCCCCGCTCCTCGCGCACACACATCGAGGGGGCTCAGCGTGCTGGGCCCCCTCTGCGTTGCGCCCATCGGTCGGCCCGGTAACTACTGGACGATGAACTTCTGGACGCGATTGCCCACCTTGCTGGGCTTCATCACCAGATCGGGCTTCGTGATGCTCACGCCGACCAGCCGTGCACCCTTCGGCACCGACGCAAGGCACAGGTCGTGCATGTTGTCGTCCAAAGCCGGATTGGGTACGCCGTTGGTGGCGTGGTCGAGCAGGTCGCCAAGTGCGATCGGGGTGATGGACTGGCGGCGCCCGGATGGCAGGCGGAAGATGGCGCGGTAGGCCGACGTCGTGCGGCGCCCCACCTCGCGCGGCGGGGAGTCGGGGTTGCTGGAGAAGGCGTTGACGCCGTTGGACCACATCACGCGCACAAACGCGGTGCCAGCGGTGCAGCGGTTGGGATCGGTCGCGTAAAGGTCGGCGAGCAGCGGCGTGAGCATCCACGCATCCACGATGGCGGGCGGGTCGGCAACGTTGGTGATGGTGAGCGGCGCGAGCCCGGTGACCGGGCGCCATCGCGTCGCGCCGATGGGCTGCCCCTGAAGTGCACCCACGATGCGCAGTTGCATGGGACGCACCTTGACGGCCGGGTCGGCGGCGCCCTCGTCGAAGTTCCCAATGAGGTTGATCGTCTGGCGCTCATCCGGCTCATTGGGGGGGTACATCAGGGCGCACACCGGAGTGGCCACCGAGCCATCCTCGCGCACGATCTCAAAGTCGGTGGGCCTCACGGATGCCGGACGGATGAACCAGTTGAACGTGACGGGGAGGTTGTCGTAGATCGGGTCGGTGTTCGGGCACGACAGCATGTCGATGCTGCCCATCTCGGTGCTCAGCACCTTGAGCCCGGCGGGTCGCGCGAGCGCAGGGCCCGATATTGCGACGGCGCCGGCGATTGCCACGATGGCGATGGCTCCGCGGGCTGACCACATCTGGACGGCTCGTGCGTTCATGGGGGCTCCTTGATGTCTCACAGCAAGAACAACTGAATACGGTATCCCACCGGGCCTCGCCGCCCCGAGGCGCCGGTCTGCGCTCCCCGCACATGGAGCTCGGCCCGTGGGCGGCACTCGCCCGCACTCCCGGGCGCGTGATGATGGGGCGAGCCCCTCATGCCCATCGCCGGCATCGAGGAAAGGACGGATGACCACCGGCTTGGCGCTGTGACATGCCTACCCTGTCGGGAGTGATCAGCACCGTCGCCATCCATGCCCAAGGGCTCGGGAAGTCATACGGGTCGGACGTGATGGCGCTGGAAGGTATTGATCTTGAGGTGGCTCACGGCGAGCGCCTCGGTTTTCTGGGCCCCAACGGCGCGGGCAAGACCACCTTCATCCGCCTGGCGCTTGGAATCCTCTCCCCCACCACCGGCAGCGTCGCAATCAACGGGCACGACCTGGCCACCGATCGAATGGCCGCGCTCACCGATGCCGGATATGTACCCGGTGATCTGGGACTGATCCGCGAGGTGTCCGGCCGGCGCATGCTCGATGCCCTGGCGCGCCTGCACCCCCGACCGCCCGTGCTGCGCGACCGCCTGCTGTCAACGCTCGACCTCGATGACCACACGCTCGGCAAGCGTATCCGCGACTACTCCACGGGTATGCGGCAGAAGCTGGGCTTGGTGGCAGCGCTGCAGCACGACCCCGCCGTCATCATCCTCGATGAGCCCACATCCGGACTCGACCCGGTAATGCAGGCGCGCCTCCTCGAGATGCTGGAGGAGCGTGCGCGTGCCGGGCGCACCGTGTTCTTCTCGAGCCACGTGCTGGGCGAGGTTGACGAGCTGTGCGATCGCGTGGCCATGGTGCGCGATGGTCGCCTGCTGCTGGTACGCGACGTGGCCGAACTCCGTCGCGCACGCGTTCGCACTGTCGAGGTGCTGTTCGATGGGGATGTGGACCCTGCCGCGTACCGCGTGGACGGCATCGCCGACCTGCGCGTGGACGGGCATGTGCACCACTTCACGCTCGCGGGCGATCCGGGCCCGCTGCTCACCCGGCTGGGGGCGCTGTCGCCGCGAGACGTCACCATCGAGGCTGCTCGTCTGGAAGATGTCTTTCGCGCGCTCTACCTGGGAGACGCCGACTGATGCGCGTGGTGCTCGCGCTCACACTCCGCCGGTCGCTTCGCCGCACCCTCGTGCTGGGCGTGGCACTCGGTGCATTTCTCTTTCTGGTGGGGCTGTCGTACGCGTCGGTGGGCCAGAACCAGATACGCAGCCTGGTGGAGTCGCTGCCGCCAGCGATCCGTGCCTTCGTGCAGGGGGCTGACCTGGCGAGCCCGGCGGGGTATCTCGGTGCCGGATTCATCCACCCCATCACGCTCGCGCTCCTCGCCACCACCGCCATCGCGGCGGGTGCGGCATCAGCCCGTGACGTCGAGAGCGGGGTGGCCGAGCTGCTGCTGTCGCGTCCACTGCGGCGCACCGCGTGGATCGGGGCCGAGCTGATCGCCATGGAGGTCTCACTGGCCATCGTTGCGTTGCTGGGTACCATCGGCGCGTTCATCGCGGTGGGCACCATCCACGACCTCGGCACGGTTCCCTATGGGTCGGTGGCGCTCACCGCACTCGCCATGTTCCTCCTGTTCAGCGGCATCGGCGCCATCACGGCGCTGGCCGCGTCGTTCTCACGAACGGGCGCCCGGGCCATCGGCATGGGCGCAGGCGTCGCGCTCATCTTCTACGCGCTCGACTACCTGGCGCAGATCTGGAGCCTGGCGGAGCCATTCGGCCCCATATCGCTGCTGCACTGGTACCGGCCATCCAATGTGCTGGGCACCGGGTCGATACCCACTTCGAGTTGGCTGGTGCTCATCGGGGTCGCCGCGGTGGCATCCGGCTTGGCCCTGCTGGTGACCTCACGGCGCGAAGTGGCGCCGTGAGGTCACGCGTGCACTAGGGAGCCAGCGTGCCCGTGGGCCGGTGGCCGGCGGCGACGCTCTTAAACGCTGCCAGCGACGGCTTGCTGCCACCACTGTTGAGGAACAGACCACCCGGCCAGTTGGGGTTGTCCTGCACCTGAAACCACATCACCAGCGGCACGCGGCTGCTCTTGACCACCGGCAGGGTCCAGATCTGCTTCAGGTAGGCGGCCTGCTGGCTGGGGGTCACCGACACCGTGCGGTACGGCGTCTTGGCCGTGGTGTACGACGACTCAGTGACGTAGATCTTCTTCGATGAGCCACCGGGCAGCGTGTTGACCGCCTGGATGACCTTGTCGAATGTGGACCACGATGGGATCGCGTTCGTCTTCGTATTTGGCGCCGCAGCCGGGTAGATGTGCTGCGAGATCGCGTTGTACGTCTTCATGCCGGCCTTCTTCAGGTCGGCGTACCAGTCGATGGTGCCGCGACCTGTGGAATCACTCTTGCCCTTCGGCCCGGTGACCCCGGCAATGACGATGGCATGCGGGTTGGCCGCCCGCACCACCGGCGTGGTGAGGTTGACCATCTGCGCATACTTCTTGGCCGCCAGCGGCGTCTTGCCCTTGTACTGCGGCCGCATGTACAGCTGCAGGTTGGGCTCGTTCCACACTTCGTAGTTCTTGACCATCACCGGACCAAACCCCGGGATGTTGGTCTTGCCGTTGTAGCGCGTGGCCACCGCCTGCATGAAGTTGGCGTAGTCCTTGGCGTTGACCGGGCCGTTGGCGTTCCATGTGGGCTGGCCGGTGGACTTTCCACCGGTGGCCCAGGCCGGGCCATTCCATGTGGTGACGATGGGCGTGATGCCAGCCGTCTGCAGCTCGCTGAACATGGTGTCCGACCACGTCCAGTCGTACGCCGGGTCATTGGGGTCTGTTGGGTTCGCCGGGCGAACGGGGGCCCTGGAGCCCCAGTACAGATCGACGCGTGTGACCTTGGTACCGGTGGACTTCAGGGTGTCGACGCGCGCCTGAAGGTCAGCAGGGGCGGTCACCGGCATGCGGTCATCCTGCACACCCGCAGCCGCGCCAAAGGCGGATGCAACGGGGATGGCAAGGATGACGGCGGCCGTCAGCAGACCAGTGACAGGGGTTCTCACGCGCTCACTCCATAAAATCGGGGACGACCGGAGGCTAGCAACGGGCTCCGGCGAGCCCGGCCACGACGGGTCCCCCGTTTCAGCCGCCCCGGCGCTCCGCGAAAAATGCACGCAGCAGCGTGGCCGATTCTGCAGCGAGAACCCCCTGCTCCACCGGAATACGCGTGGGCAGGCGTGGATCGCGGAACAGGTCGATCACGCTGCCGGCCGATCCCGACACCGGCTCGGGGGCTCCCCACACCACGCGCTCCGGCCGCGCCTGCAGGATTGCCCCGGCGCACATGGGGCATGGCTCAAGCGTGACGTACAACGTGGCGCCCACCAGACGCCACCCGCCAAGGGCGATGGCGGCATCACGGATTGCGAGCACCTCGGCATGCGCGGTGGGATCCTGGCGAAGCTCACGCTCGTTGCGACCGCTGGCGATGATCTCGCCATCGCACACAACCACGCACCCCACGGGTACATCGCCATGGGCGGGAGCGCGCCCGGCCTCGTCCAGCGCGCGGCGCATCCAGCGCTCGTCATCAGGCGTCATGGTCCCTCCCTGCCGGCGCTCCGCACCGGGGTTCCGGTGGCGTCAAAGGCCACGGCAAACCGCTGGGCCAGCACCCCCGGATCGCGCGCGATAGTGGCCGCGGCGGCACGGGCGGCAGCAGCGTCCAGGCCGGCAATTGCGAGCAGCGCACCATCGTCAGGGGTGGCACTCACCGGGACGAGTACCGCAACTGCCGATGCCCCATCCACCGGGTCGGGCGCTCCACCCCCGGGGGGAATGAGCACCACGCGTCCATCCGCAATTCCACCCGCGAGGTGATGGCCGCCCGGATCGCCAGCGATGTCCCGCCACGTGGTGTCGCGGGCGGCCAGCGATGCATCGGTGCCGACTCGCACCCGAAAGGTTGCAGGGCCGGTCACGACGGTGGCCCCGGCTGCGCGCAATGCACCCGCCAGCGGCGCATCAGCCGACACCCGCGGGGCCAGGTGCACGAAGGGCTCGGGCCACGACCCCACCACACCGCGGATGCTCATGGCGCCCGACCAGCCGTGGTGATCCCACCACGCCACGTCGCCATCTCCCAGCGTCACCTGGGCCGCACCCACGGGCGACTCGATGCCATTGATGTAGAAGAACCAGTCAGCAGGCGGTGACGTCTCGATGCCACGGCCCAGCATGGATGCCACGAAGCCGCCGCCGTAGGCAGTCTCCACGGCGGTTACCGAGCGCAGGCCGTCAATCACCGAGTTGCCCACCGATACCGGGGCATCCAGCAGGGACGTAGCCCCGAAGTCGGCGGTGGCCACGATGCGCGCCGATGCCTCGCCGCTGGACGGCGCCGGGGCATCGGACTTTCGCGAGCATCCGGCCACCGTGAAGGTGAGCGCGATAAGCGCCAGCGCCCCAGCCCGGCGAGCCCTACTCATGATGCAGGGCATCCAGCGGGTCGAGGCGTGCGGCACGACGCGCAGGCAGGGCGGCAGCCAGCACCCCGGCAGCAATGGACACCACGAAGAACACCACGAGTTGCAGCCATGGCACCCGGAACACAATTCCCTGATCGGCCAGGCCCAGACAGAACACCCAGGCCAGTGCGACCCCCAGCACGATTCCAATGACCCCGCCGATACCCGAGGTGATGACGCTCTCGTAGCGCACCATGCGGCGCAGCTGCGACCTGGTGAGACCGATGGCGCGCAGCATGCCGATCTCGCGTGTGCGCTCGGTGATCGACAGCACCAGCGTGTTGACAATGCCGAACAGCGAGATGACCACGCTCATGGCCAGCAGTACGTACAGCAGGTAGAGGATCGAATCCACTTGCTTACTGATCTCGTCGCGGTACTCCGCGTTTGTGCGTACTTGGGCCACCGGATACGGCTTGAGCGAGAGCGCCACGGCGTCCTTCACCGCCACCGGGTCGCGCCCGGGGTCAACGGTGGCCAGCAGGAAGATGGGGTCGCGCGCTGCAAATGCGCGCTGGAATGGGGCCTGCCCCACAATGAATCCCTGATTGAAGATGTCGGGGTCTTTGTAGATACCCGCCACGCGGAACTGCGACCGCTTACCCGTGGATGACGCCGCGTGGATGATGTCGCCCACCGCGAGGTTGCCGCTCTTCGCATACTGCGACTCCACCACCGCGGTGCCGCTGTTCAGCTGGCCGAGCAGCGCCGATGATCCCTGCACCCACTGCAGACCCAGCGACCGCTCGGCCGCTGCAGGGTCGAGCCCATAGACAATTGCCTTGTCGGCCCCGTCAACCTTCGCCTGGTCGGTGACCGCGGCCACCACGTCGCGCACGCCCGGGGTATTGGCGGTGGCGCTGACGGTGCCCACCGGAATGGGCGTGAAGCTGCGACCGGTCACGATCAGATCGCCCCGCAGGGTGTTGTCGATGGCATCGGTGAACGACGCCTTGAGCCCTTGGGCGAACACGGCGACGAATGCCACCAGTCCGATGCCGATCATCAGCGCGGCGGCCGTGGCGGCGGTACGCGCCGGGTTGCGCGTGGCATTACGCCGCGCCAGGCCACCCGATGCACCGGGCAGGCGTTCGAGCGGCCACCCGATGACACGCGCCAGAAATGGCACGGCGTAGCGGCTGAGCGCACCGATGGCGGCGAACACCAGAAATGACCCGAGGGCCATTGTGAGAAGGCGGCTGGTTGCGGCGCCGTCGCTGGTGAGCCCACTCACGATGAGCGCCACGCCGCCAGCGGCCAGCACGCCGGCGATGATGGGTGTGAAGCGCGAGATGCGTGAGGGTGGGATCTCGGCCCCCTCGCGCAGCGCGGCGATGGGTGGCACGCGACTGGCGCGGAAGGCTGGGATGAGCGCGGCCACCACGGTCACCCCCACACCCACCAGCAGCGCGATGAGCGCAATGCCCGACGACAACTGCGCCGCCGCCACGGGGATACCCCCGGGCAGGAATGCATCGAACACCTTCACCAGAAGCCATGCGAACCCGTAGCCGGCGGCCAACCCAACGATGCCGGCGACGAGCCCGATCACCAGGGCCTCGCCCACCACCGACCACATCACCTGACGGCGGCTCGCCCCGATGGTGCGCAGCAGACCGAGCTCACGCAGGCGCTGGGCCACCGTGATGGAGAAGGTGTTGAAGATGATGAAGGCGCCCACGAACAGGGCGATGAACCCGAACGCCAGCAGTGCCGGGCGCAGGAAGTTGTTGATGGCATCGGTGGTGCGCTTGGCCTGCTTGGCCGCGTCCTGCTGCCCCGTGGCGACGTCAACGCCGCGCGGCAGGCCAGCCGAAAGGGCTCGCGCCAGCGAAGCGGCCGATACCCCGGGCTTTGCCGACACGGCAATGGAGTTGATCCTGCCCTCCATCTGGTACCAGCGCTGCACGTCGGCAATGGGCGCGATGGTGATGGTGGCGCCACCGATTGAGCTGATGTTGGCGAAGGTGACGAGCCCGGTGATGGTGACCGGTCGCACGCCCTTGGGCGTGGCGATGCCGATGCGTGACCCAATACCCACGCCGTGCGAATCGGCGAGCCCCTGGTTGACCGCCACCTCACCGGACGCCTGGGGGTAGCGGCCACTCGCAAGCGTGGTGGCCTGGAATGGAGGCGGCTCGAGTGCGAACACGAATGACGGGGCGCCGGTGGCCTGTACGTACTCGCCGTTGATGACAGGCGATCCAAGCGCGGCGATCTCGGGGGCGGCGGCGGACACACCCTCAATGCCCGTCACCTTGGCCACGTACGACTCGGGCAATGTGGGGATGGACCCGAACCTGCCCTCGAAGTCTGTGTGCGGGGTGACCCGCACGTCCACACCCTGATTGGCCGACTGGAAGATCTCGTCGAACGCGCGGGTGATCTGGCTGGTGAGCACCAGAGTGCCCGTCACCATGGCGACGCCAAGCAGGATGGCGGTGGCGGTGAGCCCAGCGCGCAGTTTGCGCTGGCGCAGACCGGCGAGAATGAGGCGGATCACGGGGAGTCGAGCGTGCGCACGGCGTCGTAGATCTCATCGGCGCTCATTCCCGCCCGATCCATGACCACGCGGCCATCGGAGAGCATGAGCACCCGGTCGGCGATGACCGCCGCGCGCGGATCGTGCGTCACCATCACCACGGTACGGCCGCCCTCATCCACCGCACGGCGCAGCAGGTCGAGGATCTCATGCCCGCTTGTGGAGTCGAGGTTGCCCGTTGGTTCGTCGGCGAAGATAACGGTGGGGTGCGATACCAGTGCCCGGGCGATGGCGACGCGCTGCTGCTGACCACCCGAGAGCTCGGCGGGGCGGTGCGTGGCGCGGTCGCCGAGCGCTACGTCGGCAAGCGTGGCATCAACCCGGTCCGAATCGAGACGGCCGGCGATGCGAAGTGGCAGTTCAACGTTCTCGCGCGCGGTGAGCATGGGCAGCAGGTTGAACGACTGGAAGATGAACCCGATGGCCGTACGCCGGAGCACGGTGAGATCGCGGTCCGACAGCCCGCTGAGTGCGGTGCCGTCGATGGTCACCTCACCCGAGGTAGGGCGGTCGAGGCCGGCCAGGCAGTGCAGCAGCGTGGACTTGCCCGAGCCCGACGGACCCATCACGGCGGCGAACTGGCCCTTGGGAAACGACACGGTGACGTCGGCGAGGGCGTCGATGGCCGCCTCGCCCTCCCCATACCGGCGCCCCAGCCCTTCGGCGTGCACCGCGATCCCGTCACCATTCGTGGACATCTGCTCTCCCCTTTTCCGAGACGCAAGGATAGCCGTCCTCTTTGGGCCATACACATTGCCTATACAGCGGAGGGGCGCTACCGTCAGGTGTGGATATGGAGACCTTTCCTCCCCACGCAGAGATGTGCCCGGCCGTGCCCACGCGCAGCGCCCCTCGCGGGTCGGCACTGTCTGTGCGCGGTGTGGAGCGGGTGCTGGGCGGTCGTCCGGTGCTGCGGGGCATCGATCTCGACGTACCAGCGGGCACGGTGCTCGCCCTGCTCGGCCCGTCGGGCTGCGGCAAGACGACGCTTCTGCGGTGCATCGCGGGCCTTGACCGCCCCGACGCAGGTGAGATCCGGGTAGATGATGTGACCCTCTCGAACTCCGATGGATTCATGCCCCCCGAGCGACGGCGCATCGGGATGGTGTTTCAGGAGCCGGCGCTCTTTCCCAACCGCAGCGTGGGTGGCAACGTGGGCTACGGCCTGCCCCGCGCCGAGCGCAAGGGCCCGCGCGTGGATCGGGCGCTCGCGCTGGTGGGCCTCACGGGAACCACCGATCGCATGCCCGCGACGCTCTCCGGCGGCCAGCAGCAGCGTGTGGCCCTTGCCCGCGCCCTGGCGGTGGAGCCATCACTCATGCTGCTGGACGAGCCCTTCTCAGCGCTCGATGCCCCTCTTCGCGCTGAACTGCGTGGCGAGGTACGCCGGCTTCTGGCCGCAGCCGGGGCCACGGCGGTGTTCGTGACGCACGACCAGGAGGAGGCATTCCTCATCGGCGATCAGGTCGCACTCATGCTGGATGGTCGCATCGCCCAGTTGGGCACCCCAGCCGATCTTTACGAGCGTCCGGCCTCCTGTGACGTGGCGCGCTTTGTGGGAGACGCCAACATCCTCCCGGCCCACGCCTCCGGCGCAATGGCCGATACGCCGGTGGGTCGCGTGCCGCTGGCGCGCGAGGCACACGGCGCCGTCGAGGTGCTGATACGACCCGAGTGCATCGCGGCCTGTCAGGGAGATGACGCCATCGTGGAGCGCATCGAGTACTACGGGCACGACGCCGTGATGGTGATGAGCAGCCGGGGATGCCCGGTGCGATGTCGTGTGATGGGCCATCCGCCGTGGGCCGCCGGAGACCGCGTGGGGCTGGAGTACGTGGGTGAGCCGAGCGTGGCATTCGCCGCCGCGGAGCGGCTGACCGCGGTCTGATCAAGGCGCTCGGGTGGTTTTGTCTCATCGCCGCGACCGTCAGAATGCGTCCCGTTCCGCCACCGAAACAACCGGAGTGATCGTGCCCACACGACTGCGCGCCGCCATCGGCGCCCTCATCGTCTCCATCGTCGCCGTCGTTGGCCTGGCCGCCTGCGGTTCGGGTACCAGCGGGTCATCCACCTCGGGCGGTGACGCACTCACCGTGTACTCCGGACGCAGCGAGGAGTACGTGGGACCGGCCTTGGATGCGTTCACCAAGAGAACCGGGATCCAGGTTCAGGTGCGCTACGGCGACTCCATTGACCTGGCATTGCTGCTGGGCGAGGAGGGCGACAAGACCCCTGCGCAGGTATTTCTCGCGCAGAGCCCGGGGCCCATGGTGTATCTGGCGCAGAAGAGCCTGCTGTCGACATTGCCTGCGGCGACGCTGGCCAAGGTGCCCGCGAAGTTCCGCGCCGACGATGGCCGCTGGGTGGGCGTGACCGGTCGCCAGCGCGTGCTCATCTACAACACCGATCTGGTCACGCCGTCACAGCTGCCCAAGTCCGTGTTCGACCTCACCAAGCCCGAGTACCAGGGCAAGGTCGCGGTGGCTCCCACCAATGCGTCATTCCAGGACTTCGTGGCGGCGATGACCCAACTGGAGGGCGAGCAGAAGACGAAGGACTGGCTCGACGGGATGGTGGCCAACGGCGCCAAGGCATATGCCAAGAACGACGCCATCGCCGACGCCGTAGCCCGTGGCGAGATCCCTTTCGGTCTGGTCAACCACTACTACTTCAATGAGATTAAGAAGAAGGATCCCAATGCACCGGTGGGGATCTACCGGTTCCCCGGGAGGGACCCCGGATCGCTCTTCCTGGTGTCCACCGCGGCCATCCCCTCGCCCGCCGCCGGCAACCAGGATGCGCTGGCGCTGATCAACTACATGCTGTCGCCAGAGGGACAGGCGGTGTTCGTCGCCGGTGAGGGCGAATACCCCGTGATCGCTGGCGCCAAGCAGAAGTCGGGCCAGCCGTCGCTGGCTGAACTGAAGTACCCCACCTACGACCTCTCGAAGCTGACGGACCTGAAGACGACCGCCCAGCTCATTCAGGGGAGCGGCATCGGCGGATAGCCCGGACACGGCGCCCGCGCGGGCTCGGAAGCGCCCACGGGGGCTCGGCAGCACGGCCATCGCCGTGCTGCTCGCGGTGCCATTCGCGCTGTCATTTGTCTATCTGATCGTCCGTAATGCCGGTGATCTGAGCGGTCTCTGGGCCGCCATCACCGACGCCGACACCATTGCCCCGGCATTCCGCAGCCTGCTGCTGGGCACCTCGGTTGCCATCGCAGCTGGCACGCTTGGTACCGGGGCCGCCTGGATGGTGGCCCGTACCGACCTGGCCGGGCGCCGCACATGGGCGCTCATGCTGTGCCTGCCGCTGGTCATCCCGTCGTTTGTCGGTGCCGTGGCGCTCATCGCCGCGTTCTCTCCGGGTGGCCTGCTGTCGAAGATGCTTGGCGACTCGATCCCTTTGCCTGAGGTGAGCGGATTCTGGGGCGCGTTCGGTGTGCTCACGCTGCTCACGTACCCATACGTGTTTCTACCCGTGGTGGCACGGCTTCGCACCATGCCGCCGGCGGCCGAGGAGTCGGCACGCCTTCTGGGACGGCGTCCGTTCGCAGTGTTCCTCACCGTGGTGATGCCTCAGGCGCGAGCGGCAATCGCCGCCGGAGCACTGCTGGTGTTCCTGTACGTGATCAGCGACTTCGGTGCCGTGCAGTTGCTGCGCTACGACACGCTCACCCGAATGATCTACTCGAACCGCCTGCTCGACCCGTCGGTGTCGCTGGCACTCAGCCTGGTGCTTGGCGTGATGGCCGTGGTGATTGTGGCGCTTGAGCGCAGGGCATCGCGTGTGGGCCTTCGCGAGTACGCCCGGCTTCGCACCCCGCTCACGGTTCCCCTGGGCAGGCTGAAGGGTGTGGCCGTGTCGCTGCTGGGGGCACTGGTGGCCCTCTCGCTGATCATCCCCATCGGGGTGCTGGTGTTCTGGGCCATTCGCGGGATCGTGCAGGGCAACGAGCGGTCGAACTCAGTCATCAACGACCCGGGAATGCTGCTGGGACCACTGGGCAACACCGCAGGCGTGAGCATTGCCACCGCGCTGGTGGCCACGCTCGTGGTGCTGCCCATCGCGTACCGCACCGTGCGACGACCCGGGCGCCTTGGCGAGGCCATTGCAGGAACGGTCATCGGCGGATTCGCACTGCCAGGGCTGGTGACCGCTCTGGCATTTGTGTTCTGGACCCTTTCGTCACCCGGCCCAATCGGCGCGCTGTACCAGACGCTTCCGCTTCTCATCCTTGCCTACCTGGTGCACCACGGCGCGCTGGCACTGGGCGCGCAGCAGACGGCCGTCGCGGGCATCCCGCCCCGATTGGAGGATGCCGCGCAAAGCCTGGGCAGCGGGCGTGTGCGGCGACTGTTCACGGTGGAACTGCCCTTGATGTGGCCCGGTATCGCTGCGGGCGCGGGCCTGGTGCTGCTTTCGACCATGAAGGAATTGCCAGCCACTCTGCTTCTGGCACCGCCGGGGTTCAGCACGCTGGCCACCCGCGTGTGGAGCGCCGCTGAGGTGGCCCTGTACGAGGACGCCGCCATCTACGCGCTGGTGCTCGTGGCGCTGTCCGCGGTGCTTACGTGGTTCCTTGTGGTGCGCCCGGCACTCAGGTCGTGGGACCGACCGGCCGTGGGCCCCGACCCCCCGGTGGAACCGGTGCCGGTGCCCGCCGAGCCGGTGGCCGGCTGACCGGTGTCTCTCCCCGCCGGGTGACCGACGGGGAGAGACACCACAGGTTGGGCTAACCCAGCGGCGGTGCGATGCGCTGGCGCATCTTCTGAATCTGGCCCATCTCAATACTCTGCTCCGCCACGATCTTCTTCTCGAGGTCGGCGAGGTCTGCATGCTGCGAGGTGGGCAGGGCGGTGCTGGCCATGCTGACTGCCCCGGCGTGATGCGGCAGCATCATGGTCAGGAACATGCGGTCCGGCTGGCTCGTCGACCGCAGTGCGTCCATGTCCATATTCATTCCCATCATCGCCATGTCCCCCGACATGGGCATGTCCGGCACATCCGTGCCGTACCACGCCCTGTACCAGCCCTTCATCTGGGCGATCTCCTTCGACTGCGCAGCGATCACCCCACTCGCCAGAGCCTTGGTCTGAGGATCCTTGCCGCGGGCCAGTTCCACCTTGGCCATGTCAACCGCCATCTGGTGGTGCGGCACCATCATGGTGATGAACGCCTGATCGTCCATGGTCATGGTGCCGTCGCTCTGCACGGTGTGACCCGGCATGTCGCCCATGTGCGACTCGCTCGTGATGCTGCCGGCCATCATGCCGCTGCCATGCTGGCTGCTGGTCATCGCCATGATGGCCCAGACGATTGCAGCAATCGCAATCAGGCCCGTCACGCCGGTGGCGATCTTCCATGCTCGATTGGTCTTCACGTCTCGCATCTCCTGTTCATCCGTTGCATGAGTGGTCGAGCGCGCACGTGGTGTGCGCTCACGACGAACTCAGCAGCGAAGAACGGTGATGCAGGGTGGCGTGATGCGGGAATCGGGCGGTGCCCGTCCGGCAAGGCCGAAGGCAAGAGCCTGTACCGGTGGGACGAGGGACGCAGCTCGTGATGCGAGCAGCGAGAGACGCCGACGCAGACGGGGGAGCGCGGCGGCGATGGCGAGCATTCCCACGCAGAGCATCGTCGCGGCCAGCATCCCACCCATGTCGTGGAGCTCACCACAGCCCACGCATGCCGCCTCATGGGCCGCGTGCACTGCGTGCCCCGGCATGAGTGGGGCGACGTGGTGCACTCCCAATCCAACGAGCAGCGCGATGAGAATGACCCTCAGAGACATGGACTTTTTATAGCACCCGACGCGAGGTCAGCCGGCGAAGTAGGTGTCCTCTGCCGTCCACGGCGGGGCACAGGTGCACAGGAACCTGAGGTCGGCTGACCCGGTGTTGATGATCTGGTGCCAGGCGCCCACGGGAATGAGCACGGCGTCGCCCACCGCGACATCGCGCTCCACGCCGTCAATCTCCATGCGGCCCTGTCCATCAAGGAGGTAGTACATCTCCTCACTCGCCTTGTGGTGATGGCGCTCGGTCTGGCCGGCCGCTGGCAGGGTGGCCTCGGCCAGGCTGTGATTGGCAACCGGGGCCACCGAGAGGTCGAGCAGCGACCTGATGGTGCTCCCATCGGTGGTGACGAAGGGCACGGCTTCGCCGTAGGCACGGACTTCCATAGAGATCTCCGGGTTAGTTGATGGCGCGCGCGAGGCGCTTGCGGTATTCCGGCACGAGCGGGTGACCATCACCCAACTCGCGGAACTGGCCGATGAGCATCTTGCGAAGATCATCTCGCTGGCGTCGGTCGGTGCTGGCGGTGACCGCGTCAATGAGGCTGGCGAAGGCCTGCTGCCAGTCCTCGCGCGCGATCGCTGCGAGACCCGCCTGGATGTCGGGCACGTCGCTGCCCATGAGGCGGGTGCGTGCAAGCAGGCCCGCGGCAATGGGATCGTGCTCGGCCGGGGCCAGGTACACGGCGGCCTCCGCGACCTCGCCTTTATCAATGAGGATGTGCGCCATGGCGATGCGGGCATCGGTACGCCCGGCGTCACGCTCGACGGCCTCGCGCAGGGAGTCCTCGTCGCCGGCCTCCACGAGCATGTCCACCCTGCTGGGAACGAGCTTGTCGAGAAATGTCTCCATCTGCGCGGCCGAGACCAGACCCACGAACTCCTCCACGACCTCGCCGTTTCGAAATGCCTTTACCGCCGGGATGCTCAGCACCTCAAACCGTTGGGCCAACCCCGGGTTGGCGTCGATGTCGATCTTCGCCAGTTCCATGTCGGGCGTGCGCCGGGCGATGGCGTCGTCAACGATGGGCCCGAGCTGGCGGCACGGGCCGCACCACTCTGCCCAGAAGTCGACGACCACCGGCACCTCATGCGAGCGCTCGATGACGTCGGTCTGGAAGGAGTCTTCGGAGACGTCCATCTGTTCCCCCTACAGCGTGACGGGCGTGAACCGCGCGGCACCCGGCATGGGCGTACGGCGGCTGGTCGAGAAGTCTGTCGTGGTCAAGTCCACCACGTACGGCACGGGATCGCCAATTGTGCGGTACCCGTACCGGCGGTCGGTGAGGTTGCACACCGTCACCCAGCTTGTGACCTCGGGCACCATCTGCCCGGGCTTGAACTCCTCGCTGATGAGTCCCGCCGGGATGTCGAAGCTGTTGAGCACGTGCAGGCACGCTGCCTCGGCCGACGCCGCGTCGGCGGGCTGGTCGATGAGCAGCATCAGCGCAGCCGCTCGCACGAACCGTGACGGCGGGGTGTAGTCGCCGGGCAGCCCCAACAGGCCGCCGCCCTGGCCCAGCGGGTGAAGCACGGTGTCGTGCACCGTGGTCGTGGGATTGACGGCTGAGATGCCCACGTAGTTACGCAGGTTGGTGACGTGCCAATCGAGGAACGGCGGGTTGGTGCCCACCCCGCAGGGGTTGTCGACGATGCTCATGCCCTCGGGACGGAACTCGATTGCGATGGACGCCGTGGCGTCATGCAGCAGGAAGTGCAGCGGCGGGACGAACCCCACGCCGGGATCGACACCCACCACGTTCAGCGTGGCGGCCGCCGACTTCGCCTCGGCCACGTTCTTGCACGTTCCCAGCAGGTAGGCGATGACGTCCATCTCGCTGATGTCGTTCCCCGTGCCCGCGGGAGCCGCGTAATCGCAGAACCCGGCCATGTACAGCGCGTGGGCACTGAGCCCCTCGGTGTTCATGCCATCAGCAAGGAGCCCATCGCCCATCGCACCCATGCCCACAACGCCGTACTGGGGCGTCCATGCGAGGCCGTTCTTCACCCCGGCGGACGCCCGCGGTACCCCTGCCGCCACCACCTGAACCTCCCAGGGAATGAGGTCGGGGAACTCCATGGTGCGACCCACAACAACCGTGCCGTCCTTGGACGGCTTGATCTTAAAGTTGGTGCACATGGGATCACTCTATGATGCCGCCCCATGTCATCCAACGAATTCGTCTACCAGATGTACAAGGTGCGCATGGCGTACCCGCCGGACCGCGTGGTGCTCGACGACATCACCCTTGCCTTCCTCCCCGGCGCCAAGATCGGCGTGCTGGGTCTGAACGGATCCGGCAAGAGCACCCTGCTCAAGATCATGGCGGGGGAGCTCACACCGAGCAACGGCGACGCCATGGCCGGCAAGGGCGTGAAGGTGGGCTACCTCCAGCAGGAGCCGCACCTGGACCCCGACAAGGACGTGCGCGGCAACGTGGAGGACGGCGTGATCCCGCGCCGCGAGCTGCTCAACCGCTTCGCCGAGATGGGTGCCAAGTTGGCCGAGCCCATGGAGCCCGACGAGATGACGGCGCTGCTCGAGGAGTACCAGAAGGTGCAGGACGCGATCGAGCGCACCAACTCGTGGGACCTCGACCGCGAGATCGAAGTGGCCATGGATGCCCTGCGCGTGCCGCCGGGCGACGCCGATGTGAGCACCCTCTCGGGTGGAGAGCGCCGGCGCGTGGCGCTGTGCCGCCTGCTGCTTTCGGCCCCCGACATGTTGCTGCTCGATGAGCCCACCAACCACCTCGACGCCGAATCGGTGGGGTGGCTTGAGCGGTTCCTCGACGAGTACCCGGGCACCGTGGTGGCAGTGACCCACGACCGGTACTTCCTCGACAACGTCGCCGGGTGGATCCTGGAGCTCGACCGCGGCAAGGGGATTCCGTACCAGGGCAACTACTCGTCGTGGCTTGAGCAGAAGGAGAAGCGTCTGCAGGTGGAGGAGAAGAAGGCCTCCAACCGGCAGAAGGCGCTGTCGCACGAGCTCGAGTGGGTGCGCATGAACCCCAAGGGGCGCCAGGCCAAGAGCAAGGCCCGTGTGTCCAACTACGAGCGTCTGGTGGCCGAGGAGGCCGAGATGCAGAAGCGTGGCGGAGAGGCGGACATCCGCATCCCGCTCGCGCCGCGCCTCGGTGATCTGGTGGTTGAGGCCACGGGCGTGGCCAAGGGCTTCGACGACCGCCTGCTGTTTGACAACCTGGCCTTCTCACTCCCGCCCGGTGGCATCGTGGGCGTCATCGGCCCGAACGGCGCCGGCAAGACCACCATGTTCAAGATGATCACCGGGCAGGAGCAGCCCGACCAGGGCCAGATCCGCATCGGCGACACCGTCAAGCTGGCGTACGTGGATCAGAGTCGCGACGATCTGGACCCCAAGAAGACCGTCTACGACGAGATCAGCGACGGCAAGGACATGATCGACCTGGGCGGTGGCAACGAGATGCAGGCCCGTGCCTACACCGCGGCCTTCAACTTCCGGGGCCCCGACCAGCAGAAGCCAGTGGGTCAGCTGTCGGGTGGTGAGCGCAACCGCGTGCACATGGCAAAGATGCTGGCCGGTGGTGGCAACCTGCTGCTCCTTGACGAGCCCACCAACGACCTCGACGTGGACACCCTGCGCGCGCTCGAAACCGCGCTCGAAACGTTCTCGGGCTGCGCCGTCATCATCACCCACGATCGCTGGTTCCTCGACCGCATGGCCACCCACATCCTGGCCTTCGAGGGCGACAGCAACGTGGTGTGGTTCGAGGGCAACTACGCCGACTACGAGGCCAACCGCAAGGTGCGCATGGGCGAAGAC
>Ga0194063_10000851_pt1 | contig 21123 bp, 18 predicted proteins | sample SepL3720m_MetaG_FD_155459 | JGI IMG/M metagenome (GOLD analysis project Ga0194063, IMG submission 155459) | Anoxic zone freshwater microbial communities from boreal shield lake in IISD Experimental Lakes Area, Ontario, Canada - Sep2016-L373-20m | ecosystem: Environmental > Aquatic > Freshwater...
CTACGTGGCGGGCCGCAATATTCCCGCGCTGTACAACGGTATGGCGACCGCAGCGGACTGGATGAGTGCCGCGTCCTTCATCAGCATGGCGGGTGGCCTCTATCTGCAAGGCTTTTCTGGCACACCGGCCCAGCCCGGCGGCCTTGTCTATGTCCTTGGATGGACCGGCGGCTTCTGTTTGCTCGCTCTGCTGGTGGCGCCTTATTTGAGAAAACTTGGCCTGTATACGGTGCCCGACTATTTCGGTCTGCGCTACGGCGGAACTTGGCCACGGATGATTGCCGCTTTCGCGGCGGTATTGTGCTCTTTCACCTACGTCGTGGCGCAGATCTATGGGGTTGGACTGATCGCCTCGCGTCTGACCGGAGTTCAGTTTGAAATTGGTATTCTGCTCGGACTCGGTGGTGTGCTGGTTTGCTCCTTTCTGGGCGGCATGAGAGCCGTCACCTGGACGCAGGTGACACAGTATGTTGTTTTGATCCTGGCTTTCTTGATACCGGTTTCCTGGCTCGCCTATCAGCAGCTGGGTAATCCCCTGGCGCCGTTTGTTTATGGCCAGCAATTGCAAAAGATCACTGCACTTGAAAAGCAGTTGCTGGCGTCGCCGGCTGAACTGCAAGTGACGCACGAGTACAGGCGGCGTGCACGCGATTACGAAGTGAAGTTGCAGAACGTTGATGCCGCTCTGGAAGCCGAGCGCAAGGAACTGCGGGAGCGCGTTCGGTTGTTGAATGAGCGTCATGCCGATGAGTCGGTGGTGGTGCTGGCGCGTCGTGAACTTGCGGCGCTACCCAAGGATGCAAGCACAGCGCGCGAGCGCTGGAGTCGCGCCATGCAGGAAAATCTGGAGCGCGCCAAGCCTTTGGGTGGCATGCCGGTGCATGTCAAGCCGTTTGCGGGTGACCCTGGCGGGAGTGCGGACGAACAGCAGGCCTTTGAACTGTCCCGGCGCAACTTTCTGGCGCTGATGTTTTGCCTGATGGTTGGCACCGTCGGGCTGCCTCATTTGTTGACCCGCTTCTTTACCACACGCACGGTGGCCGAGGCCAGGACCTCGGTGGCCTGGTCCTTGTTTTTCATAGCGCTGCTGTATCTGGCGGCACCGGCCCTGGCGGTGCTGGTCAAGTTCGAAGTCATGAGTCATCTGGTGGGGCAGAATTTCGATTCGCTGCCGGTCTGGATTGCCCAGTGGGCCAAGGTGGACCCAACCCTGATCTCGGTCAGCGACGTCAACGGCGACCATCTCCTTCAGTTCTCCGAGCTCAAACTTGGCGCAGACATCGTGATGCTGGTGACGCCCGAACTCGGTGGCATGCCGTATGTGGTCTCGGGTCTGGTGGCGGCGGGTGGGCTGGCTGCCGCCTTGTCCACGGCGGACGGTCTGCTGCTGACCATTGGCAACGCTCTGGCGCATGATTTCTTCTTTCGCGGTGGGAGCGATCAGGCGGGTGCCGTGCGACGTGTGATGCTGTCGAAGTTCGTGTTGCTGGTCGTGGCACTGGTGGCCGCCTACGCGGCTGCGCAGCGCCCGGCAGACATTCTCTATCTGGTATCGGCCTCGTTTTCACTCGCCGGTGCGGCCTTCGTTCCGGCCATGGTGCTGGGAATTTTCTGGCGCAGGACCACAGCAGTCGCTGCAATTGCTGGCATGGTGACCGGTCTGGGACTGACGATCTACTACATCGCGATCAACTCGGCATCGGTCAGATCGGCGCTGGGCCTGTCTGGCAGTGGGCTGTGGTTCGGGATCCTGCCGGTTTCAGCAGGGGTGTTTGGCATATTGGCGGGTACCACCGTCATCGTACTTCTTAGTTTGATGATGCGCGCAGCAGCGCCACCGGACCCGGATACGTCCGCCTCCGGCGTCGATCGGCTATAATCCGCGGTTCACCTTGCCACACCTCACTTAGACGCTGAGGGTGGCTTTTCTGCCCGTCTTCGGGCTATCCACAAGGAGAGTTAATGCGTCACTATGAAATCATTCTCATGATTCATCCGGATCAGAGCGAGCAGGTTCCCGCCATGCTGGAACGTTACAAGGGCATGATCACCGCCGGCGGCGGCAAAGTGCATCGTGTCGAGGACTGGGGCCGTCGTCAGATGGTCTACATGATCAACAAGCTGGCCAAAGCCCACTACCTTTGCGTCAACATCGAAGCCGATCAGGCTGTGATGGTTGAACTGGAGCACGCCTTCAAGTTCAATGATGCCGTGCTGCGTCACTTGACGGTTTCCAAGAAGAAGGCCGATACCGGTCCTTCTTCCATGATGAAGACCGTGGAACGTGAAGACGCGCGCAAGACGCAACAAGCCGAATACCAGGCGTAGTAGCACTGTTTTCAGCCAGGAGTGTGAAGCCCTACGTCAACCACCTTGTTTTGCTAGCCTGTATCGCCGAGCTTGATTCAATGCGGTATACGCCAGCTGGCTTGCCAGCACTGAATTTGCAGCTTCAGCACGAGTCAGAGATCGACGAAGCAGGGCAAACCAGACAGGTCAAGGCGCTTGTCAAGGCAGTGGCGTTTGGCGCAGTCGCTGAGCGACTGGCAAGACAGGACGTCGGAAGCAACTGGAATTTCAAGGGCTTTCTGGCAACACCTGGCAAGGGCAAACATGTTGTGTTTCACATTCAAGAGTTTCAGCAAGATTAACGAATCGTAATTATTTAAGGAGTCCATCATGGCCGGACCAAAACGTTTTAACAACAAAGACAAGCGCCCGAAGCGCCCAGCGCAGAACCTGCTGTTCAAGCGCAAGCGCTTCTGCCGCTTTACCGTCACCGGTGTCGAAGAGATCGACTACAAGGACATTGATACCTTGCGTGACTTCATTGCAGAAAATGGCAAGATCATTCCGGCACGTCTGACCGGCACGCGCGCCATTTTTCAGCGTCAGCTCAACACCGCTATCAAGCGTGCGCGTTTTCTTGCGTTGCTGCCGTATAGCGACCAGCACAAAATCTAAGGAATACGACCATGCAAATCATTCTGCTCGACAAGGTCGTCAACCTTGGCAATCTCGGTGAAATCGTCCGCGTCAAGGACGGTTATGCACGCAATTTTCTGATCCCTTCGGGCCGCGCCCGCCGCGCCACAGCGACAGCCAAACAGGAGTTTGAAGTCAAGCGCGCTGAACTCGAAAAAGCGGCAGCGGCCAAATTGGCCGAATCGCAGGCAGTGGGTGAGAAACTGGCAGGTACTACGGTCAAGCTGACCCAGAAGGCTGGTGTGGATGGCCGTCTGTTCGGATCCGTCACCAACGCCGATATCGCTGAAGAACTGACCAAGAACGGTTATCAGGTGGTCAAGGCACAGATCCGGATGCCCAACGGCCCGATCAAGGTGGTTGGTGACAGCACGGTCAGCGTCGCCTTGCATACCGACGTGGTGGTCGCCATCACAGTCTCCGTCTACGGCGAAACCGTCTAAACTGGCGCAAGTCTTGTGGGCCACCGGGGTTGCAAGACCCCAGTGGCCTTTTTCTCGTCTGGCTCGGCTTGTCCCGCAATTTCCACAGTTTATACACAGTTTTTCAAGCGTTTGTGCCCAGCATTTCACTCGACGTCAATGCGTCGCTGGCGTAGTATTGAAGGCTCAAAGGAAACCCCATGTCCGCTGTACTTTCTGCTGTGTCCGATGACTATGGGCAAGACCGGCAAGTAGCCCAATTGCGCATTCCGCCGCACTCAGTTGAGTCGGAATCGAGTGTCCTGGGGGGGTTGTTGCTCGACAATGCCGCCTGGGATCGGGTCAGTGATCTGCTGCAGGAAAACGACTTCTACCGCTTTGAGCACCGCATGGTGTTCGCGGCCATCGGGGCATTGATCAACCTGTCCAGGCCGGCCGATGTCATCACTGTTTTTGAACAGTTGTCGGGGCAGGGCAGGGCCGAGGAAGTGGGTGGTCTGGCCTACCTGAATGCGCTGGCGCAATATGTGCCGAGCGCCGGCAATATCCGGCGCTACGCAGAAATTGTCCGGGAGCGTGCGATTCTGCGCAAACTGGTCAGTGCCAGTGACGAGATCAGCACCAATGCCTTCAATCCGAAGGGGCGCCCCGTGGCCAGCATCCTGGATGAAGCTGAGCAAAAAATCTTCAATATTGGCGAGGAGGGTGCGCGTACCAAGCAGGGTTTTCAGGCCATGGATACGCTGGTGGTGGCCTTGCTGGACCGGGTGACCGAGATGGCCGATAACCCGAACGATGTAACGGGTGTGCCGACTGGTTTTTATGATCTGGACCGACTGACTGCCGGCTTTCAGGCCGGTGACCTGATTGTGCTGGCGGCGCGACCGTCCATGGGCAAGACGGCCTTGGCCATCAATATTGCCGAGCACGTGGCTCTCAATGAAGGTTTGCCGGTGGCGGTGTTCTCCATGGAAATGGGCGCAGCGCAGTTGGCGGTGCGGATTGTTGGCTCGATTGGCAGAATCGATCAGAGTCATTTGCGCACCGGGAAACTGACCGACGAAGAATGGCCACGTTTGACCGAGGCAATCGAAAAATTGCGCACGATCTCGCTGCATATCGACGAGACTGCTGGCCTGACATCGAGCGAGTTGCGCGCCAACGCCAGACGCTTGTCACGCAAGTGCGGCAAGCTTGGTCTGATTGTGGTGGACTATCTGCAACTCATGAGCGGGTCATCGAGCGATGGTGAAAATCGTGCGACCGAACTCGGCGAGATTTCGCGCGGGCTCAAGATGCTGGCCAAAGAACTGCAGTGCCCGGTAATGGCACTGTCACAGCTCAATCGCAGCGTCGAGACCCGCCCCGACAAGCGCCCGATGATGAGCGATTTGCGCGAATCTGGTGCGATTGAACAGGATGCTGACATCATCATGTTCATTTACCGCGACGAGTATTACACCAAGGATGCCTGCAAGGAGCCAGGCGTGGCCGAGGTCATCATTGCCAAGCAGCGCAATGGCCCGACTGGAATGGTCAAGTTGGCCTTCCTCAAACCGATCACCAAGTTTGAGTCCCTGGCACAGGGTGGCGGCGGAGATTTCTGACGTTTCCGGCCAGGTCCGGAGCTACAGTACTTCGCTGGCAAAGTCCGCCAGTCGCGAGCGTTCGCCGCGCGCCAGGGTGATATGTCCGCCGTGCTGCCAGCCCTTGAATTTGTCCACCGCGAAAGTCAGGCCCGACGAGCCTTCGGTCAGATAAGGCGTATCAATTTGCGCCAGATTTCCCATGCAGATGATCTTGGTGCCTGGGCCGGCGCGTGTGACCAGGGTCTTCATCTGCTTGGGCGTGAGATTCTGTGCCTCGTCGATGATGACGTACTTGTTAAGGAAAGTGCGTCCCCGCATGAAATTCATGCTCTTGATCTTGATGCGGCTGCGGATCAACTCGGAGGTGGCGGCGCGACCCCATTCGCCGGCGTTGGTGTCGGTCTTGCCCAGCACTTCAAGATTGTCATCCAGGGCGCCCATCCAGGGACCCATTTTTTCTTCTTCGGTACCAGGCAAAAAGCCGATGTCTTCGCCGACGCTGACGGTGGCACGTGTCACGATGATCTCGGTATAGCGCCTGTCATCCAGAACCTGCGTCAGACCGGAAGCCAGGGCCATCAAGGTCTTGCCGGTACCGGCTGTGCCAGTCAGTGTGACGAAGTCAATCTCCGGGTCCATCAGGAGATTCATCGCAAAGTTCTGCTCGCGGTTTCGCATGGTGACACCCCAAACCGCGTTTTTCAGGTGGGTGTAATCCTTCAGCGTCTTGAAGACGGCGGTCTTGCCACGAATTTCAGTCACACGCGCGTACAGGCTGGGCTCACCCGGCGCCTCAAAGAAAACCAGTTGATTGACCAGAAGGCTCGGGACGATAGGACCTGTGATCCGGTAAAACGTATGCACACCCTGCTGCCAACTCTCGACCGTCTTGCCGTGTGTGGTCCAGAAATTGACCGGCAAGGCGATCGAACCAGAGTAAAGCAGGTCGCCATCCTCGAGTGTCTTGTCGTTCTGGTAGTCATCCGTGGCCAGGCCCAGCGCGCGCGATTTGACGCGCATGTTGATGTCCTTGGACACCAGCACCACTTCGCGTGGCGTGTGCTGCTGACGCAAGGCTTCAACGACACCCAGAATCTGGTTGTCCGCCTTGCCCTGGGGCAGGCTGCTTGGCAGGGTGTAGTTCAGCAACTGAGTCTGAAAGAAGAGCTTGCCACCGGCTTCGCGGTGACCTGTGCTGTTCAGTGGCAGGCCGGCGGCGATGTCCGAGCCTTGATGACCAGCCAGCGCGTCCAGCGTGCGACTGGTCTGGCGTGCGTTGCGTGCAACTTCGGTCATGCCCTTCTTGTGGGCATCGAGTTCTTCCAGAACAATCATCGGCAAAAAGATGTCGTGTTCCTCGAAGCGAAACAGGCACATCGGATCGTGCAGCAACACATTGGTGTCAAGCACAAACAATTTGGCCGGGCCGCTGTGACCTGTCTTCCTGGGGCGAACTTTGGGCATCGCCACAGCTTCGGGCCGGCTTGGCGGGCTTGCGATGGGTACTGGACGGCTTTTGCCTTGGCTATCGGCGCCGCGCGCATTGACTGCAGCAGTTGTTGCGCCGGCCCTGGTAGACGCTACCGGGCTGTCCGACATGCCGGGCGTGTGTGGTCGATCGGCCACCAGATCGGCCTTGCGTGCCTTGGGCGGAGTTGGCGCCGGCCTGTCGTAATCCTGCTCGGAAAGCAGTGCGGCGCGTTTGGCGGGAGGGCTAGGTAAGGGCATTCGTCAGATTCAGACGAGCGCCACGATCTTCTTCAAATCCTTGACGGCCTTGAGGACGTCGTCGACATGGCCCGGTACCTTGAGACCGCGCCACTCTTCCTTCAAAGTGCCATCGGTGCCGATGAGAAAAGTGCTGCGCTCGATACCCTTGACCTTCTTGCCGTACATGATCTTGTTCTTGACGACACCGAACATGTGGCACATCTTTTCTTCCGTATCCGCAATCAATTCAAAAGGCAGTTCCAGCTTGGACTTGAACTCATCGTGCGATTTCATGTTGTCACGGGAGACGCCGAACACGGTGGCACCGGCCTTCACAAAGTCCCGGTACTTGTCACGGAACTGCATTGCTTCCGTGGTGCAGCCTGGTGTGTTGTCCTTCGGATAGAAGTAGAGGATGACGATTTTTCCGAGGTGGGAGGTGTTGGAAACCTTGATGCCACTGGTGGCATTCGATTCAAATTCAGGGATGGGTTTATTGACAACAATCGCCATGGTTCTTAAATCTCGTGTGACAGGATGCGTCGTTCTTTCAAGTCCTTGGCTCTATCGTGTGACAGTGTTGCGGAGCCTGCGACATCAAAGGCGAATTTTACCCTGAAAACGGTTCGCGACCGCTGCTCGCTGCTCCCGTGTTATCCCTAGGTGGTTTCGATCAACATGGCCGCGATGACCTTGCGTCCTTCGCCAGCCAGCACGTTGTAGGTGCGGCAAGCGGCCTGCGTGTCCATGGTTTCGATGCCGATCTGCTGCTCAATCAGGGATTTGATCCAAAGCCCCTGCGGGAAGCGAATCTGCTGTCCACTGCCAAAGATCACCAACTCCGGTTGCAGCGCCGCGAGTTGCTCGAAATGCGCTGCGTCCAGATCTTCAAAGCGCTTGCAGTTCCAGGCAAGACGTTCGCCGCGCGAGCCGATCACCACGCTGCTCGTGAGTTTTTCGCCGCCGACGCCGATCCAGCCCGCTCCGTAGCCACTGATGGACTGCACGCCAATGATGTCAGGTTGAATCTTCATGTCGAAATTGTCCGGGTGCCGAAGTCGTGTCGCGTCAGGAACGCCTGATGCCGAGCCGAAATGTGGTCAAATTATAGGTTTCGCCTCATGCCAAGCGTGTCCGGAGGGACTTTGAAGACCATTCGAAAATCCAGCAAACTGGCCAACGTCTGTTACGACATACGTGGACCCATCATGGACGCTGCCCGCCAGATGGAAGAAGAGGGGCACAAAATCATCAAACTCAACATTGGCAATCTGGCCGTGTTTGGTTTCGACGCGCCGGAGGAAATCCAGCAGGACATGATCCGCAATTTGCCCAATTCCGCGGGCTACTCGGACAGCAAGGGAATTTTTGGCGCGCGCAAGGCCGTGATGCACTACACCCAGGAGCAGGGCATCCGGGGCGTCACGCTCGACGACATTTACCTGGGCAACGGCGCCAGCGAACTGATTGTGATGGCCACCAACGCCCTGCTCGACAACGGCGACGAATTGCTGCTGCCGTCACCGGACTATCCACTGTGGACGGCCGCGGCCAGCCTGTCGGGCGGCACCCCGGTGCATTACCTGTGTGATGAAGCCAAGGGCTGGATGCCGGACCTCAGCGACATTCGTTCCAAGATCACGAAGCGCACCAAGGGCATCGTGGTGATCAACCCGAATAACCCGACCGGCGCGCTCTATTCGGACGAACTGCTCAAGGCCATGGTGCAGATTGCCAGGGAACACGGCTTGGTGATTTTTGCCGATGAGGTTTACGACAAGGTGCTCTACGATGGGGCACGTCACACGGCCATCGCCAGTCTGGCTGACGATGTGTTGATGCTGACCTTCAATTCACTGTCCAAGAGTTACCGCTCCTGCGGTTACCGGGCCGGCTGGATGATTGTCTCGGGCGACAAGAAATCGGCGGCCGATTACATTGAGGGACTCAACATGCTCTCGAACATGCGACTGTGTGCCAACGTCCCCGGACAGTGGGCCATTCAGACCGCGCTGGGCGGCTACCAGAGCATCAACGATCTGGTGGCTGAAGGGGGACGCCTGCGCCGACAACGCGACCTGGCGTATGAGTTGATCACCGCCATCCCCGGTGTCACGTGCGTCAAGCCGACCGCCGCCCTGTACATGTTTCCAAGGCTCGATCCAACGCTCTATCCGATTGCCGATGACCAGCAATTCTTTCTCGAAGTGCTGCAGGAAACCCGTGTCATGCTGGTGCAGGGAAGCGGATTTAACTGGCCGGTTCCAGACCATTTCCGGATCGTCTTTTTGCCACACGAAGATGATTTGCGCGAGGCCATCGGGCGTCTTGCCAGGTTCCTCGAAAGTTACCGCAAGCGGCATAGCAACTGATTTACCAACAAGCAATATTTTATGAAACCGATTCAAGTAGGTCTTCTTGGCATGGGCGTTGTAGGCTCAGGCACCTTCAATGTGTTACGTCGCAATCAGCAGGAGATCATGCGCCGCGCCGGCCGCGGCATCGAAATCAGCATGGTGGCCGACCTCGATCTGGCGCGGGTGCAGGCTCTGGTCGGTGCCGGTGTCACGGTGGTCAATGACGCGCGCGCCGTGATTGCCAATCCGGAAATCGACATCGTGGTTGAGCTGATCGGCGGCTACGGCATTGCCAGGACCCTGGTGATGGAGGCGATTGCTGCGGGCAAGCACGTGGTGACGGCCAACAAGGCCTTGCTGGCGGTGCATGGAACCGAGATCTTTGCCGCAGCCTCTGCCAAAGGCGTGATGGTGGCCTTTGAGGCGGCGGTGGCTGGCGGTATCCCGATCATCAAGGCCTTGCGCGAGGGGCTGACTGCCAATCGGATTCAATGGATTGTCGGCATCATCAACGGCACCACCAACTTCATCCTTTCCGAGATGCGCGACAAGGGACTCGATTTCGATGTCGTGCTGAAAGAGGCGCAGCGTCTGGGTTATGCCGAGGCCGATCCGACCTTCGATATCGAAGGCATTGATGCCGCGCACAAGGCGACCATCATGTCGGCCATCGGGTTCGGTGTTCCGGTGCAGTTTGAAAAGGCTTATGTCGAGGGCATTACCAAGCTCGCCGGGGCCGACATCCGATACGCCGAACAGCTCGGCTACCGCATCAAGTTGCTGGGCATCACCAAGCGCCGGGCAGCCGACCCGAAGAAGAACAGGGCGGCTGGCATCGAACTGCGCGTGCACCCCAGCCTGGTACCCACCAAGCGTTTGATAGCGAACGTGGAAGGCGCCATGAATGCCGTCATGGTGCAAGGTGATGCGGTGGGGACGACGCTTTACTACGGCAAGGGAGCCGGGTCGGAACCGACCGCCAGCGCCGTGATTGCCGACCTGGTCGACATCACGCGGCTGCATACGGCCGATCCGCTCAATCGTGTGCCGCATCTGGCGTTCCAGCCCAATGCCATGAGCGATCTGAACGTCTTGCCCATGAGCGAAGTGGTGACCAGCTACTACCTGCGCCTGCGCGTTGCGGACGAGGCCGGCGTGCTGGCCCGTGTCACCGGCATACTGGCAGCCCTGAACATCAGCATCGACGCCGTGCTGCAGCGAGAAGCCGACGAAGTCGCTGGTGAAGGCGCGACCCAGACCGACCTCATCATTCTCACGCATGATTGCGTGGAGGTCGACATGAACGACGCCCTGGCGCAGATGCAGCAACTCCCCACCGTGCTGGCACCGATCACCCGCATCCGCAAGGAAGAACTGGCCTGATGAAGTACTGCTCGACGCGCGCTCCTGCCCTGGATGAGTCTGGGCGCAAGCATTTTTGTGAAATCCTGCTGGAAGGTCTGGCACCCGATGGTGGCCTGTACCTGCCCGAGTACTACCCGCAGGTTGATCAGGTGACACTGGCGCGCTGGCGCAGCGTATACCAGCAGCAGGGCTATGGTGCACTCGCCTTTGAAGTGCTCTCGCTCTACATCGACGACATTCCCGCCAGCGAACTGCGAGCGATTTGCGACAAGACCTACACGCAGGCTGTCTTTGGCACGCCTCAGATCGTGCCCTTGACGCAGCTGCACGATGCCTTGACGCCTGCGGGACAGGCGCCACTGTTTCTGGAGGCATTGTCCAATGGTCCGACGCTGGCTTTCAAAGACATGGCCATGCAGTTGCTGGGCAACCTCTTTGAATTCGAACTGGCGCGTCGTGGCGAGCAACTCAACATCCTGGGCGCCACCAGCGGCGATACCGGCAGCGCGGCCGAGTACGCCATGCGAGGCAAAAAGGGTGTGCGCGTTTTCATGACCAGTCCTCTGGGCCGCATGAGCCCGTTCCAGCAAGCGCAGATGTTCAGCCTGTTGGACGAGAATATCCACAACATAGCGGTCGAGGGTGTTTTCGATGACTGTCAGGACATGGTCAAGGCCGTCTCGAACGACCTCGATTTCAAACGCCAGTACAGAATAGGCACCGTCAATTCCATCAACTGGGCACGCCTGATGGCTCAGGTGGTGTATTACTTTGCTGGTTACTTCCAAGCCACGACCAGCAATTCCGAAAGAGTCAGCTTTACCGTGCCGTCGGGCAACTTTGGCAACGTCTGCGCTGGCCACGTGGCGCGCATGATGGGCCTGCCGATCGCCGCGCTGGTGGTCGCCACCAACGAAAATGATGTGCTCGACGAGTTCTTCCGCAGCGGCGTCTATCGGGTGCGCAGCAGCGCCGATACGCACGAGACATCCAGCCCCTCGATGGATATCTCGAAGGCGTCGAATTTCGAACGTTTTGTATTCGACCTGCTGGGACGCGACGGCGCGCGCCTGAAGGCCTTGTTTGGTGATGAACTTCGGCAGACCGGCCGTTTTGACCTGAGCGCCGACCCGGCTTTTGGCAAGGCGGCCACGGTCTACGGTTTTGAGAGCGGCAAGAGCAGCCATGCAGATCGTCTGAACACGATCCGCACGACCTTCGAGCGCTTTGGCGTGCTGATTGACACGCACACGGCGGATGCGCTCAAGGTGGCCGGCGAGCACCGGCAAGCGGGCGTGCCGATGATCGTGCTGGAGACTGCCTTGCCCATCAAGTTTGCCGCCACCATCGTCGAAGCGCTGGGTCGTGAGCCTGATCGGCCGCCCCAGTTTGATGGCATCGAAGCCCTGCCCAAGCGGGTGACGCGGATGGCGGCCGATCCGGCTGCCATCAAGACCTATATCGCGCAGCACTGCAGATGAAGCGCGTTTGCTTTGCCGGGGACGCCCCATGATGCAGCGCCAGGCGCTCAAGCCGCTCGATGACGCGCTGGCACAGCTGCTTCAACATGCCAGCGTGCTGACGCAGCAGGAAGTGGTCAACACTTTTGATGCCGATGGCCGGGTGCTGGCGCAGGACATTGTGTCGGAGCTGCAGGTGCCGCCGCAGGACAACAGTTCCATGGACGGCTACGCGCTGCGCTGCGCTGATCTGTCACCCGGCGCAACGGAGTTGCCCGTGACGCAGCGCATTGCAGCGGGGAGTGCGGGCGTGGCGCTCCGTCCTTCGAGCGCAGCCCGTATCTTTACCGGCGCTCCGATTCCGCCAGGCGCTGATGCAGTGATCATGCAGGAAGACTGCGAGGCGCTGCCGGGCGAGCGCGTGCGCATCAACGCAACAGCGCTGCCGGGTCAATGGATACGCCGCGCTGGCGAGGATATTGCCTCAGGATCGGTCATCCTGGCGCAAGGCGAGCGGCTCTCGCCCGCCGCCTTGGGGCTTGCCGCGAGCGTCGGCATGAGTACCCTGGCGGTGCTGCGCCGACCCCGGGTGGCCTTGTTTTCTACCGGAGATGAACTGGTGATGCCCGGTGAAATAGCGCCAGCTCAGATGAAGCCAGGCAGCATTTACAACTCGAACCGTTTCTTCTTGCGCGCCCTGTTGCAGCGTCTGGGCTGTGAAGTCAGTGACCTGGGTATCGTGCCGGACCGGCTCGATGCGACAGTGCAGGCCTTGCAGCAGGCGGCCCGTGGGCACGATCTGATTCTCACCAGCGGTGGTGTTTCGGTCGGTGAGGAGGACCACATCAAACCGGCGGTGCAGTCCCTGGGCTCTCTGGACCTGTGGCATCTTGCCATCAAGCCGGGCAAGCCCTTTGCTTATGGACGCGTTCAGGACGCCCATTTCATCGGCTTGCCGAGCAACCCGGTGTCGAGCTTTGTTACTTTCTTGCTGCTGGTGCGCCCGTTTTTGTTGCGCCTGCAGGGCGCCCGTCAAGTGGCTGTCCATTCGATTGCCGTGCCGGCCCATTTCACACTTCCCAAAGCGGACAAGCGACGAGAATTTCTGCGCGCAAGGCGCAACGCGCAGGGCGGACTGGACTTATTTCCCAACCAGAGTTCCGGTGTCCTGACCTCGGCGGTCTGGGCCGATGGCCTGGTGGACAACCCGCCGGGGCAAGTCATTGCTCATGGTGACATGGTGCGGTTTATACCCCTGATGGAGATGCTGGGATGAAGGTCGAGATCAGGTATTTCGCGTCAATTCGCGAAGCAGTTGGCGTCGCCGCCGAATCGGTCGAGACGTCGGCCGACACCTTGGCCGCATTGCGCGACGAGCTGATTGCACTGGATGCAGCTCATGCACAGGCTTTGGCGCGGGGTCGGGCCCTGCGCATGGCGCTCAATCAGGTCATGTGCAGAGAATCCGTCAGTCTGCTCGACGGTGCGGAAGTCGCCTTCTTTCCACCGGTGACCGGTGGTTGAGTTGAGCATGAGCGCAGCTTCATCCGCCGCGGCGCGCGTGCGCATCCAGACGCAGGATTTTGACCTCGGCGCTGAAGTGGCCGCCTTGCGTAGCGGTCATGCCGGCATTGGGGCGGTCTGCAGCTTTATCGGAACGGTGCGCGACCGTCACGCCGTGGAGCAGGGCGTCGCTGGAGCAGAGCCGGTCCTGGCGATGGAACTGGAGCATTACCCCGCGATGACCGAGAAGGCGATCGAGGCCATGATTGATCAGGCGCAGCAGCGTTTTGATATCTTCGATGCCCGGGTCATTCACCGCGTTGGCCTGTTGCAAGCCATGGATCAGATCGTGCTGGTGGCTGTTGCATCCAAGCACCGTCATGAGAGCTTCGCCGCCTGCGAGTTCCTGATGGACTACCTCAAGACCCAGGCACCGTTCTGGAAGAAGGAGCAGACTGCGCAGGGCGCGCGCTGGGTCGATGCGCGTGTAGCCGACGACGCAGCGCTGGCGCGCTGGGGCATTTCGGCGTCCAATCTCTGAGGTATTCAGTTCAGGTACTGGGGCGGCTTGGCGTTGGCAAAAGCATCTGCCGCAAGCGGCTCGCCGCCTGCAGTGCCAGGCTCCAGCGTGATGCCCCAGTCGGCTTGCTGCAATGCAGCTTCGAGCAGATGCATGAAGCCGTGCAGCAGATCCTGACCCAGCGTCACTTCAAAACTTCGTTTGGTCGCGGCGTCCGCCACATCCTCTTCAAAGCCGATGCGCAGGGCACCACCGTCACAAACCGTGACGTGTACACGACTGGCCAGCAGCGGTGCATCACCGATGGGCAAGCTGGCTGCCTGGCTGTTAAAGGGCGTATGAAAGTCCGCCTTTTGCAGCGATTCCTGCTTTTTGAACTGTGTCAACGCATTGCGGTCGGCGCCGTCGTGACTGGCACCCTGAGCCTGATCGGCCACCAGATCGGCAGTGACCTGCAGCATATGCGGAAACAGGTTCCTGACCATGCGACGCGTTAACCAAAGGCGCAATTCCTCACCAGCGAGCGTATTCATGCGCACCAGGATGCGATCCTGTTCCAGAACATAGCTTGCCTGCAACTGGTGAATTGTCATGGTTTGATTTTAGTCAGACTTACTCGGGCGCAAGGCACTTGAAATGTTCCCGCTTAGCCCAAGGTGATTGGCAATCAAAGACCAAGGGGATTGCCATGCGAATGGAAAAGTTGACTACCAAGTTTCAGGAAGCCTTGAGCGAGGCTCAGACGCTGGCCCTAGGCCAGGACCACGCCTACATTGAGCCGGTGCATGTGTTGATTGCCATGTTGCGTCAGGAAGACGGGCCCAAAGCCCTGTTGCAGCGTGCCGGTGTGAATGTGGCCGGTCTGCTCGGTGCCGCCGAACTGGCAATGAAGAGGCTGCCCGAAGTTCAGGGCCAGGAGCAGGTTCAGATTGGCCGCGACATGGTCACACTGCTGCAAGCGGCCGAGAAGGAATCGATCAAACGGGGCGACCAGTTTGTCGCCGGCGAACTGTTTCTGCTGGTTCTGACGGACAGCAAGCAGGACATTGGCCGTCTGGTGCGCGACAACGGTTTGAACCGCAAGTCGCTGGAGGCAGCCATCGAGGCCGTGCGCGGTGGCCAGAAGGTTGACAGCGCCGACGCCGAGGATCAGCGTGAATCGCTGAAGAAGTACTGTCTGGACCTGACCGAGCGCGCGCGCATGGGCAAGCTCGACCCGGTCATCGGTCGCGACGACGAAATCCGCCGTGCCATTCAGGTGTTGCAGCGCCGCACCAAGAACAACCCGGTACTCATCGGCGAGCCCGGTGTTGGCAAGACTGCCATCGTCGAGGGACTGGCGCAACGCATCGTGGCTGGCGAGGTGCCCGATTCGCTCAAGGGCAAGCGTGTCCTGTCACTTGATATGGCGTCCCTGCTGGCCGGCGCCAAGTTCCGTGGTGAGTTCGAGGAGCGCCTGAAAAACGTGCTGAAGGATCTGGCCAAGGACGAGGGTCAGACCATTGTCTTCATTGACGAGCTGCACACCATGGTGGGTGCTGGCAAGGCGGAAGGCGCAATGGACGCCGGCAATATGCTCAAGCCCGCACTGGCGCGCGGTGAACTGCACTGCGTCGGTGCCACCACGCTGGATGAGTACCGCAAGTACATCGAGAAGGACGCCGCGCTGGAGCGGCGCTTCCAGAAAATCCTGGTGGGCGAACCCACGGTGGAAGCGACCATTGCCATCCTGCGCGGACTGCAGGCGCGTTATGAAGCGCACCATGGCGTTCAGATCACCGATCCAGCCATCGTGGCTGCGGCCGAACTCAGTCACCGCTACATCACCGACCGCTTCCTGCCGGACAAGGCGATCGACCTGATCGACGAGGCAGCATCCAAGATCAAGATCGAACTCGACTCCAAACCCGAAGTGATGGACAAACTCGATCGGCGCCTGATCCAGTTGCAGATCGAGCGCGAAGCGGTACGCCGCGAGAAGGACGAAGCCTCGCAAAAGCGTTTCGGCTTGATCGAGGAGGAGATCAGCAAGCTGCAGAAGGAAATTGCCGATCTGGACGAGATCTGGAAAGCCGAAAAGGCGCAGGCACAGGGTTCCAAGGCCATCATGCAGGAGATCGAAAAACTGCGTTTCGAGATTGAGGAGCTGACGCGCAAGGGTGACTTCAACCGGGCCGGCGAGTTGCAGTACGGCAAGCTGCCGGGGCTGGAAAAGCAGCTCAAGGACGCACAAACCAAGGAGGCCGGCAAGGCCAAGAATGCCAGGGACGGTGGGCATCCGCAATTGCTGCGCACCATGGTGGGTGCGGAAGAAATTGCCGAAGTCGTGAGTCGCGCCACCGGCATTCCGGTCTCCAAGATGATGCAGGGTGAGCGTGACAAGTTGCTGCTGATGGAAGACAAGCTGCATCAGCGAGTGGTCGGTCAGGACGAAGCGATCCGAGCTGTGGCCAACGCCATCCGGCGCTCGCGCGCCGGCCTGTCCGATCCGAACCGCCCGACCGGCTCCTTCCTGTTCCTAGGGCCGACAGGTGTTGGCAAGACCGAACTGTGCAAGGCGCTGGCCGGCTTCTTGTTTGACAGCGAAGATCACCTGGTGCGCATCGACATGAGCGAGTTCATGGAGAAGCACTCGGTGGCGCGCCTGATTGGCGCACCGCCCGGTTATGTTGGTTACGAGGAGGGTGGCTATCTGACCGAAGCCGTGCGGCGCAAGCCCTACAGCGTTCTGCTGCTCGACGAAGTCGAGAAAGCGCACCCCGATGTATTCAATGTGCTGCTGCAGGTGCTCGACGATGGTCGCCTGACCGATGGCCACTGCCGCACCGTGGACTTCAAGAACACGGTGATTGTGATGACCAGCAATATCGGCTCGCAGATGATTCAGGGCATGGTCGGGCAGGACAGCGAGGACATCAAGGACGCCGTCACGGGCGAGCTGAAGAACCACTTCCGGCCGGAATTCCTGAACCGCATTGACGAGACCGTGGTGTTCCATGCACTGGATGCATCGCATATTGCGAAGATTGCCGCCATCCAGATCAAGGTGCTGCAGGAACGGCTGGCCAAGATGGACCTGATCCTGGAAGTGTCGCCCGCAGCATTGGCGGAACTGGCCAAGGTCGGCTTCGATCCAGTGTTTGGCGCGCGGCCGCTCAAGCGCGCGATTCAGCAACGCATCGAGAACCCGTTGTCCAAATTGCTGCTCGAAGGCAAGTTTGGGCCAAAGGACGTGATTCCGGTCGACGTCGATCCGATCCGTGCGCCCGGGCAATTCACTTTCGAGCGCGTTGTGCACTGATCCACGACGTATCATCGGCCTCAGGAGTTTTATCAGCCGGCTAAATCGATCGGCGAATTCCTGACAGGGAGACGTCGATGAGTATTCTCAAGTGCGCTGGCGGCCGCTTCACCCGAGCGGCCGCGCTGTTTTTCTTTACTGCTTTGCTGGCGTGGCAAGCGCTGGCGCAGCAGACTGTTGCGTTGCCGCCTGGCGTGACGCGCGTGCAGACGGTCGAGGGCATCACACAGTACCAACTTGCCAACGGACTGAAAGTACTGCTGGCACCCGATCTGGCCGATGAACGGGTCACGGTGAACCTGACTTACCTGGTCGGCTCGCGCCATGAAGGCTACGGTGAGTCCGGTATGGCGCATTTGCTGGAACACCTGATCTTCAAGGGATCGCCCAATACGCTCGACCCCAAGGCAGAGTTCCGCAAGCGCGGCTTCACCTTCAATGGCACGACCAGCGCAGACCGGACCAACTACTACGCCACCTTTGTTTCCAGCCAGGAGTCGCTGGATTGGTACATTGGCTGGCAGGCTGACGCCATGGTCAATAGCTTCATTGCGAAGAAGGATCTGGACAGCGAGATGACGGTAGTGCGCAGCGAGTTCGAGATCGCCGGCAACAACCCGTTTGCGACACTGTCGCAACGCGTCATGGCCGCTGCCTATCCCTGGCACAACTATGGCAAGCCAACCATTGGTAACCGGGCGGATATTGAAAACGTCGATATTTCCCGCTTGCAGACCTTCTACAAGCACTACTACCGTCCGGACAATGCGGTGCTGATGGTGGCAGGAAAGTTCGATCCGGCGGCCACGCTGTCTGCGATCCAGAAGTCGTTTGGCCCGTTGCTCAAGCCGCCTTTGCCGGTCACACTGACCTACACGCTGGAGCCGGTGCAGGACGGGGAACGCAGCGTCGTCGTGCGCCGGCCAGCCAGCGCTCAGCTGATGTTGGTCGCGTACCACGCGCCGGCGGCCTTGCACCCGGACAACATGGCGCTGGCGGTGCTGGCAACCGCTTTGGGCGACGTGCCTTCGGGTCGATTGCACAAGGCACTGGTTGAGAGCAAACTGGCGCAGGCGGTCTTCGCCGGTGCCGAGCGTCGGCGCGAAGCCGGTAGCGTCGTCTTCGGTACGGCGTTTGGTCCGGACGACGACCCGCTGGTGCGCCAGAAATTGTTGCTGGACACGATAGAGAACCTGGCCAAAGAGCCGTTGCGCCAGGATGAGTTTGACCGTGCCCGAGCCAGGCTCGAGAAGAATCTGGAACTGGCCTTTGCCAATGCGGCCGCCGTGGCACAGGGCGCGCTGCAATTCGAGGTGCTGGGGGACTGGCGCGCCGTGTTTGTTGACCGCGAGCGCATGAAAGCAGTGACGCTGGATGATGTCAATCGGGTGGCACGCAGTTATCTGCTGACCGACAACCGGACGCTGGGCCACCTGATTCCTACCAAAACACCGGTGCGTGCGCCAGAGATTGGACTGCCCGACGTGGCAGCCTACCTGCAGGGTTACACGCTGAGCGAAAAAGGGATGGAATCGAGCGCCTTTGACTTCAGCACTCGTTCGCTCCATGAAAAGGTCAGCTTCGCCAGCACACCGGGTGGCATCAAGGCGGCATTGCTCTCCAAACCGGTGCGCGGTGACCTGGTCAAACTCACAGTGTCCTTCAAGTTCGGCAGTGCTGAATCGCTGCGCCAGCAGGATGTCGCCGCCATGCTGGCCGGTCAGATGCTGGACAAGGGCACGGCAAGCATGACGCGTCAGCAGATTCACGATGAGCAGGTCAGACTCGGCGCCGCCCTGTCACTGCATTTTGGCGACGAGGGTGGGGCGTTGACGCTGACCGTGAAGCAGGACAAGGTCAAGCCGGCGCTGGAACTGGCGACCCGGCTGCTCCGGGAGTCGACTTTCCCGCCGGCTGAATTCGAGGAAATCCGCTCGGCCCAGATCAAGGCGCTGGAAGGGCAGCTCAAGGACAAGTCCGCGCAGGCCCAGAACGCCTGGAGCCGCTACGGCAATCCCTATGCCAAAGGCGATCCACGTTACGTCTATACCCTGGAGGAAACGCTGCAGGAACTCAAGACGGTTACGCGCGATCAGGCTTATGCCTTCTACCAACGCTTTTACGGTGCGCAGAGTGCCCAGATAGCGGTGCTGGGCCCCGTCGACGTGAAGCAGGTTCAGCCACAGTTTGCGCTGGCGTTCGATGGCTGGCAGGCGCCGCAAGCCTGGCAGCGGGTCGAGCAGCCGCTGGTCGATCGCACACCGGCGCGACTGGTTTTTGATACGCCTGACAAGACCAACGCGAGCCTGACCGCCTACCATGCGTTGCCGCTTCGTGCCGGCCAGTTTGACTGGCAGGACTACGCCATGTCCCTGGCGACCCGCATTTTTGGCGGCGGCCCGGGGTCCCGGCTCTGGCTTCGTTTGCGCGAGTCTGGCGGCTTGAGTTACAGCGCGGGTGCTTCTTACCAAGCCAGTCGTTACGAGGCCAGTGCACGCTATTCAATGAGCGCCGAGGTCTCGCCCGGCAAGGTCAGCGCTGCCGAATCGGCCCTCAAAGAAGAATTGGCACGTTCCCTGAGCGAGGGCTTCACTTCCGCCGAAGTGGAAACTTTTCGGCAGCAGTATCTGGCCGATCGCCTTCGTGGCCGTTCCGGCGACAACTGGGCGCTGGCCTTCATGGGTGAGCGGTTGGAGTTCGACCAGGCGCCTGATGCCTACGAAAGAGGCGATGCCATGATCGCGTCGTTGACGCCGGATCAGGTCAACAGTGCCTGGAAGAAATTTGTCAAGCCGGAAAAACTGGTCTGGGGTGTTTTCGCCGACCAGTCAAAAGTGCGTTAGGCGCTCTGCTCGGAGGCCCGATTCACCAGGGCCGCCAGATAAACCTGACAAAACTCTGGTGGCATGCGGCGGGCACGGCCGCTGCTGAGTTCGATGCAGACGAGATCCCAGCGGCCGCGCAGCACGGTCACCTGATCCGCGTTGCGAATCAGCTGAAAGCGCCGCTCCATCGTCAGTTTGCCGTCGCTCGCTGTCAACCAGGTTGCCAGGGTGAGTTCCTCGTGCAGCGTGGTGGGCAGCAGATAGTCGTACTCGCCACGCCGGATCGCCATCGCGCGATCCAGCCGCTGATAGTCCGTCAAACTCAAGCCCAGCGATTCAGAATGCGCCCAGCCGATTTTTTCGCACCACTGCACATAGACAGCGTTGTTGGTGTGGTTCAGCCCGTCAATGTCTCTGGCTTGCGGCTGCGCCGGCAAGGTGAAGGGATGAGGGTAGTCCCAGACCATTCGCTGCCCTCAGCGAGCCGCGTTTTGCATCGCCTTGCCAACCTCGTTGCTGCCCTGTGCCGCGCCGCTTTGCGGCACGCTGTCACCCGTGCGGTCCGTCACCTGCGCCAACTGTTCGGCCAGCCGCTCTGGGGCGTTCGCATCGGTGCCGATCCAGACACCGCTGGTCATGGTGATGTGAGCCGCCTCGAAAGTGCCGGCGCCAGCGCACAGCGTGGTGCGGGTCGGGGCATCCTTTGACACCAGCACCAGCATGGCTGGCACCACGGCTTCCGGTTGCAAGGCATCGAGCACGGCCTGCGGCATCAGACCCTCGGTCATGCGGGTGGCAGCGGTCGGCGCCAGGCAGTTGACGCGGATGTCGTTCTTGGCGCCTTCGAGTGCCAGGGTCTGCATCAGGCCGACCAGCGCCAGCTTGGCTGCACCATAGTTGGTTTGGCCGAAATTGCCAAACAGGCCGGTCGATGAGGTGGTCATCAGGATGCGGCCATACTTTTGTGCATTCATGATGGGCCAGACCGCCTTGTTGCAATGCACGGCGCCCATCAGGTGCACCTGCAGCACCAGTTCAAAATCGGCCAGTTCCATCTTGGCAAAAGTCTTGTCACGCAGGATGCCG
>Ga0194063_10000852_pt1 | contig 21096 bp, 18 predicted proteins | sample SepL3720m_MetaG_FD_155459 | JGI IMG/M metagenome (GOLD analysis project Ga0194063, IMG submission 155459) | Anoxic zone freshwater microbial communities from boreal shield lake in IISD Experimental Lakes Area, Ontario, Canada - Sep2016-L373-20m | ecosystem: Environmental > Aquatic > Freshwater...
CTACCAACTCGCTGTGCTTTTGGTGGAGCACGATATGAAGGTGGTCATGGGTATCTGTGAGCGGATCGCTGTTCTCGAATATGGCGTGAAGATTGCGGAGGGCTCGCCGAAGGAAATCCAAGTCCATCCGAAGGTGATCGAAGCCTATCTGGGCGCTTCTGCGGTTTGAAGATTTTCGGTATCATCCATCCTCTCCTCAGTCATGCTTTCAGTCGAAAACCTCCACGTATCCTACGGCGCCATCAAAGCCATTCACGGCGTCAGTTTGAAGGTGCCGCAGGGCAGTATCGTGACCCTCATCGGGGCGAATGGTGCGGGGAAGTCAACGACCCTCCGCGCCCTGTCTGGCTTGGTGAAGCCGGCTTCCGGTTCTATCCTCTATGATGGGCAGGAGATCTCGAAACTCTCACCCGACAAAATTGTCGCCCGCGGCCTTTGCCATGTGCCCGAGGGGCGCATGGTCTTTGCTAACCTCACGGTTCATGAGAATCTCCGCATGGGGGCCTACCTCCAGCACGATCGCAAATGGATCGCGGAGCAGACCGACTACGTCTTCGGCCTTTTTCCGCGTCTCAAGGAGCGCGAAAACCAGTCGGCAGGGACGCTTTCCGGCGGTGAGCAGCAGATGCTTGCCATTGGTCGCGCCTTGCTCAGCAAGCCCAAGTTCCTCATGCTCGATGAGCCGTCTCTTGGAATCGCTCCGCTCTTGGTAAAAACTATTTTTGAACGGATCGTCGAGATCAACCGTGAGCAAGGCCTCACCATTCTTCTTGTCGAACAGAACGCCAATCTAGCCCTTGATGTTTCGCATTACGCCTATGTGTTAGAAACCGGCAGAATTCTTCTCGAAGGTCCTTCCTCGCAACTCAAGGCCGACCCTTTGGTTCAAGCCAGCTATCTCGGCGCCTAACAGGGGGTTAACGAATTGAGAATCTCATCCAACTCAATGCTGACGATAGCGGTGGCTTTGTCGCTCATGGCGTAGGGGAGGATGATCTTGTTGTCATGCAACATGGATCCGCAGCTGTACACGACATTGGGCACATAGCCTTCGCGCTCGTTTCCCTCGGCGGAGAGAAGCGGATCACGAAGCCTGCCGATCAGTTTGGTGGGGTCATGGAGGTCGAGCAGGGCAGCCCCGATGCAATATTTGCGCATCGGCCCCACCCCGTGGGTGATGACCAACCAGCCGGCCTTCGTTTCGATCGGCGAGCCACAGTTGCCGATCTTTACCGATTCCCAGACCTGTGCAGGGCGCATCAGGATCTGTGGATCACTCCAAAAGTGGGGGTTGTCCGAAAACATGATGAATAGGTTTTCGTCATCTTGACGCGATAACATGGCATAGCGACCGTTAATCCGTCTCGGAAAGATCGCCATGCCTTTGTTCTGCACAGCGCTGCCATTGAGCGTGAGGATTCGGAAATTGATAAAATCATGCGTTTCTATGAATTGCGGAAGAATGGCGCGTCCGTTATAGGCGGTGTAGGTGGCGTAATAGATCTCCGTGCCGTCGTCCTCCGTGAAGAGGACAAAGCGCGCATCCTCAATGCCGTTGCTTTCGTTGGAAGAGACAGGAAAAATAATGCGTTCACTGATGCCGAGATTGGGCGGAAATTGCAGTTCATAGTTCGAATCAGCAAGCCACTGAATGCAATCGAGTGTCCGCTGGAGTTCGTGCAGGTTCGCTTGGTTTTCACTTCGTACCGTATCCAAGCTCCGGTTCAAATCGCTGCGGGTAAAGTTTGCTTCGAGCGGTTGTATGACTTCCGTGGCATAGTCATTGTTGAATCCCATCTCGTATAACTTGAGAACGAAATTTCGTTTTCGATAGCTTGGGTTTGGAACGATTTCCGGCAATGTTACGAATCGAGAAATTGGATCCAGGGTGATTTCACCATTGCGATTGATGATTCCTGAGCGGAATTCAATGGATGAAATGTGACCTTCGCCCGTGGCGCGCAGACTCATGATAAAGCGCAAGCCACCTTCAGGGACCCCGTTTTGATCGGGATGTGGCACGATGGAGGGATTGAACAGCGCTGCCGATTCCAATGAGTATTCGCCGGAAAAAAGTGCACCGATCAGCAGTTGCCTTGGTTTAGACAGTGGCCGCTGGGTGAATATATATGGTAGTACCTTGGCGTGGTGGGCTGTTAGAAGCGCGTCGATGTCATAGTGACGCGAATCAAACTCCTGATGCACAGCAGCGAGTTTTTCGGTCACCTCCTCGTCGGTCAGTTCCAGTGCGCGGCCAATGATGGCGGTGATGCGCAGTGCATCAAGGGGAATGAAGGAACGAATCAGTACCCGCGCACTTTCAGGTAGCAAAATGATGTCATGTCGATGGAGCTGGATTGATTTCATGCGTGGCTCGGATTAGGGGAGATGAGCGCCTGATTCATGGCAGCCAGTGCCAATTGAAAAGCGAGTGATGACTCTGCACCCTGGTTTGCATTGACGCGGTCGTGATGCAGTCCATCGCCACAGCCTCCGGTGTATGGGTCATAGAGGGGGAGACCTTGGTCGTTGCGACCAAGAAACCATTCAAAGGCACATCTGGCTTCATCGAGCCAGAATGGTTCGTCGGTCATGCGGAATGCGTCCAGACATGCGGCCACCATCGCCTGTGCCTCGACGGGTTGTTGGTCAAATTCAGCGCGGATGCCGTTTCTCTTATAAAATCCGTTGCTGCCAATGGGGCGGAAATGGCCGTCCTCGGATTTTTGCATGGTGCTGAGCCAACGTAGCGACTTAAGCCCAATCTCGAGCGCTTCCTCATCTCCCCACGTCTTTCCACTGAGGATTAAGGCCTGACAGAGCCTCGCGTTGTCGTAAGTCGCTGCGGGCTCAAACCACGGCCAATCCGCTGTCGCATAATTTTTCCAAAGGGACACCAAGCGACGAGTCAAGAGTTTGCCGATCGTATTGGCCTGTGCGTCTTCGGGTGAACTCCGTAAATACTCTTCAATCCCTAACAGGGAGAATGCCCAGGCCCGCGGCGATGTGAATGATTCCACGGCCGGCAGTCCGTGTTCCAATAGTTGGGCGCTCAACAGGCGATGACCGACATTGTCAGAGCGTCCAGCACCGACGCCAAGTGCCCACAGCGCCCTGCCGTGACTATCCTCGCTGCCCACATCCTCGAGCCATTGTCTTCCATGGCTCATGAAGTTGCGGAAGCGCCCGGTCTCGCGGTCCAAGGCGGCGGCAAGGAATGCGAGATAGCTGGTCGCCAGACGGCTGAGGTGGCCTTGCTCGGTCAACAGATTGCATAAAATGTAGGCGCGCGCATTGTCGTCGGTGCAGTAGCCTTCGTGAAAATTGGGCACATTGAATGTCGCGTGCTGGAAGATTCCCGTGCCATCGCTCATGCGGATGACGTGGTCGAGTCGCAGTGGAGGTAGATCGTACGAGCATCTCGCGGCAGACAATGCCGAAGAACGCTGTGCCTTTTGATAAGCTCCCCGTGCTTTTTCGAAGGACTCAAGATATCGCTTAGCCACTGCCGACCAAATTGAGCCTCTCCCGTGTTGGTATGCCTGCTGCCGGGTCTGAGCGAGGTGGGTTGGATCGTCGAGGTAAGCGCACACGGCATCTGCTATCGCCTGAGGATCACGGAAGGGGACCAATTTACCCCGATCCTCCGCCAACAACTCTTGCGCGTGCCAGTAGGGTGTGGAAACCACTGCGTTTCCCGCCCCGAAAACATGGGCCAGCGTGCCCGAGGTAATCTGCGCCTCGTTCAAATACGGCGTTAAATAGAGATCCGCCGCGTTGATGAATTCCGTGAGCTCCTCCGTTGACACGAAATGATTGTAAAACAGAACGTGGTCCTTCACCCCGCGATCCCTGGCTAGTTGCTCCAAACTGAGTCGATAGATTTCTCCTTCCTGAGCTACTAGATGTGGGTGCGTGGCACCTAACACCAGATAGATTACATCCGGATGCCTGCCGACGATTTCTGGCAGCGCTTCGATTACATATTCAATGCCCTTGCCAGGGCCTAATAGGCCATATGTGAGTAAGACCGTGCGCCCCTGAGCGCTGAAACGGTCCTTGAATGAATCCGAATCGACAAAATCCGTGTCAGGAATTCCATGGGGGATGATGTCGACTATTTCATCAGGAACGCCGTAGATTTCCCGCAGAATCTCTGCGCCCTTGCTGGCCATCACCACCAATCGGGTGCTGAGCCGCAGCAGTTCCTCCATCACATGGCGCTGTTCGGGGCTGGGCTCGCGCAGAATGGTATGCAAGGTCGTCACGATCGGCATTCTTACCTTTCTGAGCATGGACAGTAGGTGACTGCCTGCGGGGCCACCAAAAATTCCAAATTCATGCTGCACACAGAGTAGTTCGGCACGATGGGTGTTGAGGTAATTCGCCGCTTGCCGATAGGTAGCGAGATCGTTTTGAGGAATCTCAAATCGCACCCGCGGTGGGTAGGGGTAGCCATCGGCACGGTCATTCACAGCGGCGGCAATGCACTCCGCCTCTGGCATCGCGTCGCTCACCGCCTCGCATAAATCGTGAGTGAAAGTGGCAATGCCACAGCGCCTAGGTTCATAGCCACCCACAAAAGCCACGCAATCAAATGGTGCGACACCTTCGGGAAAAATTGGTTCAAGTAAATCCACCCATGGATCCTATCTCAAATCTACCGCCTCGTGCAATCATCGTTTCATTCGCCGCATTGCCAACTCTTTGAAATCAAGAACCCTTAATCGAAAAAGGCGGGCCCTTCATTTCGAAGAGCCCGCCTCATGAAAGTGTTGAACAATTGCTTCAGCCGAGGATCTCGTCCATAGCATCAATGAGTTGTTGCATGGTGGCTTCCGTTTCGTTGCCCATGTTCGAGATTCGAAAAGTGCTCCCTTTGATTTTGCCGTATCCGCCGTTGATCAGGAAACCGTATTGATTTTTCAAATTCTTGATAAAGCTGGACAGGTCAAAACCTTCAGGAGTTTTAAAACATGTTAGCGCGAATGAGCGGTGACCCTCAGGCGCAAACAACTCAAAGCCGTGTTTGGCGCCCCAAGTGGCGATCATCGCGTTGGTCTTGGCGTGGCGCTGTTGGCGCGGGCCGAATCCTTCCTTGGCCATTTCACCGAGGATGTATTGCAGACCGTAAAGCAGCGAGATGGCTGGCGTGGAAGGGGTGTTGTTGACCGCAGCATTTTTGGCAAACTCGATGAAGTCAAAGTAGTAACCGCGGTTGGCCGAACCCTTGGCGCGTTCCATGCCTGCTTCGGAAACTGCAAACACGGCAAGGCCGGGTGGCAGCGCCAGCGCCTTTTGGACGCCTGCCAGCATGACATCGATGCCGTTGGCATCCATGTCGACGGGCACGGTGGATAGCGACGAAACCGTATCGACGATCAGCATCGTGTCGGGGAAGGATTTGACGACCTTGGAAATTCCAGCGAGGTCGTTGAGCACGCCCGTGGAGGTTTCCGAGTGGATCAGGGTGACGGTGTCAAAACCGCCTTCAGCCAGTTTGGCGCGGACGGCTTCCGGGTCGATCGCTTCTCCCCAAGCGACTTGTACCGAGTCGGCCTCGAAGCCACACTTCTTGGCGACGTCCAGCCACTTGTCGGAGAACGCACCGCAGCAGAGGCAGAGCACCTTGTTGCGGGCGAGGTTGCGCAGCGCACCTTCCATCACGCCCCAAGCGGAGGAAGTGGAAAGGAAAACCGGGCGCGAGGTGCCGAAGATTTCTTGCAGGCCAGGCTGGAGCGAGGCGTAGAGCACTTCGAAATCGGAGCCGCGGTGGCCGATCATCGGGTGGCACATAGCGGCGAAGGTTTCCTTCGAAACATCGACAGGACCGGGACTGAACAGTTTGGGTGTTGACATGGTGGGTAAGGATAAAAGGGAAATTAAAGAAGCTTGAAGGACTGGAGCAGGGTGGTGAGCTGGGCGGTGTTTTGGGCACTCAGCGGTGCCAGCGGCAGGCGCAGATCGGCGGTGCAGTGGCCTTGCAGGGCGACAGCCGTTTTGATTGGGACAGGGTTCACATCCAGCGACATCAGACCGCGCATGAGTGGGTAGTATTGCTTTTGCAGGGCGAGGGCTTCGGGGAAGTTGCCGCTGATGCAGGCTTTGACCAATTTGACGATGATCTCGGGGATCAAATTTGACGCCACGGAAACGAGGCCGGTGGCACCGCAGGAAACGAAAGGCAGGGTCAATGGATCATCGCCGCAAAGGATCCCGAAGTCGGCAGGGAGGGCTTGCACCAGTTGATTGATACGGTCCACCGAGCCGCCTGCTTCCTTGATGGCGGAGATCGTCGGGCAATCTACCGCCAAGCGCGCCGCCGTTTCCGGGGCGATCTCAATGGAGGAACGGCCGGGCACGCTGTAGAGCATGATCGGTAAATTCGTCGATTCGGCAATGGCCTTGAAGTGGAGGTAAAGTCCCTCTTGCGAAGGTTTATTATAATACGGGCAGACCTGCAGCGACCCCGTGGCACCGATTTTTTCGGCGGCTTCCGTCAGTTCGATCGCTTCGGAGGTTGAGTTCGCGCCGGTGCCGGCGACCACTTCGCAGCGGCCAGCGGCGAATTCGACAGCTAGGCGGATTACCTCAATGTGCTCATCGGTGTCGAGGGTGGGAGATTCCCCCGTCGTGCCTACCGGGACGATGCCGTCGACGCCACCAGCGATCTGGCGTTCGATTAGACATTGGAAAGCAGGTACATCGACATCACCGTTGCGAAACGGGGTGATGAGAGCAGTGTAGGTGCCGGAAAAACGCATGACGCGGGACAGGGTGAACCAACTTGGCCGCTCGTCCAAGCTGTATCCTGCGCGGAAGTGAATTTTTCAGCCGAAGGCGACTTGGAGTTCCTCGGCAAGGATTGCCGCTGCCTCAGCCACGGTGATTTGGCGGTTAGCTTCATTTTCCAAGCAGCTCATCGCCACGCCGTCGAGCCCGCAGGGCGTGATGGCGATAAACGGTGGCAGGCTTTGGCGGGTGATGTTGATGGCAAAGCCGTGCATGGATACCCACTTGCGGACGCCGACCCCGATCGAGGCGAGCTTGCGGCTCTCCACCCACACGCCTGTCAGCCCGTCGCGGCGGCCGGCATCCACGCCCAACCGTTTGCACGAGCAGATGAGCGCGTCCTCCAGCCTCCTCAGGTGCTCGTGCAAGTCCTTGCCGCGTGGCGTTAGGTCGAGAATCGGGTAGCCGACCAGTTGGCCGGGGCCGTGGTAGGTCGCCTGGCCGCCTCGGTTGATTTCGTAAACGGGGTAGGGCAGTGAGGCTGGATCACGCAGCGAGGACTGGTCGCGCAGGCGACCGATCGTGTAAACCGGTTGGTGTTCCAGTAGCAAAATCGTATCGCCACCATCGCCTGTCAGAATTTTGGTCACCTGCTCTTCTTGTAGTTTTAGACCTGCTTCGTAGTCGATCAATTCTGGCAGATGGTGGATGGCGAGCATGGCGGAAATTTTTTTAAACCAAGCGCCGGTCGAGGAGTTTGGCCTTGAGTGGATCGGAAGCCTGAAGATGTGCCATGGCGATGGCCAATGCGTCTGCGGCGTCGGACGGCGGGGTTTCGGCCAAGCCTAGTAAGGCACGCACCATGAAGGCAACCTGCGCTTTATCAGCCGTGCCTTTGCCAACCACAGCCATCTTAACCTTTTTCGGTGAGTATTCGTAAACCCGCAGGCCATGATCGGCAGCGGCGATGAGTGAAGCCGCTCGCGCCGCTCCCATTGAAATCGCCGTCTGGTGAGATTGGACGTAGATGATCCCCTCGACGGCCACCTCGTCGGGTTGAAATTTTTGGATCACATTGACGAGATGTGTGCGAATCGCCGAAAGCGCTGCGGACTGCGAGACCTTTGGTGGTATGGAAATCACGTCGAAGGCTAGAACCGTCGGCTTGCGTGGATCTCCTTCCAACACGGCATAGCCGGTGCTGCGAATGGCGGGATCAATAGCAAGGACGCGCATGGTATGCGTCAGAGTTATGAAATCGCAGCATCGGATCAAGGATGATCTCTGCAGCTGAATTTCTATCAGGCTGCGCCTAGCGCTGGCTGCGCAGAGCGGCCCGCAGGCGTTCTACCTCTGCGGTGAGGTCGAGTATGTGCTTGATGCCCGATGGGTTGGCCTCGTAGGTGCGGCGCAGGTACTCGATGCGGCGTAGGGTGTAAACGGATTCATCATCGAAGCCGCCACGCCCGTCGGTGCCGGGTAATAGTCCTTGCTCCTGGTAGTCAAGGATAGTCTGCGAGGAGATGCTCGTAAGTTCGGCAACGAACTCGAGATCATAGGTCAATGGATCTCCTGCCTCGGATTCGGGGGATGGGTTCATGGGGAACGGGGGTTGAATGAAGAAAGCCTGCGGAGCTCTTCCCAGAGCGCGAGTTCCTCGGGGGTGGGCTTCTTTGGCAAATAAAGATTGAGAGTGGCGTAGAAATCGCCACGCTCGCCGGATTTACCTTTGGGGAAGCCGCGGCCGCGGACTCGCAGTAGCTGACCGTTTTCGCTGCCTGGCGGTATGCGTAGCTTGATCGGTCCATCCAAAGTCGGCACACTCAGCTCGGCGCCAAGCACGGCATCCCACGGCGCGAGATCCAAGTCGTAATAAAGGTCTGGTCCCTCCGCATGGAAATCGGGGTGGGCGGCGTGGCGGACGCGCAGGTAGAGGTCGCCTGCGGGGGCTCCCTCGCTGCCGGGCTCGCCTTGGCCGGTGATGCGGATGCGCTTGCCCTCTAATACACCGGGAGGGATGCGCACTTGGAAACTGCGGGATTCCACCTGACCCGTCCGGGGGTGCTGGGTTTGCAGGGAGATCGGCCGCACATCGCCGTGCATCACCTCTTCCAGGGTGACTAGAATATCGCCTTCGATGTCATTGCCACGGCGCTGCTGCGTGCCGGTCGAACCGAAACGGCTCCCTCCGCTAAAGTATTTCTCGAAAAAATCGCTGAAGCCCGTGCCGCCGAAGTTGAACTCACGCTCCGCGCCCCCCGCTTGGCCTCGCGGCGCCTGGGCGTGTTGCCAATCTGCGCCGAGCAGGTCGTATTTTTTCCGCTTTTCCGGGTCGCTCAGGACTTCATTTGCCTCGTTGATGGCTTTGAATTTCTCTTCCGCCCGCTTCTTGTCCTTGGCGACGTCCGGGTGATACTTCCGCGCCAACTTTCGGAATGCTTTTTTGATGTCTGCGGCGCTGGCATCGCGAGCAACCTCAAGCGTATCATAGTAATCTTGGAATTCAGCGGGCATGGTAGATGGTAAGTAGGGCGATAGACTTGCTCAGACCCTATCAGCATACACCGCATCTTCTTGCGTGTCGAGAAGCTCGGTGGATCCGCTGCCGCCTTGTGCCAGAGATGAAGCCCGGAGATAAGAACTCCGGGCTGCATCAAATAGATTTTAAGCTACAACACCGCTGCAGCCGAGTTTGCCGCAGGGCTCAGTGGGACAGGGAGGGAATACCGACGGCGGGATCAGTGTCGGCGCTGTAGTCCACACCGCTGAGGCCAAAGCCGAAGAGGCGCAGGAAGCTGGATTGGTAACCATCGAAGTCGCCGAGTTGGGCAAGGTTTTCGGTGTTCACTTCTTGCCAGCGTTGGGCGAGGAGGGCTTGGAGGGCGGGTTCCATTTCCCAATCATCGACGCGGATGCGGCCGGCTTCGTCGGGTTGGGGATTGCCGCTATAGAGGCGGTCGCGCAGCAGACGGTCCATTTGCTCAATGCAGTCCTCGTGGGTGCCTTGGGCCTTCATTGCTTTATAGAGCAGGGAAATGTAAAGAGGAACGACGGGAATGGCGGAGCTGGCTTGGGTGACGAGAGCTTTGTTGACGGAGACCCAAGCTTTGCCGTCGAGGGGAGCGAGCTTGGTGTCGAGGACGCGTTGGACTCGCTCGAGGTCTTCCTTGGCGCGGCCGATGGTACCGTTTTTGTAGATGGGCCAAGTCACTTCGGGTCCGATGTAGGAGTAGGCGACAGTTTGGACGCCATGGGCGAGGACACCAGCGGCTAGCAGGGCGTCGGTCCAAAGCTCCCAATCCTGGCCGCCCATGACGGCGATGGTTTGTTCGATGTCGTCACCTTCTGCGGGTTCGATGGTGACCTCGTTGACGACACCGGTGCCGGTGTTGAGGTTCTTGTTGGTGTAAAGTTGTCCGATGGGCTTGAGGACGGACTTGTAGACTTCGCCGGTTTTGGGGTCGGTGCGGCGTGGGGAGGCGAGGCTATAAATGACCAGATCGACTTGGCCGAGGTCAGCCTTGATGGCGGCGATGACTTCCGCTTTAACGGGATCGGAATAGGCATCGCCATTGAATGAGCGGGCGTAGAGGCCGGCGGCTGCAGCTTCTTGTTCAAAGGCGCGGGTGTTGTACCAGCCTGCGGTGGCGGTGCGGTCGGCCTCGCCGGGGCGCTCGAAAAAGACGCCGATGGTGGCAGCATTGGAACCGAAGGCTGCGGCGATGCGCGAGGAGAGGCCGTAGCCGGTGGATGAGCCGATCACGAGCACCTTTTTGGGGCCGTTTTCAATCAGGCCGTGGCTTTTGACGACGGCGATTTGTTCGGCGACGTGTTTGGCGCAGCCTTCGGGGTGAGCAGTGGTGCAAATGAAGCCACGGATTTTCGGTGCAATGATCATACGGGGAAGAGGCTATCGGCACGCTGCGCGGAGGCAACTGTTTTTGCGCGGTGTCGTGGCGGCGCGTTTGGATTCGCCAGCGGTGCCTTCATGGGTTAGAGTGCTCTTCATGAAGTGGTATTACGCAAAGAACGGCAGTCAGTTGGGTCCGATTGACGAAGCTGAGTTGCGGGCCAAACTGGATCTCGGCGAGGTGGCAGCCAGCGATTTGGTTTGGCGTGAGGGCTTGGGCGATTGGCTGCCTGCGGGGAAGCTGAAGGAGCTTTTTCCAGTTTCGCCATTACCTGCAGCGGCTCCACCGATTCCGCCGTTGTTAGTCGGGGCGGGTATTCCCAACTATTTGTGGCAGTCGATCTTGGTGACAATTTTTTGCTGCTGGCCGCTGGGGATTCCGGCGATTGTGTATGCGGCGAAGGTGGATGGCTTACAGCAACGGGGCGACTTGGCTGGGGCAAGGACTGCATCGGCCAAGGCAAAGCATTGGTGTATCGTGGCGGCGGGTTCGTTTTTAGTGGGCTCGGTCTTGTGGCTGATTTTCGCGCTATTGATGGCGGTTTTTGGCGGTGGTTCTAGCCATTATTGACCGGGAGATGCAGGGGCGAAGGGCATGCGCGGTGGTGTTAGGCGGGCTGGTTTTAGCTTGGGGTGCCTTGTACCTCTATCATTCAGGGCCGTCTGGGTTGGCTTGGCTTCCGGGTTGTCTTTTTCATGGCCTCACGGGTCTGCATTGTCCGGGCTGCGGGATGACCCGCGCGGCCTACGAGACGCTGCACGGTCGGTTGGGGGCGGCGTTTCGTCTCAATCCGGTGGGGATGGTTTTGCTGCCGTTGGCCGGTGTGGGACTGGGGGTGGAGCTACTAGGTTGGTTGCGGGGCCAGACGCTGCGGTGGCAGCTGGGTAGGCGTGGCGTGTGGTCGATCTTCTGGCTGCTGGTCGGATTTTGGATATTGCGCAACATCCCGTGTTGGCCCCTGACCCTGCTGGCGCCGCGATAAGGGGGGAAAGGTGATTTCTTGGGTTGGGTTATGGGTGGTTCGATGTTAAGCTAAAGCATGGAACTCGCCGAAGTCACTTGTCCCACCTGCTTTGAGGTTTTTGAAGTCGCCGTGCCGCACTCCGATGAGATGCCTGCGGAGGTGGACTACGATTGTGAAATCTGCTGCCGGCCAATGCTGATCGTCTTCACCAAAGACGACATCTATGCCCAAGGGCTGGGAGATTGATGCGGTGCGCAGGTGTCGGCGATGCTCAGTCTTTGCGGGTGAGTTCGACAAAGACGTCTTCCAAGGTGGCGACATGCCGGAAGAGAGAGCGCAGGGGCCAACCGTGTTTTGCGGCGACGTAGGCGATGTCGGCACGTGCGTCGGAGCCCGAATCGATCCAGACAGTGAAGCGGGTCCAGGCATCGTCGAGTGGTTCGGAGGTGACTTTTTTAACCGAGTCGAACTGCTGGATCGCTGTAGTGACGATCTGGGGATCGGCCTGGATTTCGACTTGGATGCGCCCGGCGGCCCGCATTTGGCTGATGAGGTTAGCGGGGGTGTCGGCGGCTTTGATTTGGCCGCCATCAATGATGATGACGCGGTTGCAGGTCATTTCCACTTCGGAAAGGATGTGGGTGGAAATGAGGACGGTGTGAGATTGGCTGAGATGGCGGATGAGTTCGCGGATCTGACGGATTTGGTTGGGGTCGAGGCCGTTGGTCGGCTCGTCGAGGATGAGTAGTTCCGGGACGTGAACCAGAGCATCGGCGAGGCCGACGCGCTGGCGGTAGCCTTTGGAGAGGGTTCCGATCATTTTCCGGCGGACGTCGCCGAGGCCGCAGGTTTCGATGACCGAATTGACGCGGCGGTGGGTTTCGCTATAGCCAAGGCCCTTGATGTTCGCCCGGAATTTCAGGTACTCGCGCACCCGCATGTCCTCATAGAGCGGGACGTTTTCGGGCATGTAGCCGATTTTGCGGCGCGCTTCGATCGATTCGCGAAAAATATCGTGGCCTGCGATGGTGGCGGTGCCGGAGGTGGGAGGTAGATAACCGGTGAGCATCCGCAGGGTCGTGGTCTTACCGGCACCGTTAGGCCCTAGAAAGCCCACGATCTCGCCCCGGTCCACAGAAAAGTCGATGCCGCGGACAGCTTCGTGGCGGGCGAAGCGTTTGGTGAGTTGGTTGACTTCGATCATGAGGTATACAGGGAAATATTTCTGGTAGAAATGAGCCTGCACGATTGACGTTGCAGCGCACGCCCTTTAATGAAGCCCTGTGCGTGGCGGGCCAAGCGGGAAATTCGCGGGCGCGCCTCATAATTTTATCCGTTTATCATGAACTCTTCGGTTTCGGCGCGACAAAACTCAGATTTGATGGAATCCCAATATTCCCAATGGTGCGAAGACCCTCTTTCGGTTGATGCCACGTGGGCTGCGTTTTTTCAAGGGTTTGAGCTTGGATCGGCCCAAGTGAGGCGTAAAGAGCAAGCGGCGGCTGCAGGTGTATCGGTTGCCGGTGCGCCAGCATCAGATGCAGACTTGGCGTTTTTCGGGAGAGTGGTGAGCTTGATTTACAATTACCGCACGCTGGGTCACACGCAGGCGAATATCAATCCGCTCGAAGACGAGCCGGAGCACAATCCGCGTTTGCAGATCGACCAGTTCGGATTGGGCGCGGCGGATTTGGATCGCATGGCGTGGAATTCGTTCTTCCGCCATGGGGATAAGATGAAGCTTGGTGAGATGGTGGATGCTTTGAAGGCGACTTACTCGGGCAAGATCGGCTTCGAGTTCATGCACATTCACAATACGACCGTCCGCCACTGGGTGCGCGAGCGGATCGAAGCCCACGCGATGCGCCGCGACGAGTCGCCGCAAATGAAATTGAATTCGCTCTGCTGGGTGTTGGAGGCCGAGGCTTTTGAAAACTTTCTCGGCAAGCGCTTCCTCGGCGAAAAACGTTTCTCCAATGAAGGTGGCGAAGGTGCGATGATCATCCTCAACGCGATCCTGGAAGCTTGTCCCTCCCACGGCGTCAAGGAGATCGAAATGGGCATGTCGCACCGCGGGCGGATGAATATCCTCGCCAACTTTGTCCGAAAGTCTCTCACCACGGTCCTTTACGAGTTCACGCCCAACTATGAGCCCGACCTCGTCGCTGGCGATGGCGACGTGAAATACCACCTCGGCTACGAAAGCGTCCGCGAACTCAGCGATGGCAAGGTCCGCATCAGTCTGGCGGCCAATCCGAGTCACTTGGAAGCCGTCAACTCCGTTGTGGAAGGCAAAACCCGCGCCCGCCAACGCGTGTTGAGCGAAGGCAGCGGTGAGATTGACCGCAAGCAGGTGCTGCCGATTCTGATGCACGGCGACGCCGCATTCGCTGGCCAAGGATCGGTCGCGGAAGTGCTCAATCTTTCTCAGCTCAAAGGGTATCGCACCGGTGGCACGATCCACTTGATCGTTAATAACCAGATCGGTTTCACCACCGTTCCTGCCGACGCGCGTTCGTCCGCCTATGCGACGGATGTGGCGAAGATGATCGAAGCGCCGATTCTCCATGTGAACGGGGAGGAGCCGATGGAACTTTACTGGGCATCGGTATTTGCTCTTGAGTTCCGCCAGAAGTTCGAGCGCGACATCGTCATCGACATGTATTGTTACCGTCGCCAAGGCCACAACGAGGCCGACCAAGCGGCATTCACCCAGCCAACGATCGCCAAGAAAATCGCCGATCGCCCGACATTCGGCAACATCTACAAGCAGCAACTCGTCGCGCAGGGCATCATCAGCCAGGCGGATCTGGAGTCACTGGAGCAGTCAATCTGGGACAAGATGGAAAACGGCTATCAGAAGATGCTCGAGTTGCAGGAGGCGGGCGACCGCACGGCATTCAGTGGCTCCACCGGCGTGGTCCAGCCAGCTTATTCCCACGCGCCTGTCGCGACAGGGGTAAGCCATGATACGCTGCAAAAGATTGGGCGCACGCTCACCACTATTCCAAGCGATTTTCATCTGAACCCGACGCTTGAAAAGCGTTTCATCCCACGCCGCGTCGAAGCGCTGGCCAATGGCGGACTGATCGACTGGGCCTTTGCTGAGTCGCTGGCCTTTGGTTCCTTGTTGTTGGAAAATACGCCGGTGCGGTTGTCGGGGCAAGACTGCCGCCGCGGCACCTTCTCGCACCGCCACGCAGTTTTCTACGACTATGAAACGCGTGAGCGCTACATTCCGCTGGAGCATCTCGATCCGACTCAAGCGAAGTTCTGCGTTCACAATTCCTTCCTATCTGAATTTGCGGTGCTCGGCTTCGACTACGGCTATTCGCTCTCCTATCCGAGCATGCTCACCTTATGGGAAGCTCAGTTCGGAGATTTCTCCAATGGCGCGCAGGTCATCATCGATCAATTCATTTCATCGGCCGAATCGAAGTGGCAGACGCCTAGCGATTTGGTGATGCTGTTACCGCATGGATACGAAGGCATGGGCCCCGAGCACTCCAGCGCCCGTCTCGAACGCTACCTTCAGCTTTGTGCCGAAAAAAACATGATCGTCGGCAACTTCACCACGCCGGCGCAGTACTTCCATGCGCTGCGCCGCCAGAAGCACCGGGATTTCCGCAAACCGCTGATCTTGATGACGCCTAAGAGCTTGCTGGGTCGTCCTGAAGCCGTCTCGCCTGAAGCTGACTTCCTCGAAGGTAGCTGCTTCCAAGAAGTTCTGCCAGACACCAAAGAGTTCGCCAATCTTGCCGACGTCAGTCGCGTGATTTTCTGCAGCGGAAAGGTTTATTACGATCTTGTCGCGCATCGTCAGGAAAATGGCATCGAAAATGCGGCCATTATCCGCATCGAGCAGCTCTATCCATTCCATCGCGAATTGGTCAGTGCCATCATCAGCCAATACTCGAAGGCCACCAGCTTCGTCTGGTGCCAAGAAGAACCTCTCAACATGGGGGCATGGTCCTATATCGCCCCTCGCCTGGAAATGACCGTGGGCAGTAAAATCCGCTATGCTGGCCGGGGAACTGCTTCCAGTCCCGCGCCAGGCTCGAAGGCGATTCACTACCGCGAGCAAAAGCAACTCTTGGCCCAAGCCTTCGAAGTCTAAGAATTCTTCCTTTTTTCAATCCTCATTTTACACTGCTTCACTCATGTCACTCGACGTCAAAGTACCCGCCGCTGGCGAATCCATCACCTCTGCCAATGTTGCTCGCTGGCACAAAAAAAACGGAGACGCTGTCAAAAAAGGCGAGATCCTCGTCACGCTGGATACGGACAAGGTATCCAACGAGCTTGAGGCTGATGCCGATGGAACGCTCGAGATCCTAGTGGGAGAAGGCGTTGAAGTCACCATCGGCACGGTCATCGCCCGTATCGTCGGTGGAGTGGCTCCCGCTCCTGTAACTGAGCCGGTGGTTCAAGCTGCGCCGGTGCCTGGTGCTATCATCGAACTTAAAGTCCCCGCTGCCGGTGAGTCGATTACCTCGGCTAATGTCGCCAAATGGCGCAAAAAAGACAACGATTTCGTGTCCAAGGGCGAAGTGCTCGTCACATTGGAGACTGACAAGGTATCCAACGAGCTCGAGTCACCTGCCGCTGGCCGTTTGAAAATCATCACGCCCGAAGGCGAAGAAGTCACGATCGGCACCGTCATTGCTACCATTGATACCAGTGTGACTTCGGGCAGCGTAGTCGCACCGCCAGCACCCGCACCCGTAGCCGTCGCGCCAACTCCCGCACCAGTTTCAGCGCCTGCTCCGACGCCTGTTTCCGTGGCGGCCTCTGCGCCTGAAAAGCCAGACTTCACCATGGCCGTCGCCCCTTCAGAGCGTCCTTCTACGGTTGTTGTGACTGAGGGTCGGACCACGCGCAAGAAGATGTCGATGCTGCGCCGGAAGATTGCCACGCACCTCGTCAACGCTCAACAAACGGCTGCTATTCTTACCACCTTCAACGAGGTGGACATGACCGCGGTCATGGAGCTGCGCAAGCAAGTTCAGGAGGACTTCATGAAGAAGCATGGGGTCAAACTCGGCTTCATGTCATTCTTCGTCAAAGCGGTCGCCCAAGCCCTCAAAGACGTTCCCGCCATCAATGGTCGCATCGATGGTACGGACATCATTGAAAATCATTTCTACGACATCGGTGTGGCTATCGGCACAGAAAAGGGCCTCGTCGTCCCCGTGTTGCGCGATGCGGATCAGAAATCTTTCGCCCAGATCGAAAAAGACATCCTTGATTACGCCAAGAAGGCCAAGGATGGGAAAATCACCCTCGAAGACCTCACTGGTGGCGTCTTCACCATTTCCAACGGTGGCACCTACGGATCACTGCTCAGCACGCCCATCATCAACCCGCCCCAAAGCGGCATTCTAGGCATGCACACCATTCAGCAGCGGCCCGTCGCCCTGAACGGCCAAGTGGTCATTCGCCCGATGATGTACCTCGCCCTCAGCTACGACCACCGCCTCGTGGATGGCAAAGAAGCCGTCACCTTCCTCATCCGCATCAAGGACAGCCTCGAAAATCCGGCGCGGATGCTGTTGGAGATGTGATTGGATTCGCCGCAGTCAGGCAGGCGGCAGAGGGGATTTGATTTTTTTTCAACCCATGACACCACTGATGAAACTTCAGACCTGCCTTGCCTCGCTCCTGTTTACCAGCGCCGTGGCGTTTGCCCAAAACGCGCCGCTTTCCCAGCCGATGGCTGTTTTGCTGCCGTCTGTTCCCGCAGGCATCAACTCCGCCGCTGTGGCAGCTCCCAAACTCGATTGGGTCCAACGCGTCCAGGCGACCAACGCCCGCGCCCAAGAGAGCGCCGCTGCCATCAAGCTCGTCTTTGACGGCGATTCCATCACGGATGCTTGGCAGTCTCGCGGCAAATCCATCTGGGCCGAACGTTACGCGCAGCCTGAATGCCTTTGATTTTGGGATCGCGGGCGACCGCACCCAGCACCTTCTCTGGCGTCTCGACAACGGTCAGGTCGACCACCTCAAGCCCACGCTGATCGCCCTCATGATCGGCACCAACAACCTCATCAGCCACAGCGATGAGCAAATCGTCGGAGGCATCACCCAGATCGTCGGCAACTACCGCAAACGCTTCCCCGATGCCGTCATCCTGCTCCAAGCCATTTCCCCCCGCGGCAGGGACTCTGCCGATCTCGCCCGCGCCCGAATCAAGGCCATCAAAGAAGTCATCGCAAAACTCGCCGACGGCCAAAAAATCCGGTTCATCGACTTCGGCGACAAGTTCCTCAACCCCGACAGCTCGATGAGCCCGGAGATCATGAACGACTTCCTGCATCCCACCGAGCAGGGCTACATGATATGGGCCGACGCCATCCAGCCGATCATCGACCTGTATTTCCCGGGGAACGGACCCAAATAACGGACCTTGGTCTGGGGAGTACAAACGTGTGTCGCCGGGCCTGACAGGCAAAGATAAGGCGAATTCAAGCGGCAAGCGCAATCGGGAAACTTGGCAAGGGGCAGGGGCTGTGTGAGGCTTCTGGTTCAATCGCCAAACCAAAAGCCGTATAGCATTATTGCCCTTGACGAGGTAAATTCAGGCGATTGGCTTTCAATCACCCATTCCTGCCTTCAGTGGGCTCCGGCGGCGGCGCAGCAGGGCGAGCACGCCCAGACCACCCACCAACGACGCTGCATTCGGTTCTGGCACTGCGGTCACCGTGACAAAGCTGGTACCCGTGCCACCGTTCAGGCCGGCAGTGGTGTCGTTGTAATTGATTTTCCAGATGCCGTCTGCAGCCGTGAACGTTGTATCATCTGCGATGGCCACACCACCGAACTTGAAGGTTCCCGTTTCCGTGCCCGTATAGCCGAACAATGTGAACTTGTCGTTTGCGGTGTAAGTCCCCAACTGCTGCAGATCTAAAATGGAACCTGCGGTGAGGATGAGACTGGCACTGATATTGCCAAGATCGGCGGTGCCCGCAGTGTAGGAGCCAGCCACCGTCGAAGATCCAACGAGTTGATAACTGTAGGTTGATGTCGCGCCCAGTGTCAGGTCGCTGCTGAAGTTCACCGTACCCGGCGAGTTGCCGATTGCCAGATTGGTTGAAACTGTCAGGGCTCCGACCACAGAACCCGAGCCCGTGAGTACTGCGACGGTGTAACCGCTCTTGGCCGAGACATCGAAGGTGCCCGCAGTACCAAGGGCGACTCCGCTGGTGCTGTCGATCAAACCGCTGGCAGCAAGCGCCAAGGTGCCACTGCCACTGATCGTGGTCGCACCGCTATAGGTGTTAGTGCCGGTGAACGTGACCGTGCCGCTCTGGACGGCCACCGTATTGAAGTTCGAGATGGCGCTGGAATAGGAAAAACTTTGGCCCGCTCCAGGGTTGATGTTCAGAGCATTCGTGCCACCGACACCACCACTGATACTGCCGCTGATCGAGGCCGCGCCGCCGGTGATATTGAGCGTGTTGTTGCCCGCCCCCATTTCGATGGCTTTGCCATTGCTGGAGCCGTCGATCGTGCCGGCGTTGGTGATCGTGTCGTTGTCTGCACCTGTAAAGATTGCTGCGCTGGATCCGCCAAGGCCCGCGAGGGTGGCCCCGCCACGGATGGTCGCGCCGGCGTTGTTGTTGATCGTGACCGTGTAGCCGCTGGCAGGGCCGTCGACAAAGATGCCCGAGCTGGAATCGCCCCGAATCAAACCGCCAGAGTTGTTGGTAACGGTGGCATTGCCGTAGATCGCCTCGCGCGTGCCGGGAATGGTGAGGCTGTCATTGCCGAGCAGGGTAATCCCAAAACCGATCGCGTTGGTGTTTCCCACAGCGACAAGTCCCTCGATGGTACCGGAGTTGGTGATCGTGCCGCCGCCAACCGTGATGCCCTCACTGTGAGCTACGCCGGCGGCCAAAATGTTGTACGAGTTGACGGAACGAATGATGCCGGTGTTGGTGACGAAGACCAAGCCGTCGACATCAATGCCGTCGCCGTCATGGCTCAGGCTATCGCCAATGTTGCGACCATTGCCGGTGATGGTGCCATTGTTGACGACCGTCGCTGACTGATTGGCGTTGAAGCCGTCGAGGTTGATGCCCGAGCCGTTATCGCCCTGGATAGTGCCACCGAGATTATTGGTGATGCTGGTGGTAAAGGTGACGTCGCCATTCAACGCGCCTCCTGCAATGCCGCTGCGCGCACCTTGGATGGTGCCGCTGCCGGGGGTGGTCGGCGAACCGGAACTCCAGTTGTTAGCGTTGGTGATGTTGACGCCCGAGTTGTTCTGCGCATCCACGCCGTCGCTGCTATTGCCGCTGCTACTTGTGGCCCATGTGGATTTGATCAAGCCCGCGTTGTTAACCACGCCACTCACACCAGGCCGTGCGGCATCAGCTTCGGATGCCTGAAGGATACCAGTAGAATAATTATTGATCGTGTTACTTCCCGATAGAATGGCGGTAAAATCGACTGCCTGTGAGCCACCCTTTGTTGCGTTGAGCGAGGTCATCGTGCCATAATTGTTCAAGGTCACGCTTGCAGCCGTCTTGTTCATCTGGATGACATCCGCGTCGGCGGCTTGCATCAGCGCCACGGAATTGGATGAACTGCCATTGTTGATCACAAGTCCTGTGACTCCCACGTTGTCGCGAATGACGCGTCCCGTGCCAGTTTGACTGATTGTGCCAAGGTTCGTCAGCGTTTCGTTATTACCAGAAATCGTCACTGCTACCGTGGTTCCACTTACCGTGAGCGATTTATTGGCGTTAACGGTTCCCGTCTGACTTGCGCCGGAGCCGAGCGTTTGTGCGGTCGTTGAGTTACTGCTAAGGGTGAAAGTCGTACCGAATGCGGAGTTTGCGACGACCAATGATAAGATGGCCAACGCAGTGGAAGAAACCGCCGTCGAAGGGAGTGATTCTTTGAAAGCGGCGCTGGTCTGAGCTTGGTTTCGCAGGAAAGGATTTGTCTGGATGGAACGTTTCATTGTCGTTGGGTGGTTAGCGTGAACAGCGCCTTGATAGCCCTTCCTCGGGGTGCCGCGATTTCTTCCTCGTGACGTTATTGACACAGCTCTTCACCTCTCGAAAGCTGAGGGTCCGACTGCCTAGATGGCTGGGAGCAACACTGCGACGCCTTGGAGTAACACTTCGACCCGCGGAAGTGTTGCTGCGACGCCTTGGAGTAACACTTCGACACGCAGAAGTGTTACTGCGACGCTCTGGAGTAACACTTCGAGGCGTCGAAGTCATGCTCCAGCCGGGGGTGTAAGATTTTTTGTGTAAGTAGGATTCCACTGGTGAACCTGAACGACTAAAGGAACATCAAATGAAAACCACCATCGAAGACAAACTAATCGACCAGCTACTCGCAAATTACGGGGGTGTAAGATTTTTTGTGTAAGTAGGATTCCACTGGTGAACCTGAACGACTAAAGGAACATCAAATGAAAACCACCATCGAAGACAAACTAATCGACCAGCTACTCGCAAATTACCGCAAGCCCGA
>Ga0194063_10000853_pt1 | contig 21061 bp, 19 predicted proteins | sample SepL3720m_MetaG_FD_155459 | JGI IMG/M metagenome (GOLD analysis project Ga0194063, IMG submission 155459) | Anoxic zone freshwater microbial communities from boreal shield lake in IISD Experimental Lakes Area, Ontario, Canada - Sep2016-L373-20m | ecosystem: Environmental > Aquatic > Freshwater...
AGCTCTTCGTAGGAGAGATGGCCGGTGATGTCGAGACGATGGGCAGGCATGGCACCCATGCTACCCCAGGGAATCGTTAGAAGAAACTATTTCTTAATTCCGTATGATACCATTTCCATTTCAATCTGACACTCAATCAAGATGTCATGGTGAGCGTAGTCGAACCATGACATCTGCATGTCGCCCTTCGACTCCGCTCAGGGTGACATGCCTTTGTATACTTTTGAATGGGAATTGGTATGAGGACAAAGGACTTGGAACAATGGATCGCAAAGCTACTCGTTGATCGCTTACAGCTCACCGCCCTAGTAATCCCCCACCATCTTCTCCGCCTTCACTAAAGGATCAGCAGGAGTCGCATCAACCTTATGAGAAACGGCCGTGCTACTCGCTAACCGCCTGTCCTGAGCCGCGTCGAAGGGCTCATCGCTACTCGCTCCCTCGTTCACCACTTTCCACCGCACCTCCGGTTCCAACTTCCCCGGCATCGAAAATCCCGCAGCCTTCCTGTGCCCACCACCGCTAAATTTGCCGGCCATCGCAGAGACGTCCACATCATCTCGTAGTGTTCTCAGAGAACCTTTCACCGCGCCTCCCCGCTCCGAGAGAATCATGGAAAAGCGCATCCCCGGAACCGCATTCACGTAATCGATCGCTCCGGTTAATTCCGAATAATCGGCTCCTGTAGCGCGGAAATCCGATTCACGGACGGCCGTGATCGCGCCACCTTCATCGGTGAGCTGGATGCTCTCGAGCACGCGACCCCAGAGACGAAGGGTAGAAACTTTGGCCGTGCGGTACACCGACTGAATGATCGACTGGCGACGGGCACCGGCTCTCAGTAATCGCGCAACGGTTCGATAGACCTGCGGTGTGGTATTACTGTGAAGTAAACCTCCCGTATCGGTATAGACACCCGTGAGCAAACACGTGGCGATATCTCCGGAGATCGTCCAGCCGAGCGCGTCCGCTACAGCACAGACGATTTCGCATGAAGAAGCGGCGGAATGATCGACGATATTGATGGTCCCGAAGCCAGGATTGGAAGGATGGTGATCGATATTCACGGTCGGCAGTGAACCATCGAAAAGCTCCGGATGAGTCACATGCATCTCCGTAAGCTTCTGCTCTGCACAATCGACGAAGACGACGGCATCACCGGGGAGGAGCTTCGGCGGACCCTGCACGCGCGCAACTGCAGGGAGAAACGAAAATGTATCCGGAACCACGTCGACACAATAAAGCGATACGGGGACATCATGGAAAGCCGCTTCGCACAGAAGCCCGATCCCAAGCAACGCACCGACGGCATCTCCATCAGGATTGCGGTGACAGATACACAGTATTCTCGAGGCCTTCCCGAGAAGTTCAGAAGCAGCCTGTGCTTCGGTCAAAGAAATAGACATAAAGGGAGTAAGTGTATCTATCGGCTTCAATCCTTCAACATCCTTTGGGTTGCAGGAAGATGAAGTCTGTCATATGAAATACGAATGTGTAGAAGAATAGTCGCAGAAGCCACCCCAGCAGAAGATCGCGATCTTCTGCTGGGGTGGGGGGATAACTACTGAGCCAACAACTCATCAATCCTCCTCCCCCGCTCTGTGCGTGGATCAATCTTGAACCGCACCTTGGGAATACGGAACGCCTGAAGTGCAGCGGCAAGTCCTCTCTGTAGTTCACTATGACGGCTCTCGAGAAACTCCACCGCCTGCCCCGGCTCCTTGAGAGCACTCACAAGACAATTGGCGTAGGAGAGATCCGAAGACACTTCTACATCTGTGAGCGACACGATTCCGCAGACTGGAGGACAGCCCCGGAGAAACGGTGCGACGACGGAGCGCACCACAGAGGCGATCATGAGGGGGCGCTTGGAGGGCTTGGAGGAGGGAGACATGATCGAAGTGTACTCCTACGGAAAGTTTCTGGTTGTTAGTTATTAGTTATTAGTTTTGCTTCAATTGGGTATTTCGAAGATCAACTAACAACTAATAACCAGTAACCAACAACTATCAAAGCTGCTCACCCGCGCTACAATCTGTGACGTGCCCTCCCCCCTCTCCATCGTCTTCTGCGGAACGCCGGACTTCGCCGTGCCTTCACTGCGCGCTCTGGCGAATGATCCCGCTTTCAAGATCGAGCTCGTCATCACACAGCCGGACAAACCCGTGGGACGGAAGCAGATACTCACGCCACCACCGGTGAAAGTATTTGCCAATGAACAGCGCCTGACATGCATCCAACCACAGAACATCAATAATGAAGATATAAGACATAAGCTTGAAACTATAAGCTTCCAATATTTGGTCACTGTCGCTTTTGGGCAAATATTTTCAAAAGAGATTCTCGCCCTGCCGTCGATAGCGCCAATCAACATTCACGCTTCTCTGCTTCCCCGCTGGAGAGGCGCCTCTCCCATACAGCACGCACTCCTTTCGGGAGACAATAAAACAGGCGTAACGATCCAGAGAATGGTGGAAAAGCTGGATGCGGGGCCTATTCTTGCACAGAAGAAGCGCACAATCGATGAACGCGAAACTGCAGAAACTCTTTTCCAAAAACTCGCTGAAGATGGCGCTCAACTGCTGATAGAAACCCTCAAGAGCACGCTCAAAGAAACGGAGCAGGTCGAAGCGGATGCAACGCTCTGCCGCAAGCTCTCCCGAGACGACGGCATCATCGATCCCAAAGTCATGACCGCCCAAGAGATCGACCGGAAAGTCCGCGCCCTCACGCCATGGCCGGGCGTGACCTGTCCGATCGATGGAGAAATGGTGAAGATTCTGACAACGTCGCTTCAGGAAGCGGCTGACTCCATGCCATTGCCATGCTCTGGTAATTCAACACTGTTCATCAACAATCTTCAGGCGCCAGGAAGGAAGCCGGTGAGCGGGACAGAATGGTTGAGAGGCCGCAAAAATACGTAGGACAGGAATATTCCTGTCCTACGTATTTTTGCTTGCCGGGATAATGCTCATTTTTCCATTCAAACACCGCAAATTTGTCACCCTTCGACTCCGCTCAGGATGAAAAATTTGCTTGGATTCAAACAATTATTTATATCTTCGTCTTCATCTCCGTCAGCGCCGCGACGATCGGATCGAGATCTTCGACATCAAACATAATGGTGGTCTTGCGACCTCCGCGGGACTTCTCGGAGATCTTGATGAACTTACCGTTGCCGGACTGCTTGAGGTCGATGTAGAACGTCCGCTGGCGAGCGTGAATGGTAATGGAGTGAATCTCATCGGCATACTGACGCGCCCCCTGGGCACCGGCACCGGCGAATCCGCCACCGCCAAAGGAACCACCCGTTGGTGGAGGAGGAGGTGCACCCGTGAGCTCGGACATGGGATCGAACATGGAAAGTTGGGGAAAAAAGAAGTATATGCGCTCTCTGCTTTGAGCCTCTGGCTCGCCGCCTCTCCATCCACTCCGTGAACACGTCGCTTCAGGAAATATCAGAGCATGTTGATCTTACCATCCATCATCACCTCGGTATAGCGAAAAGTCTCTGAAGACGATTCCTGATCTCCTCCTCGTAGTGATGCTGGAGACCTTCTTTCGGTATGACAAAACCATGCAATCTCTGAAGAGTATCGGAATTCCACTGCACCGTCGGCGATGTCTCTGATTCCGCAGGACGATCAACAAATCCAGCACCATTGTACTTCCATCCTTCATATTCCTTGCGAAGAACCTCAAACATCTTCGAATGGTTCACCCATATCGGGAAAACTGCGCAAAGATCCCTTCCAGCTTTTTCTCGCATCATGATAATTTTAATTTGCTTGGGATTTCTCTGGATAATCTCTGCCTCGGAATCCTCACGACTCTCCAATGATAATCTGAACTGAAATTCCATAAGGATGAATGAGGAAGTATGACAAACTAACACACTTCCATTTACAGGCCAGCAATTGGCCATCGAAAACGCTTGAACCATGATTCAAAGGATTTGTAGGATAACCATGATGACTCGTCATACGGTCATCATGAAAATCCCATAATCCATTTCATCAAGGTGCAGACAATGGTGCAAACAGAATCCTCGGCTCCCCGACCTTCCTCCAGTCCTTCTGGCCGCCCCACTCTTTCATCTTCGCCGTGATGACGAAATCCTTCTCGAGCATCTTCTCCGCATAGGGAACACCGAGCTGGCGGGAAATCTCCTGAGCAGTCGAGGGAATGAAGGGAAGCAGGAGCAGGGAAATATGACGGAGACGTTCGGCGAGATTCGACAATTCCGCTGCTTTCTCCGCCGCAGGCAGTGCCCAAACCTTCCGCGCATCGATGTACTCATTCGCTCCCACCACGATCTTCATCGCCTCGGCAAGCGCATCCGTGAGTCGGAAATCATCCATGGACTCTGCATACGTTTTCCAAGCAGTACCAATGGCGTCCTTCCCGCAATCTCCAAGCGTTCCGCCTTCTTTCTTGAGGAGAACCAGAACGCGATTGAGGAGATTACCGAGCTTGTTGCGAAGCATCGAGTCGTACACTTCACCGATCCTCTTCCAGGAGAAATCTCCGTCATTGCCCACCGGTATCTCATGGCTCAAATAAAAGCGTAAGGGATCGGGGTTGCCACCGAATTTCTTCAGCACTTCCTCCGGCTCCACCACATTCCCGATGGTCTTGCTCATTTTCTGACCGTCACTCGTGAGGAAGCCGTGGATGAGCAATCGATTGGGCTGGCGCACACCGGCATTCTTGAGCATCGTCGGCCAGATGAGCGCATGGAAACGGGCTATGTCCTTGCCGATCACATGCGTGATCTCAGAATCTTCATCATTCCACCACACTGCCTCAGGCCGATCCGTGAGCACCCCAACCCCCGACGCGTAATTCGTCAGCGCATCGCACCAGACGTACATCACCTGCCCCAGATCATCGGGAACCGGAATCCCCCAGGAGAGGCTCGACTGCGGTCGCGAGAAGGAAACGTCGTCGAGACCCTGCTCAATGAGAGCCAACGTCTCCTGTGCACGCTCGGATGGAACAATCTCATAGCCGCCTTTCTTCTGCGTGAGGAGCTTCTTCAGCCACTCCCCTTCCCGCTGCATCAAGAGAAACCAGTTTTCTTCGGATACTTTCTCCGGTGCGGCATTGTGAATCGCACACTTCCCATCGACGAGATCCCGCGCCGTCATGAAGCGCTCGCATCCCTGGCAATACAATCCCGTGTACGTTCGCTTCTCCAGCGCCTTGGCTTCCTGCAGCTTCTTCCAGAGCGCGATGACCGTCGGCCAGTGCGTCTTCTCATCCGTCGTGCGAATGAAGAAGTCGAAAGAAATCTGGAGACGATGATAGAGATTTTGATAGAGTGGTACATTGCGATCAACCAGCGCCATCGGATCGATGCCCTCCTTCTTCGCCGTACGCTCAATCTTCACCCCGTGCTCATCGGTGCCAACCTGAAAGCGCACCTCATCACCCCGGAGCCGGAACCACCTCGCAACCGTATCCGCCAGAACCTTCTCCATCACGTGACCCATGTGCGGAGGAGCATTCGGGTAATCGATGGCGGTGGTGATGTATTGGCGAGACATACAGAAAGTGTACTGGAAATGATGCAGGAGTGGGAAGCATTTGCGATTTCCTGATTTGCTATTTGCGATTGGTTCCCCCAAATCGCAACTCGCAAATATTCAAATCGCAAATCACCCCGCAATCACCCCGCGATCAGCGTCACCAATCTCCCAACATAATTCACAATGGACCACGCCATGATCGCGAGCACCAGACCCACGACGGCATTGGTGATCGTCTTCTTCGCCTCGGTGTGACCGGAGTCATCAATGCCGGACCCCACCATCCTTACAGCGGCGTAGATGATCACGAGGACGCAGCCACCACCGATGAGCATGAAGACCATCGTGGCCACCCGTCCTGCGAGATCCATGAGGAATGTCCGTCCCTCGCCGCAGGCACCAAAGGCCGTGCAGTACACTCCCCAGAACGACGCATCTGCGGCATAGGCGCGAGGGATGATGAGACTGAGGAGAGAGGAGAACAGTGCCATGATAAAAAGGATAAAAACTAGAAGCCGATTCCGAGAATAGCTCGGACCAGGGAGTGAGCCACATTGATCACCATGGCACCGAATATCGCCCAAAGGAGCATGTTCCACGCCTTGCCGTGCTCTTCGGTTTTGCCGTAGGAAATCACGAGACGGAACGCGGCGTAGACCATGACAAGCACGAACGCGACATTGAAGAGCGTGAGCGCGGTCGAGACGATGGCGGCCATAAGGTCGAGGGTCGGGAGATTGGACTGCGCCAGTGGAGAGGCGCGGGTCTGGACGAACGTGATAATCGCCTGTGATGCCAGGGCGAGAGCGAATCCACACAGCGCCCAGATCACCGTCATCTTCCCTTTGCCCGCAGCTCCGTCATCGCCGAATGCCAGCATCATCTGCGCTCCGCCGATGACCACCATGAGCACCGCACCACCTGCTGCGAGCCCGACGAGAATGGGACCAAGGACGATGGGAATATTCAGGAGGACATTCTGCGCGGGGCAGCCTCCGGGGATACCCACACAGGGATCCTGAGCAGGAGGCGCCGCCAGCGCGAGGGGGATGAGAAACTGGATCAGCCGATCGAGGATAGATGCAATCATCATTTGAAGAACATAGAATTGAGCGTGCGCAGAATGAAGCCGGAGAACAGCAGAATGACGAGCCCGATGATCGCCCACTTCATCGATTCCTTGCCCTTGCTCTGCAGACTATTATCCAAACCCGAGAGCATCATCTGCATTCCGCCGACGAGCACCCAGAGGACGCAAATCCCTCCAGCCACAAGAAGAAGCCAATCCGCGATATCATTGATGTATGTGAGGAGCGTGCCGAATCCCTGCGTCACAGGAACATTCGACAACGAACCGATTTTCTCGAGGAGCGGTATGCCACCGCCGATCGTCTGCGGAATCTGAATCGCAGGAGCATCATCAGCAGCCAATGCCCCAAGCGGACTCAGTACACCCGTAGAGAGTGCCAGCGAGAGCGACAGAAGCATGAAGAAGGAAGAGCGTGAAGGCATCGGATGATTATAGCACAAAAGGGTCTTCCGAAGAAGAGCTCGTTACGTTCTCTGGAGCGGGTTACTGGAATTTATTACAACCGTGATGACTCCTACTAGGAGTTTGTGTCCATGAAAAGATCAATTGAAAGTGAACGAAATCCAAGAATTTCCATCATTTAACGAGGATCATTGAACATTGTATTAGGATCACCTTCAAATCGGGGAGCGAAGGGCGTGGGGTAAGGAGATATCCGCTCTATAAATCGAAAATTACTGAGAAACCTCTCATATGACCTGCTGCCTGTTATGAAGTGGTACAACAATCCAACATGCTCAATAAGAATGTGCTGTCTCACTCCGAATTCATTACTTTCAAATGTCGTTCCTTTTTCCCCGCTTAATTCGAATGGTGAGACTTTTGAAATATATTCTTTGCCGATTTGCTGACTAATATCCTCAAAGCTATTTTCCTTAGGCTTTGTAATCAGAATATATTCACTTGAATCAAGCTTTCGCGTATCAAAACGAACCTGGTCTTCATATTCTGCAATCCTCCAATCAAGCGGATAGTCCAACTCAAATCCGTATTGATCATTTCGATAGGTTTTCATTCCAATGGTTGGAGAGGGGGAAATGCGTCGTTTTAAATCTTCTTGGTTGCTATCAACCGAAGAAACAGATGATGACGAGTAGGAAATTGCAGAAGAGCTACTGCTTGGCATATTGTTTTCAATCGCTGAATTGTGACATGCACTAAGCGCAATTACCGAGATCAACCCAATGAAGATTATTTTCATGAGCAAACTATATCGGTTGTATTTCTATTTACCAGTACATTTTAAAAAATGACTCTTAAGCTAAGGCACAAACATCGATAGAATCGCGCTATGACCTACAGGTATCGTAGCATGACGATCATGCAGCTTTTCCAATTCAGCACCGAAGATGCTTGCGAGGATTATCTCATCCGCATCCGTTGGCCGGAAGGATTGAGCTGCCCGCATTGCCAGAGCAAAGACTTTGAAAAGCGAAAGGGAAAGACCCGGGCTTATCGTTGTCTTCAATGTCATCGTTTCCTTTCGCCAACGGCAGGAACGATTTTCCATCGAACACGCACATCGCTGCAACAATGGTTCATCGCCTTGTTTCTCGTCGCAACGGATAAGCGCGGTCTCTCGGCGTTATTCCTCGCTGAGCAGATCGGTGTGAGTTATCCGACGGCGTGGGCCATGATTCAGCGCATGCGTCATGCAATGCTCAAACGGGATCTGCAGTACAAATTATCAGGACATGTGGAAATGGATGAGATGTTCATCGGAGCGCCAACAGAAGGCAAAAAACGGGGACGAGGCACAGAACAAATACCTGTCCTTGTGGCTGTATCTTTCTCTCCTGCAAAAGACGGGAAGGAGTACGTGGGATTCGCGAAGTTGCGGGCAGTGGACACCATCGATGCCCCAACTATCGTGAAGTTTGCGAATGATGTAGTTGAGAAGGGCAGTACAGTACGCAGCGACGGATATTCCGTGTATCCACCGTTGGAAGACCACGGATTCATCCACGATCGTCATCCAGTCGGTAAGCAGAAGGCACATGTGATCCTGCCTCATGTACATACGTTCATCAGCAACCTTCGTTCATTCGTGATGGGGACATACCATGGTCTCGATGAAACGCATCTGCAGCAATATTTGGATGAGTTCTGCTGGAGGTTCAACAGGCGAAAGAGGCATCAGGAGATGTTCGACCGTTTGCTATTGGCGTGCCTAGAGAAGGAGGAAACACCCTTTAGCGCCTTAACTTAAGAGTCATTTTTTAAAATATCTCAAATCGCCAAATGGAATAGAAAATTTGTTGGAGCGCCAAACTCGAAGAAGTTAGAACCCGATTGTGCGGCGGGATGGTGCTTTCTTGAGAGAGTCTAAGGATTTCACAGTATGAGCTCGGGCGCTCGCTGCACTGTATGACAACCGCTCTGGCGTAGGAGAAAAGGTGCCAGAAAGATGCCAGAAATATCGTCGGTATCGCACTGATTACAGGTAGATTTCTCTTTCATGCAGCGAAACTCATTTTCAACTCATCCAAAATCCCTCCTAGCGCAGCAGCGCAAGCGTGGTCCCAAGTCTCAACCACTCCTCATGCGCGTGAGGTACATAGGATCGGAAGGGTGGGACTACAAGAGGGCGATCTATCCGATGCTGAGGGAGTGGGGATTCTTTGATGATCGGCAGTCATAGAAGATCGGTGTTTGATTGGTGCCCCTGCTCGGACTTGAACCGAGATACCCGCGATAGAAGCGCGGCAGTCTATCCATTAGCTTACAGGGGCACGGTGATACCCCTGTCATCTTTGCCGTCCGCAAAGAGCAGTGTGAAGGCCGGTGCTGCTCTCTGGATGGTTCATATTTGAAGCTGAATGATTCTGCATCGAGGTTATCTCTCCCTCGGGACGGACGACTGGCGTGTCACCGATTTACGATGCATCGCGTGGTTCCAGTATAGAGAAGCAAAATGCCAAATCAACAACTACTTCGTGCCAATTTTTCATACGCTTCATCGGCCTCTTAGGCATCTTTACTGTGTGCGAGAGAGGTCTGCCCGGTATCCATTGATTTCCTTTTCCAAGATAATGCGCAGAGAAAAAGAAGCTGTTTAAAAAATAGATGCGCTTAAGTATCTTCTGGTTACAGGAGGAAAAGGAACGGAGCTTGTGCCTCGTCCTAAGTATGTTGATAAAAAGACTCTTCAGGGAATGGAAGAGTCATTGTTTGGCAAACGCGTTCCTTCAAATTCTATTGTTGCTGCTAACTTACCAATGGAGGGTCGTGTTATAAAAACTCCAGACGAGTCCCTGACGAGTACCCTTGCACCAGCCGGAGCGGAATCATCTATACGAAATACCTCTCCTTCCCAGCGATATAGTTTAGAAGATCCGTTCATACCTAAAGTCAAAGCAGATGACTTTGTGAGAGGGAAACGTGTCCGGTATTCATCGATTTCATAAGGAGTCGCAGGATCGGGATCAAGATCACAATTCTTCACGGGACTGTACTGCCCGTGAATATTGGCAATTTCGTGCAAAATGCTCCCAAGAATTTCATCTTCCTCAACCACAATGCCCATCTCATACCATTCCGCGAGCATCATTAGTGCCTTTCCATGCCCATTGCAGGCTGCCTGCCGAAAAAGATCGAGAGCGATAGCGCTATCATGCGGAATATATTTTTCGATATCGATGCCGAAGAATTTTCCGAAGTCTTGCCAGTAGTAGGCCGCGCCGAGATGAAATTGTGCACTGGGAAATTGCCGTGCTGCCGCTTTCATCAGGAGCTTTATGGCCGTGCTCACGTTCTTTTCAACTCCGGTACCATAGAAAAACTGCAAGCTCAGCTGATACTGGGCGACAGCATCTCCCTGCGTTGCATTACCCCATGCATCCGTTTCCTCTTGAGTTGGGTAAGAAACGATTGCGAGCATCTTGTCGCATTTTGGGCAGGAATAGTCAAAGAGTCCGTCATGGGCTTCCGTGTACTTATGCTCGATTTTCCCTTTCCACCCGCACACGGGGCATGTGAGTTCGGCATTGCGCCAGTCGTCGAAGATATAGTGCAACTGCATAGCAGGGACTCTTGGGGGACTTCCCAGAACAGCGCTGTCTTGTTTGTGTTTCTTTCGGGCGCTCAGTGACTCAATCTCTTGAATGGCAGAATCAAGCTCCTTTGTGTAGGACGCGCCGAGTCGTTCCTCCAGAACGTGCAAGACACTCCTCACGTACCATATCTGCTCCTCCTTTCCGGCATTGAATCGTTTCCAAACTTCTTCCTCTTCTTTTCTGTATGCAAGAAGAAGGGAAGACGTATTGTGGATGCGATCCGCACACGATATGAGCAATGATTGCTTCGAGGCTGTCTGCAAGTGCTCCAAGTAGCGTTCCTTTCGGGTTCGCCACGGAAGCGATTTGTCCTGCTCGGTTACTCCCTCGACAATATCCAGTACGTTCCCGCCAAACGTCTTTGTAATTTCCCCACGATAGGCTGCTCTCTGCGTGTCATCATCAGCGTCTTCGATTACGTCATGCAGGAGCCCCGCAATACAGGTGTCCTCCTCTGCATGCCATTGGATAAGCAGCGCCAAGACATTGATCGGATGCAACAAATAGGGCTGATCGTCGTCCTTGCGGTTGATGCCTCCATGCGCCCGGATGGCCAATTGTATGGCTTGTTGGAGGCGCGAAGTGAGGAGTGGAGCTTTATTCATAATTCATTGTATCAGAAAACTTGCAGTGCATCTAAAAATTCAACTACTGCTTTACGCTTTCCGTAAGCGCTATTAGCGTACTGACCCACAGTATCAACTCCTTGCGGGCAAGATCAGCGTCTTTGAGTGTGTCTTCCTGGTGTGCGATGTACGTATTGCGAAAGTTATAGACCTTCGTTACATGCTCTAGGAGCTTTCTGCCGCCTGCTACACGGAAATGTTCTTTGATGACATCGAAAGCGCCACCCAGCTTGGCTGATTCGTTCAGCGCATAGTCGAGACAGTCGCGCAGGAGGCCGATTGGCGAGAGCCCACTATTGAATATGAGCGTCTTCTTAAGGTTCTTAGCCATGCGATCGTAGTGAGCAGCCTGTGAGCGATTTGCGTCATGTAGGTATGGCTCAAACCAAGTCCTTTGATCTGCTGTACTGACAGGAATGTGCTCGCCAAGGTGGAAAACAACAATTGCTTTCGCAGCTTCATCGAGTGACCCAAGAAGAGATGTAAATACGGACGCGTAGTTCATTCCTTTCTTTTGCTCGAAGAATCTGAAAATCGTCGTGGCTTGTTCTACGGCTTCCCGGTAACGGGGAGGCAACTGTTCCAGCACATCTTTCGACACAAGCGACTCATCTATGGTTACTTCCTCTTCACGACGTGCCAAGGCATCGAAAATCGACTGCTGGGGTGCTGGTGTCGTTTGTAGGAGTGTCTGGAGTGCCGGTTGGCATGTTCTGGCGAGTTCCTCGATGGAATCCCCACTCATGTTCTGAAAAACTCCCTGTGGGACATACAGGTATTCCCAGACTGCGGTATCCGATGAGGCCGAAGCACACCATGCCATTGCTGCACGTGCTTTGCTTGGCACGTCGCGATCCTCCCGCCCTTTCGTCTCAACCAAGAAGCACTTGCCAGCTTTGGTGCGAATGAAAAAGTCAGGCGTGTAAAACGCCAGCCGTCCGTCTTGGGCTTGGAAGTCGATGCGCAATGATTGTGGTCCCGCATTCTTGGCAAATGTAGCGACGTCGGATGCCCTATCGGCAAAAGTAGCCATGGCAACTTCCAGATCTCGGTTGCAGGGCACAAGATTGAACAAAGTCTTCTTCGCTTCTGTCACTGGATGACGCTCACTGTGCGTCACTTGGAACGGTTTCCACTCACTGATCGACGTTGCGGCCTGTTCTACCACCTGCCGATGTTCGGCTCCGACGGTATGAGCTCTCACGAGAGGAACAAACACCGCACGTACATGTTCCCGGACGTCCGGATTGCTGAGGCGGGCAATGAGCCTTGTATCAAAAATATCCGTTTGTTCTTCAAAGAGAATATCCTCCAGAAACTCCTGCAACAACGGTGCGAGTACTTGGTGTGTGTCGTGTACTTTACACACATTCTCGATCTCCCTGATGTAGAACGAGAGAGCACCGACACCGGACTTGAGGAGCGGCAGCTGAATCTTCATGCGTTCGATGACTTCTCCCGTGAAGAGATGTCGTCCCTCATAGTTGATCTCTGTACTGATCTTCTTGCCGAGCGGGAGCTTTCTGAAGGATGAAAACTGCTTCTTCACTTCCGCGATTGTGAGCCCGGAGAGTGTTGGGCAAATACTGTATCCGGCAGTCAGTCGGGGAAGAAGTATGTCGAGCGCAGCGCAATCTTTCCTTTGCTTATCGGGATAGATGGAAACCGTGGTCTTCGGGATCTTCTCAATCTCAACGTCTGCAATAGGAAGACCCTCCTGAGCCAATTCCTGCTTGTAGAGACTCGCGAAAGCTTTGTGCTCCACCACTGTGACAATCTCGCACGCTTGACCGACTGGTGTCATGCGGCGGAGTCCTCTCCCGAGCGTCTGTTCGGGAAGAATGTTTGCCTTGGAACTGTAGGGGCGCAGCGGAACGATTGTCGTCACATTGCGCACGTCCCAGCCTTCACGAAGCATGAGAACGGAGACGATGCAGGCGTAGGGGCAGTCGTCACTATCCAGCTTGCGCGAGAGCTCCCTGAGCGCCTTCAGATCATCGTCGCTTATCTCTTTGTCAGATTCCTCGAATACCGTCGTCGCAGACGCACCGTGTCCGACCTTCCTCGTTTTTCCTTTCAGGTTTGTATGGAGATTGATTGTTTTGCCATTGAGCTCTTTGAAAATCTCCTCCTTATTGAAGCTTCTCGTGATCTGGTCAGCTGCTTTTGTATTCTCGCACATGACGAAAAGAAGAGCCTTATGGTGGCTTTTTGTCCATTCATCGCGGCTTTTCTGCCATTGTGCATACCCGATACGCAGGCGTTGTTCATATTTAATAGCAGCATTTTCATCTTCTGGTTCAATGAGTGCTTCACTGATTTTCCCAATGATCGGCGTCTTCACGATGCCTGCGTCCACCGCTTCCCCGAGTGGCGTATCGCAGACGATGTGTTTGAAGAGATTTCCTTTGTCGTCCTTCGGTGTTGCGGAGAAATCCAGTTGTGCCGTGATGCCAGCACCACCGCGTTGGCGGATTGTTGTGTGCAGAAACGTAAGTGCCTCATTCCATGCCGATCCCGGATCCCACACGTGATGCGCTTCATCGTTGAAGACCATCATACTTGGATGCTGTGTGATCCGCTCGCGCAGAGCCTCCCCCGTATCAAGTGCCTTCGCCTTGGATACAGGCGGTCCTGCCCATGCATACTGCCCGTCGGTGTCTTTGCTCTTGCGCTTGGAGAAATCGAAGAGACGGTGGATGTTTGTGAGATAGAGAACGCCGTTTGTAGATGCTCCACTTGTTTCGCCCTGAAGAACAACAGAAAGATTCCAGTCGCCTAGCCATTCGGAAGGAATGAGAGGATCTGTCCTGAAGATGTCTTTCGGCTTGTCCGTAGGAGCGAAGTCCATGCGCAGGCGCTCGTACACCGTCAAATTCGGCGCGATGACGAGGAAGTGCCGCGTGAGATCGGAGTGCGATTCGCGGATCGAGTGGAAATAGCTCCAGACGATCGCCAGACTCATCACCTTGGTTTTACCCGTTCCCGTTGCGAGTTTGAAGGCGTAGCGCGTCCATGCATCATCGTCCTCAGTCACGCCGAGTGCGGCGAGCTCACTCTGTGCTCCACCGAAGTCTTCGATGATCTGCGAGAGGCACCGCTTCTTTCGCACTTCGTACAGGTAGATCAGCACCTCGATGGCTTCCCGTTGGCAGAAGTAGTAGCGGAATACAGAGCCATCGGCGTTTTGATGGCTGCGATTGAACCAGTGATCCAGAAGATGCCGCGACGTATCACTTGCTCCGGCGTATCCGGCTTCCCGCCAGTCTCTCAATGCTGAGCGCAAGTTCTTCGGTATCGTGATCTGCGATGGCCGACGGCCTTTCACACGTTGTGCCGATCCACCTTCCTTCTCCGCAGGGATACGATGAGCATTGGGCTCCTCCCATGCCTCATACAGCGGTTCCAAGGCCGATGGATTGAGTGCTTCAGTCATATTGTTACGTCGATAGTGATGCTGGAATCGCAACCGAAGACATCCACCACCCTCACACAGGCCATGTACTTGCCCTTCTTCGGGTACGCATAGCCTGCGTCGCTCACAAGCTTGAGCGTGCGATCTTTGCGTGTCCGGTAGTCCTGCCAGTGGTGACTGAATGGCTTGCCCGGCTTCCAGTCGAAATCCACAGCCCAGAAATCGATGAAGTCGAAACCGCTCTTCACTGCCCGTTCCTGCAACGCCTCCAGCTCTTTGCTCGGCACCTCTGCAAGCGAGGGAAGGAATTGCGTGAGCTTGATGTCTACGGAAGTACCTTCCTTCGCCTTGTGTAAGACAGGTTCCGCTTTTAGCAGCGCCATTTCAAAGAATGGCGGCGGTGTAGTGCGGTTCTTCTCCATGATCTCCCGCGGAATCTGGATGAGCTTCAGTGTGACACCGTACTCCTGCTTGAAGGCCTCGACGCTCAACCGTAAATCCATCTCGAATTCCCACGAGAGGCAGTAGCACTCTTTCCCTCCTGCGGCGGATATGGCTTCGGCCACGGATTGTGCCTCCTTCCTTGTAAACATACCGTCGATGCCATCCACATGGCAGAACGCACCTTCCTTGCGACCGTGTATGAGCGGACTGGGCGCACTGGTCAGCACTTCGGCTCTGAAAAACTCCAGCACCACACGACGATGCTCCTCATCCGCACCTTTGAGTCGGTCTTTCTGCCACCACTGGCGCTCGTACCGCCCGAGGTTATGCACGTCGAAGGCACGATAGGGCTTACCCGCTTCGTACAATTTGCGCTGTTGCTCTATGAGTCGTTTTCGACTGGAATGAATGGAGAACCGGCCAAGATCAGACATGATCCATCGTCGTCCCAACCTCTCTGCTACGGCACCAGTCGTTCCACTACCACAGAAGAAATCGGCCACCAAATCTCCTTCATTAGTTGAAGATTCAATCACTCGCTGGAGGAGCTTCTCAGGCTTCTGTGTTGGGTAATCAGTATTTTCATCTGCTCCTCCTTGGACTGGAGCAATATCAATCCATAAATCGTTTACCTTTACCCCTTTATTTTCATCAAGAAATTGCTTCTTAACGGGGATGGTCCCAGATGAAGTTTGAAAGATAAGACCATTGTTGAGATCTTCCATTAGTTTTTCTTTTGATTTTGCCCAAGTCTGTACATGTCCAAGAAACTCATATCTCAAATTTGGACGATCTCGGTTCATATTTGTGATTGGTATTGCTCTGAACCGTCGCCCTATTGGCATAGTTTCATCCTCATCTATCTGCTTTTTTGTTAGCCTAATAACTTCACCATTTGGCGATTCAATGAACTTGTAGTTTTTTTCAATTTGTTCATCTGCTAGCTCTCTAAATTGCTGGTTGAATATGTACTTATCATAATTTTTACTGAAGACGATAATACTATCGTGCTCAGATCCAAAATCATTGAAAGAAGTGGTTTTAGTGGCTTTTTTCCAACAGATCGTAGCTCGGGAACACTCATTTCCGAAGACCTCATTCATGACTAATTTGATGTAACTATCCATTCTCCAATCGCAATGCACAAAAATATTCCCCTTTTCCGACAGCAGCTCTTTCATTAGTGATAGGCGCTCATACATCATGTGGAGGTAGGAGTCGGTTCCCTTGCCCCACATGTCGCGATAGGCGACCATTTCAAGAACTGATTGATCTTTGCTTATCGTCTCGTCATCATCACCAATCGGCACGTCCATGGTGAAATCTGCACCCACATCGAATGGCGGATCGATATAGATGAGATCCACGCATCCTTTGAATTCTTTGAGCAGGCTGGCCATGACGAGCTTGTTGTCGCCCCAGATGAGCTGGTTGCGGAAGTCGTCGCGCTTCTGTCCGGCGAGCTGCTCCTCAAACATTGTCAGATTCCCCTCCGCCGCCGCCCGTTGTCGTGGCTCGTCCACGGTCTCTATGCGCTGCAACGGCATGGAAAGCCCCGCAATGTCCACCGTGCGCTTGTTCCCGTACTCGTCGTATTTCCCTTCCCATACCAGCTCTGTCTTGAGCTGCGAGAGTGGATGAGGATTGCCGGTGCCGTACGAAGGGGATGGGGTGCTGCTCATATGCCCTACTCATTCAGGAAGAAACAGAAAACGTACTCACTAGAAATATTACCAACAGTAATACACCAACAATCACTGGTTCTCAATGGATGGTGAACAATCGACTATTATGGCATGAAGAAAAGTACGTCAGAGCAACTGGGGATTCGTCTTCGTTCATTGCGGCAAAAGAACAACATAACGCAGGAGAAACTCGCAGGGCTTTCCCGGATCAGCCTGAAGTACATCCAAAGTCTTGAAGGAAAGTGCCCGCAGAATCCAAGTCTTGAGGTGCTTCAAAAGCTTGCGGATGGCTTTTCCATTCCTTTGTGGAAGCTGCTGAAATTCGAGGAATAAATGTTCAGTTTGTATGAAGGAAATGGTAAAATAGTGACACTATGAGTATGCGTATAAAAGAGCTATATGACGCCATTGAAATGGCACACGTGAAACTTTCAATGAAAGGTCAGGGTGGTATTATGGCAAATCACTATTCGCTGCCTCGTCCTGTATACATCGAATCTCTCTTGAAACACCGTGCTCTACCCTCTCATTTTGGAGAAACGTTTGATGGGATCATGCGTAAAGAGTACGGAACTGAGGATGCAAAGGCGACAATTCGTTTCAGTGAATTTGGAAGAAGCCAGCCTGATGTTGCCTTACTCATGGAGCGCTCTCTGATTCAATTTCAAACAATCAATTCCCTATTGGATGATGCAACAGATTGGATAAAAAGTAGCTTTCCAAGCTTCAGGCATCAGGGGAATCTGGAAGCCTTTGGAAAAAACTTTAAGGAATTCTTCGAGAAAAATGGAGAAACTGAGTATGGCTGGCATCGCATTGTATTGGCGCTGAAGACCTTCTTTGATGAGAAGTTGCTCCCGACATACCCTCGTTTCCCTCAGCTCAAACAGCGATGTGAATCCTTGTCCTCTCTTCTGGATGCTGATAGTCCACCGTCCACGGATCAAGAGAGAAGCGAATTGGCAAAAACATTACTGAAGCAAATGGATGACTTGCAGTGGTACTTCGACAATTTCTGTTATGGCAGCGAGTCTGTAGTTGAATCAGAAGAACATCCGCTTAGCGCCATTCCGGCTGAATCAAACGAGCATTCGAGGAATCAGGAGGTTGTCGCACATGCCGAAAATAAGATCAGGTATGCATTCGACGGAAGATTGAAAGTGTCACCTGATGGTGCGGTTTATGTTGATGATGATCTGACTGATGCCGTCCCTTGTGTAGGACAAACACTGTATGCAATTCTGAGCAAAGAAGTTGGTTATGTGTCGTATCATGACATTGCTCGTGCAATTTATGGCGAAGAAGCAACTGAACCGAAAACGGGCAGGAAAGGGGCAATCAGGAGATATGTGTCAACTCTTAGATCGTTACTTAGTCGTTACTTTCCTGATTGCAGAATTGAGAGTGAAAGAGGCAAGGGGTGGACGTTCGCTGAACACGTAAAATAAGCAGCCGCAGTCAAGTAACAATAGCGTAACAGTGCGATCGCGTTGGCGTAACAAATATCTCATATCGTGCGGGGGCGCCCTTTTCCAAGCGCTTCCCATGAAAACGAATACCATCGAGACCGCCGATCTCGGCGTCGCAAGCGCACTGTCATGTCTCGGATTTCCGATCCTCTCGCTCGACCGCCACAACCCTCGTCGGGTTGCCTTCCGCTTCGACGCATCGTCTGCGATTGAAGACGCGATGAAGACGTACTGGGATGGATCACTGCGACTTCCTCCCGCCGCGCTCTTCACCCATCAGAAAATACTGAAGCAGCGCCTCTACAGCGAACATGATTGAACTCACGCCGCAAGACATCGGCGAGTTCAAAGCGCTCTTCAGACAGGAGACGGGCAAGGACATAACGGACGAGCAGGCACGGGAGTATTCACTCAACCTTCTGCATCTCGTTGCCCTCGTCGTTCAGCCAGAAGCCATTCCATCCGATCCCCTGTAATTCTTTCCCAATATGAGCATGCAAGACAACGATACTCTGACCAAGGCCTACTCTCACTTCATAGCCGATCTCCTCATCCCAAGCTGGAACGTCCAGGCTGGAACGGTGAAGGAAGTGGAGGTGATTCTCAATGCTGAGAATTATCATTCCTTTCTCATAGCTCACGAGGGGCAGGATCTCTTCTTCCTTTCAGGTGTCGATCCGGTACGAGGTATGGAACGGGCACGGGATGAAGATGTGCGCTCCAAGGGGCATTTCTTCTTCGATTTTGATATACGCACACAGTACCCAGACATTACCGACGAAGAGATCAGGGAACTCGGAAAATGGTTCGCAGGGGCGCTCGCAGATCATCCGTATCTCAGTCTTTGGCGCTACATCGTTTTTTCAGGCAATGGCATCCATGTCCACTACTTCGGCGACCCTGTACAACTCGTTTCCGCAGAGCACTGGCGTGAAGGGATGAGATTCATCATGGAAGAGGTGAAGAAGCACACGCGGATGGAACCGGACATTGGATGCAGCAACGCAGGCCGCCTTGGCCGTCTCCCGGGCAGCTACAATCACAAGAACGGTAAACGCACCAAGGTGGAGATTCTGCTGGCGCGACCGGGAGTGAAAATGGACATAGCGCTTGTGGAGAAATTCGGTGCAGAGATGATTCGACGGGCACAAGCTCCGGAGTCAGAAGGTAAGGAAAAAAAATGGGAGGCCGGGCTTGAAGGAGTAGGAAATGGTAAGAGAAATGAAACAGCGGCTTCCGTCGCCGGTCGTCTGCTCCACGGAATTGCCGAAGATCTCTGGGAGATGTCGGGGTGGGGTGGGCTCAAGGAATGGAACAAGCGCAATACACCGCCGCTACCTGAGAAAGAACTCCGCAGTGTCTTCGATAGCATCAAGACCAGTGAACAAAGAGGACGGAAGAAAGAGCACTTGAAAAAACCGACACATGACCAGCCCAGCCGACCGGTAGTCGTCTGTCTTGATGACGTGGTGCGTGAGGATGTGCAATGGCTATGGAAGGATCGCCTTCCTCAGGGCAAGTTCACGATCATGGAAGGTGATCCCTCAGCAGGAAAATCGTGGCTTTCTCTCGCAATCGCCAGCGCAGTGACGACAGGAGCATCTTTCCCCGGAGACGATGCTAAGCGAGGTCCCGCAAATGTTCTGCTACTCAATGCAGAGGATGCCCCAGCTGATACGATAAGGCCCCGTCTGGAGGGCATGGAGGCCGATCTGAAGCGAATATATATACTCACCGCCGTACAAGATGGACAGGGCAAAGAACGCCATTTCTCGCTTGATAAGGATCTTGCTGCAATTGAGGAGGTGTTGCTCCTTGGTGGCTTCTCACTGTTAGTGATCGATCCGATCAATGCCTATCTCGGCTCATCCATTGACGCAAACAGTGACCCGGGTATCCGTTCCGTTCTGACGCCACTTTCCAAACTGGCCGAACTTCATCGGGTAACGGTCATTGGCATTCGTCATCTCACCAAATCCTCACGAAGCCGCGCTATGTACCGCGGACAGGGGTCTATTGGTTACACTGCCGCTGCGAGAGTCGTCCACTTGGTTGGAATCAATCCCATGGACGCTTCGGAACGAGTGATGGTGTGCATCAAGAACAATCTTGCACCGTTTCCACCATCCATTGCGTATGAGGTGAAGGAAGGGCTTTTCCTGTGGAAGGGAGAAAGTGAGATCACCGCGGATTCCATTCTCGATTCCGATTCCGCTAACAGCGGAAGTGCCATGGATGAGGCCAAGAAATTTCTGCGAGAAACATTATCCATACAACCACGGCGTGCGGCCGAAGTGGAAAGAGAGGCCGAGGACGCCGGCATCTCTCTGACAACCTTAAAGAGGGCCAAGAAAGATATTGGCATCCTTACAGATAAAATAGGTGGGAAAGATGGCTTCTGGATGTGGAAACTCCCGAATTCGGCAAAGGAGACCAATTCCTCCGGTCGAGAAGGTTTGGCATCCTTTGAAACGACCCATGTTGCAGAGCAAATGAAACTTCCTGCCACCGCCATTCTCCCCCTTTAACCTATGGCCACCGAAAAGCAAATCACTGCAAATGGGCAAAATGCGAAGAAAAGCACGGGACCGAAAACACCTGAAGGGAAGGAAGCAGCGAAGATGAACGCCATCATCCACGGAATGCTCAGCACCCATCTATTCATCCCGACCAGTGCAGATACCACGGATATGAAGGGTTTCACCGACTTCACCGGACTCTTCTTCGAGGAAATGCAGCCAGAGGG
>Ga0194063_10000854_pt1 | contig 21038 bp, 19 predicted proteins | sample SepL3720m_MetaG_FD_155459 | JGI IMG/M metagenome (GOLD analysis project Ga0194063, IMG submission 155459) | Anoxic zone freshwater microbial communities from boreal shield lake in IISD Experimental Lakes Area, Ontario, Canada - Sep2016-L373-20m | ecosystem: Environmental > Aquatic > Freshwater...
CATCGTCTGTGTGCGACTTATCCCGCACGTGGATGGGAAACTGAAGTTTGTAAAGGAGAAAGCAAAACGATTCTGATCCCTCCGGCACCGGTTTGGCAATGCCTGATTTGTTCAGGGCAGAATTGCGAAGGGAGTTCACCCCAGATTCCGTGCAGCGACCGAGCCAGACGCGACATCTGCGATCCCGAGTTGTCAATGGGTCCGCTGCATCCCTGATCCGCACGTAAGCGCAATCCATAAAGGGATGTCGCCCCCGGCATCCTCTCTGCCACAGCAAGGGCGCCGAGGGCGACGCCCCTCCCTTTCCTATATCGTTTCTCCGCTTCGCTCCGGTTGCCCACCCTGGGCCAAACGCTCGACTGGCCCGATCCACGAAGCGCTGGCGCGCTGGTTTTGTCGAGCCGCACTCCCTGCGTCCCGCGTTCTTACGTGACGGTTTGGATGCATGACGTTCGCAGATTTTCATTGCCCGGGTGAAATGCCCACTGAAAATCAGACATAATAAATCGCCATGAAAATCATTCTCATATCCGGCCAGAGTTGCAAAACTCCTTCGGGGATCTTCAAATCCTCGGCGATTTTCTGGATCAGGAAAAGTTGCGCAAAAGCATACTCCCTCCATTGCTCTTCCGTCTTGAATACGTCGTTGCGAATCGTCCGCTTCTCCTCTTTGGCCTTCTTTTCATGGTGATTTCGTGCTGCCGGATTCAGGTGGCAGTCGCTAGAGGATTCGACATCCTGAAAATCCAGACGTTCATTCCCACGAGGTCAGCTCCAGCGAGCCGTCAGCGGATTATTCTGGGCATTCAGGCGGATTTTCCTCCGGGGCGAAAGGCTACCTTTTTCGCCCGGTTTCAGGCATTCCAGAGAGCTTGATCCTCTCGTAGGCACCTTGCTTTTTGTCTTCGGGATGCGGCTCGATTGCCAGGATCGTGATGTCACCCTGATCGGGACCGTATGCCCAGAATAGCCGTCCTGCACCCGGAGTGTTGTTCTCCAGATACGACTGGAAAATCTTCATGCCATACTTGCGGCTCAGATCGCTGATTTCGTGCGAGGCGAGGCTGTTGTGCCTCGGGTTGGCACTCAAGAACCCAAGGGCCTTGACCAGCTTTTTGAAGAATTTCTCTTCCTCCTTGTCGAGCAAGCCCAACTGCTTCCGCGTGGAAAGGTCATTCCAAAGGGATTCCATCTCGGGCTGTCCCATGCGGATCTTGAACGCCATCAGTCCTTGAGGAACGGGGTCAGATCAATCGGCGCGGATGCCCTGCCCCGCTTGAGTTGCGCCACGGAGCGGGCCAGCATCTTGAGCGTTCGCGCCGGGATCGCATCCAACGGGACAAGAGCCTGCGGTTGCAGCAGGTAACCCCCATCGGAGAGAACCATCACATGGAAGTATTTCACCTTGGCCCCGCGCAGGCTGATCCGGTTCTTCGCGTCGGCGGACACGTCATAATCCTGCAAAACCGAGACTTCCTTCCGTGTCCTTGGCGGTTTGATTGTGGCTGTTGGCATAGGGGAAGGATGGTGGGACATCCCACTTTTGTCAAACCCCGAGGTTTAACAGCCCACCCACCAACACGGCCAGCAGCAGACCGACCGCACCGGCGATCAGCAGATGCCCGGTGAACGACTTCCTCACATGGGCGGAGGGAGCTTGATTGAGCGCCACGATGCGCGTCCGCAGCGGTCACCAGTTTTTGGTTTGCTGATGGCCGCATGTGCGGCGGGTGACCTCAGCGGAATGCCGAGGCCGTGAATAAAAATGGTGACGGGCACGCACATGGCGCACCCGCCAGAGCTGCTATGGCAGCCGTTGGATTTACCTCTTCTTGAATTCCTGGATGGCCGTGAAGACCGCCGCGACAACAGGGAGTGCCAGCTTCAGAATTTTACGTCCGGAATGGCCAGCCACGCGGATTACGTGGATGGCCTGCCGGATTCCCTGGATTGGATTCGGCATCGGTTTCATCGGCCAGGCTCCCCCGATTTTTTGGGCACTATTCGGGCACTGGCCAGTGCCCAAAGTGCCCAAACGAAAAATCCGACGCTTGTAATCTCCTGTATATAAGGAGATTGGATTGGTCGGGCCGGAGAGATTTGAACTCTCGACCTCTTGAACCCCATTCAAGCGCTCTACCAAGCTGAGCCACGGCCCGTTGCGGAGCGGATACACTTGCCCGGGCAGGAGAGGGATTCAAGAACGAATTTTGAGCGAAGATGGAATCGTTGTTGCGGGATGCAAATCGAGCGGGTAGGATCCGCACCCACACAAAACCGATATGCGCAAAAAAATCATCGCAGCGAACTGGAAAATGAACATGACTGTCAGCGAGACGGAGAGCTTTTTGGAGAGCTTCCGGCTGGACGTCGAGGAGGTGAACGGGGTGGAGATCGTGATCGCGCCGCCGTTCACGGCGCTGGCGAAGCTTTCCGAGCTTCTCGGCGGGTCGCAGAAGATCCGCCTCGGCGCGCAGAACATGTATTTTGAAACATCCGGCGCTTTCACCGGGGAGATCAGCCCGGCGATGCTGCGCGAGCTGTTCGTCCGGTATGTGATCTTGGGCCACAGTGAGCGGCGGCAGATTTTCGGGGAAACCGACGCGCTGATCAACAAGAAGGTTCATGCGGCCCTGGCATCGGAATTGAAGCCGATCCTTTGCGTTGGCGAGACGCTGGCCGAGCGCGATGCCGGAAAAGAGAAGAAGGTTCTGGAATCCCAGCTCAAGGGAAGCCTCGCGGGAGTCACCGCCGAGCAGGCGCTCGACATGGTCATCGCCTACGAGCCGGTGTGGGCGATCGGGACCGGGAGGAATGCGAGCCCCGAGCAGGCGCAGGACGCCCACGCGCACGTCCGTGCGGTGCTCGCCTCGCTCACCAACGCCGAGACGGCCGAAAAAGTCCGCATCCAATATGGCGGGAGCGTCAAGCCGGCGAATGCCGCCGTGCTTCTCGGCCAGCCGGATATCGATGGAGCCCTCGTGGGCGGGGCGAGCATGGAACCGCGCAGCTTTTCCGAGATTGTCAAGGCAGCGGTGACGGGCTGATGCGCGGATTCCTTCCGGGCGCCGCGGCGGCAGCTTCTCATGGATATTGTCTATTTTGATCTCGAGACCCAGCGGACCGCCAACGATGTCGGGGGCTGGGATAAAAAGCACGAGATGGGGATGTCGGTCGGGGTCACCTACAGCACGGCCGACTCCCGGTATGAGATTTTTCCGGAGAGTCGGGTGCAGGATTTGATCAGCCGACTCCGGCGGGCCGACCTGGTGGTCGGCTTCAACATCCTGCGATTCGATTACGAGGTGCTCATGGCCTACACGATCCTTTCGCTGCCCGACCAGCTCCGGACGCTCGACCTGCTGGTGGACATTGAAAAGGCGCTCGGGCACCGGCTGAAGCTCGACGACGTCGCTCTGGGCACGCTCGGCGTGGGAAAGTCCGCCGAGGGGCTCGATGCCATCCGCTGGTTCCGCGAGGGCAAAATGATGGAGATCGCGGAATACTGCTGCTTCGACGTGAAGGTGACGAAGCTGGTCCACGAATACGGGGCCGCGCACAAGGAGCTTTTTTTCAACGACCGGTTCGGGCGGAAACAGCGGATCGAGATCGCCTGGAGCGCATGATCCAACCGCTCAAATCGCCGAAGACGCATTGGTTTCTTTACTGGGTGGATCTGGAGGAGCCTCTGCCGGTGCGGCAGGACTGGTTTTTGCCGACCATCATCATCGTTTGCGACGAATCGGGCACCCCGGTCGCCCCTCCGGAAATCCTCGAGGAGCTCGACCAGACAAGGATCGAAACCTTCCTCTACAAGACGTTCGAGCAGCTGGGAACCCCCGACCGGCTTTCGGTCGCGGCGAGCGACGACTGGGACGCCGAGGCTTGGCAGAACTTTTCGGCGGACTGCAAGCTCGACATCCGGCTGCAGACATTCGACCGCCGCACGCCCGAGGATCTCCGCGCGCTCACCAAGACGCTCGTCATGCGCGTGGGCCGGGAATCCCAAGGGCCGACGCAGGCGCGCGACATGGCGCGCGGACTCGTCCGGACGGCGCTGCGCGTGCGTTCGCAGGCAAAAAAATCCGCCCTCCTGAAGCTGGCCGCCGCACGGGATCCCGACTGCGCGGCCGCCGCGGTCGAGCTGGCGGATCTGGATTTTCAAGCCGGCCATTTCAAGGCCTGCCTGCTGGCCTACGAATCGGTCGCGGAGCGCGAGGCGCAGAAGTGGCCCGCCGGGGCATCGTGGTGGACCGACACCGGAACCCGTCCCTACCTCCGCGCCCTCTACGGGAGCGCGATGACCCAGTGGCATCTCGGTCAATACCTGCCCGCGGCCTCAACGCTCGAGGATCTGCTCGCCCTCAACCCGAAGGATCACCAGGGCGCGAGGTTTCTGATCCCGCTGCTGGATCTCCTCGCGGAGTCGCCCGAGCGCGCCGCCGCATTTTTTCAAAGATACGAAAAAAAGTATCCCGGAGATTTTTCCGAGCCCTCGTTTTTGTTCGGCTGGGCGCTTTGCCTGTCGTTCGAGGGCCACGAGGCGGAGGCGCGGAGAAAATACGCGGAGGGGATTTTGAAAAACGTGTATATGGCCCCGATGCTCCTCGAGCAGGACGAGCCCCCGCGGGCGATCTGGTTTCCGAACGACCGGGCGGAGCCGGGCTACGCGGCGGAATTCGTCGAGTCGTATGCCGTGCTGTGGGATCGAGAGCCGGGGGCGCTGCGCCTCCTCCGGGAGGTCTGGCAGGAGCTCCTGCCGCGGATCGAAGGCATCGTCCGCCACCGCGAGCAGATGATGGATTTTCAGGACCAGCGGTTCGAGCCGGATTACAAAACCGCCTGGCAGGAGCTCGTCCGGAAAGACGACGCCCTCGCGAAGCCGTGAGCGGAGGGTTCTTGATCCCGGTCACGATCCGGCCCAAGAATAAAAGATTCGTGCTTTTCAAATCCCCTGGCTCTGGTAGGAGCAATGGCTCGCGCACCATGTGCGGCGCACATCAAACCAATAAAAAAAAGATTATGAGCAACAACAAAAAATTCCGGGCGGGGGTCCTGTTCGGCGACGAGGTGAAGGCGGTTCTGGATTATGCGAAGGCGAACGAGTTCGCGCTTCCTGCGGTGAACTGCATCGGGACCGACACGGTCAATGCGGCGCTGGCGGCCGGGCGCGAGGTGAACTCGCCGATGATGATCCAGTTTTCCAACGGTGGGGCGCAATTTTTCATCGGCAAGGGCGTGAGCAAGGAGAACCAGCTCGGGCCGATCCTGGGCGGGATCGCTGGCGCGCACTATGCGGATGCGGCTGCGAAAGCCTACGGGGTTCCGCTGATCCTGAACACCGACCACTGCGCGAAGAAGCTTCTGCCCTGGGTGGACGGGATGCTCGAGGCCGGCGAGGAGCTGTTCGCGAAGACCGGGAAGCCGCTCTACAGCTCGCACATGCTCGACCTTTCCGAGGAGCCGCTGGAAGAGAACATCGCGATCTGCGCGAAATACCTCGCGCGGATGAGCAAGATCGGCATGACCCTCGAGATCGAACTCGGCGTCACCGGCGGAGAAGAGGACGGGGTGGATAATTCCGACGTGGACGAATCCCGACTCTTCACGCAGCCGCACGAGGTCGCCGAGGCCTACGAGGTGCTCAGCAAAATCAGCCCGAACTTCACGATCGCGGCCGCCTTTGGAAACGTGCACGGGGTTTACAAGCCGGGCAACGTGAAGCTCAAGCCGGTGATCCTGAAAAATTCGCAGGACTTTATCGTGAAGAAATTCGGCACCGGTCCGAAGCCGGTGAGCTTTGTTTTTCACGGCGGGTCCGGATCCTCGCGCGAGGAGATTCGCGAGGCGCTCAGCTACGGTGCGATCAAGATGAACCTCGACACCGACCTGCAGTGGGCGTTCTGGGACGGCGTGCGCGCCTACGAGGCGAAGAACCGCGATTTCCTCCAAGGCCAGATCGGCAACCCGACCGGCCCCGACGCGCCGAACAAGAAATACTACGATCCGAGAACCTGGCTCGGCGCGGGCGAAGCCACGTTCACCAAGCGGCTGGTCGCCTCGTTCGAGGATCTCAACTGCATCGGACGCAACGCCGGCTGACAGCGCGCGCCGCGGGATTTGCGGGGGGAAAGTCATGGAGCAATTTGAAAGCTTCCGCGCGTCGTCGCTCTTTTGCACCAAGTGCAACCGGGCGATGGCCGTGCGGGAAAAGCTGCTGCTCGTTCTCCCGGGCAAGGAAATCTACGACTACCTCTGCACCGGCTGCGCCGAATCGCTCGGCCAGCGGGAAGTGATCGAAGGCCGGCGGCCCGCCACCATGCCGGCACGGCACGTGCGCCGAAGGCACCCGGGAGGCCATTGATCCGGTTCCGCAACCTTGCGGAGACCCGCACGCCGGACGGCTCGCGCTTCTCCCTGCACGAGCACGACGGGGAGTATTTTCTCAAGCTCAACGGGCGCCAGCTCATGGGGTCGAACTCCACGGTCTCCGAGCGTCGCCTGGCCGACCTAGCGTGCGCCTTCCGCAAGCCACTCGACGCACCTGCCATCCTCATCGGCGGGCTGGGCCTAGGGTTCAGCCTCCGCCGCGTGCTCGAGCTGTCTGGGTCGAATGCCTTCGTGCAGGTGGCCGAGCTCCTTCCCGAGGTCGTCGCATGGAACCGGCAGTTTCTCGCCGCCCTCAACGGAAATCTTCTCGACGACCCGCGGGTCGAGGTCGTCGCCGCCGATGTTTTCGACTGCATCAAAAAATCCCCCGGCCGGTTCGATGCCATCCTCCTCGACGTGGACAACGGTCCCACCTCGTTCGTGCAGGCAAAAAACTCCCGGCTCTACAACGGCAGCGGCATCGCCCTGATCCGCCGGGCGCTCCGTCCTGGCGGGCGGGTTGCGTTCTGGTCCGCCGAACGGGAGCCCGCCTTTCTGGCCCAGCTCTCGCGATCCGGCTTCGCGGCCAGCGAGTTTGAGGCGAAGGCCAGCGAGCGCGCGAAGCGCGCCGCCCACCGCATCTACGTTGGCGAGGTGGCGCGGGAGGTTCTCACTTCTCGATGATCTTCATGTCATCGATGTAGAGGACGCCTGCCCCCGGCGCGAGGTTGAAGACGAGGCTTGTCCTCCAAAAGAAACGAAGGGTGGCGTCGAGCGCGGCCGCGGCGATCTCCTTGTTGTCGAACTTCACGGAAAATTCCCCCTTCACCTCGCCCCACATACTCGAATCGGGATTTTCCGGCGGCAGCCTTCAGGCCGCGCAGCGCCTGCAGCGTCGGGTCGGCGGGATCCGCGCGGGAGAGAAAGATCGAAGCCAGTTCGCCGACGGTGAACTTCGGCTCGGTTTTTGTGCCCGAGTTGAAATAGATGTGGAGGTAGCCGACCGGATCCATCGCCACGATATCCGGGAATTTCCCGGCAACCGTTTTCCGTTTCAGAGCAGGTGCAGCGGATCCACGTCCACGGCGACGAAAACATCTTCCGGCATCGGCAGCGAGTCGAGCACGGAGCGGGTGAGCCGGGCGAGGGCCATCGAGGACGGGCCGCGGAGCGCGACCTGGAACCGATAGTAGGTTTTGGCCCGCTCCAGCGGCGCGGGGGCCGCCTCGCCGACCACGACGCCGGCGGGCGCGGCGGCCTTGAGCTTCCGGGCGAGGGTGTGCGCCGAGAACTCCGCGCGCTCGCGCATCGTCCCGCGGAGCGTGATCAGCACCATGCGCCCGAACGGCGGGTATCCGAACTGGCGGCGGAATTCCATCTCCTGTTCCATGAACCCCTCGTAATCGTGGTGCCGCGCAAACTGGATGGACGGGCTGAACGGCGTGAACGTCTGCACGAGCACCTCGCCTTCCATCTCGCCGCGCCCCGCCCGCCCGGCGACCTGCGTGAGGAGCTGGAACGTGCGCTCGCCGGCACGGAAATCCGGCATGTGGAGACCGAGGTCGGCGTTGACGATTCCGACGAGCGTGACATTCGGGAAATGCAGCCCCTTGGCGATCATCTGCGTGCCGACCAAAATATCAATTTTTCCCTCCTTGAACGCCCCGAGCGTCTCGCGGTAGGCCTCCTTGCGGGTCATCGAATCCGCATCCATCCTGGCGATCCGGGCTTTCGGAAAAATCCGCCGGACCGCCTCCTCGATTTTTTGGGTGCCGACCCCCGCATGGCGGATCCCGGGATCCCGGCATTTCGGGCAGGCCTTCGGGGCGCGCGACGAGTGCCCGCAGATGTGGCAGACGATCCGCTCGGCGGCGCGGTGGTAGGTCAGCGAGACGCTGCAGTCCGGGCACTCGCAGACGTGCCCGCACGCCTCGCAGAGCATCGAGGTCGAAAACCCGCGGCGGTTGAGAAACAGGATCACCTGCTCGCCCTTGGCCAGGCGCCCCTCGATCGCATCCTTCAGCGGGAGCGAGAGCAGCCCGCCCTCGGGCGACTGCCGCGCCTTCTGCCGGAGGTCGAGCACGCGCACGACCGGCATCCGCTTGTCGTCCACCCGCTGGTCGAGCCGCACGAGCCGGTATTTTCCGGTCTGCGCGTTGTGCCAGCTCTCAAGCGAGGGGGTCGCGCTGCCGAGCAGGACGGCCGCGTGCTCGCGGTGTCCGCGGAGCACCGCCATGTCGCGGGCGTTGTAGCGCGGCGCCTCGTCCTGCTTGTAAGAATTCTCGTGCTCCTCGTCCACGATGATGATCCCGAGGTTTTCCAAGGGCGCAAAAATCGAGCTGCGCACGCCGATGACGATCCGCGCCGCGCCGCTGTGGATCTTGTGCCACTCGTCGTGGCGCTCGCCCTCCGAGAGGTGGCTGTGAAGGACCGCGATCTTTTCCTGAATATCCGAGAACCGGGATTTGAAGCGCTCGACCGTCTGCGGGGTCAGCGCGATCTCGGGCACGAGGACCAGCGCCGTGCGGCCACGCTCGACCGCCTGCCGGATCGCCCGGAGGTAGATCTCGGTCTTCCCCGATCCCGTGACCCCGAAGAGAAGGATCGGCGTGCCGGGAGTTTCCATCGCCACCTCGACCGCCCGCATCGCCGCCTCCTGCTCGGCGTTCAGCGTCACGCCCGCCGAAGCAACAAATTTTTCGGCATACGGATCGCGTGCGACGACCGCGGATTCGATGACGACGAGCCCGCGTTTCTCGAGCGCGCGGAAGACCCCCTCCGCGACGGCGGCCTGCCCGGCGGCGGCGGCGACCGCGACCGGTCCGCCTGCCACGATCAGCACGCGGAGCGCGTCGGCCTGGCGCGGCGCGCGCTTCTCCAGCGCGGCCAGCTCCTCGTCCGAAATCTCCCTCGCGAGCCGCGCGGTGTTCCGCCGCTTCTCGGCCACCTTCCCGTCCCGCACCGCCACCGGCAGCACGCTGCGGACGGCCGTCTCGACCGGACAGCAGTAGTAATCCGCCATCCACCGCGCCAGCTCGAGCAGGGCCGGACGGATCATCGGCTTCGCGTCGAGCAGCCCGACCACATCGCGCACCCCCCGGACGCTCGTCTCCTCAAGAACCTCGATCACCGTCGCCGTGAGGAGACGCGTGCGCACCGGCACGCTCACTCGCGAGCCCGCCGCGATGGATGACTCGAACTCCTCCGGAACACGATAATCCAGAAGCCGCCCGGCAGCCTGATCCGGAAGCACGCGCACATACATCCCGCGGATTATTCCCTTCCGCGCCCGGGATGTCACTCACGGCTTGGCGGCGACCCATTCTTTTCGTCTCGAATGGGGTCACCCTCGCTCCTCCAATTTTTCTGAATGCCATCAGGATGTCTGAACATGCCGCCCCTGGTCGCTTCCCATGGGTTTTATAGGCCCGGTTCCTGGCCCCTTCTGCTTTTCCCGAATCTGCTGCTTCAGCCAACCGGCACGGTTGGACGTGATGGAGTCGACGCCAAGTTGCACAAGGCGATTCGCCGTCGCAACATCGTCCACTGTCCATACGTGAACCTCCTTGTGAGCAGCGCGGAGAGTCCTCATGAACCTTTTATTGAGGCTTGCGTGAAATTGGCAACCCACTCCGTCGGTGCCGATCTTTTCCAACGTTGCCACAATCTTTTTTGCAGACGGCGCCACAACTCCAGTGGTCTTGCCGGCACGGAAAGAGGTCAACCACAGCGCTTTCACTTCAGGAATTTGCCGTTTTGTTTCAGCAATGACCCCGGCATGAAATGAGATAATGACTATCTGTTCGGGCTGCAATTTGCTCTTGGCGAGCGCATGTGTCAGAGCGGGCATGATTTCCGGGCCGCACTTAATTTCGATAAACACTTTTTTTCCTTTCGGAACAGCAGCCAACACTTTCTGAAGGGACGGGATACGGGCGCCGCGCCAGCGATCTCCTTTCCAAGAGCCGACATCAAGTTGGCGCAGTTTCGCTAACGTCGTTTCTGCCACCCTCATGTTTTGGCCGCCTGTACGTTCGGTGGTGGGGTCATGGATACATGCGATTTTTGTATCCTTCGTCAGATGGTAATCCCCCTCGATGCCGTCGGCATCCTCCTTCCACGCCAGGTTGAATGCGGCAAGGGTGTTTTCTGGCGCTTGATCCGAAGCGCCTGCGTGAGCAATAAACAGGGGGCCGACGATAGCGGAACCTGCGCTTAAAATGGATCCAGAACCAATGACAGTCTCCATGCCTGACCTCTGTGGTTGATTTTCAGCTTGGTTTTCTTTTCACGAAACAAGGGGGCCGATTTTTTCTTCCCATTTTTCAGAATATTCGTTCTCACTCGCATTTGCAATGAAAGGAACTTGCATGAAAGGAACTTGCTTGGGAAGAAGGCTGCAAGCGCTCGTTTGTCAGTTCTTATGACTGCATCTCCACAAGGAAGACCGCCGAGCCGACAGGCTTTTCTAAAGTGAGCGTGCCGCCGTTGGTCTTCACCGGCTTGACGGGAGTCAGGTCGTTTTCGGAGTCGAGCAAGGAGACTTCTTGTCGCCGAATGCTACGCAGCGAGAAGCGCTGTAGATTCGCGGCCCGCGTGATACATCGCCTCGGTGTTTGCGAGCGGCGTGTAAGGGGCGAGGTTGTTGCCTTCGCGGAGCAGAAACCGTCCGCCATCGAGAACCCCGGATTTGAAAATTCTCCGCACCTCGTCCCGCACTTCGCCGGGAGTGGCGCGCATGAGAAAATCCACATGGGGTCCGCCTTGAATCCGCACTTCCGGGCCAAGCTCTCTTCGCATCGCCCCGAAATCCACTGGAAAGCCGGTGTCAAAGGTTTTGATATTCAGTTCCTCGACCAGTGTTTCGAAGTGGCGCGTGGCATCGCCGCAGAGGTGGATGAAGCGGGGCGTCGTCGTCGGTCCGGCCAGCGCGTCGCAGAGGCGGCGGTGGTGCGGCAGCACATGCTCGCGATACATGGGCGTCGAGATCAGGGCGACGCTGTCGTCCGCGAAGCCGAAGTCCTTTTGCGGCACCGGCAAGCCGCCCGCCTTCCGCCATGCTGTCATTCGCAGGATCGCGGCTTCCGTAAGGAAATCGAGCAGCCTGTGCAGGCGGTCCTGGTCGGCCGCCATCGTCTCGCAGACGAAGTCGGCACCGAACAAATTGCAGGCAACTGTCAGCGGGCCGTCGGTGCCGCTAAACGGAACGCCCACCTCGATCGGGCGGCCGAGAAATGTCTCTCGTGCGGCCCTGGCCTTGAAGTGCTCCCAATACTCGAGCGCCTTCGCCCCCAGCCCGCCGAATGGATCCGGAATCCCGTTCTCCATGATCCGCTCCGGCACGTCGCAAAAATCGGGCAGGGTGTCCGGCACCTGACCGTCGAAATAGTGGATTCCGCACCCGAGCCAGCCGGCCTCGTAGTAGTTCTGAAAATCGGGGCTGACGGTCCACTTTTCCGGCAACCCCAGCTCGGCGTCCTGGAGCAGGTTGAACTTGCTCCAGCGCTGAAATTGGAGCTGGGCGGAAAACATGACATCCGGGTCTTCGGTGTAGCTGCGGAAGTCGAGCCCGCCGGCCGATGCCCGCCGCCTGGTGGCGCAGCTCCTGGCGATTCCCCACCGGCACTTTTCCGGGACGCCCCTGCTCCGGTCGTTGCTGGAGGAAACCCTGGCCGCCACAAGGCGCAGAAAGGATCCCCTGCGGCGCATTTTTCTCGGCGTCAAGCTGGCGGAATTTCTTCTGGAGGTTCTCGAATGCTCCCGCAGGAATCCGAAGGCCGGGCTCTCGAATGCCATCAACGGCCTGCTCCATCACATCGATGCGCAAATCGAAGAGCCGATGAGCGTCGGGGATCTCGCGGCGCGCATGGCGCTGTCGGTCTCGCGATTCAAGGCGCGGTTCAAAAAGGAGATCGGCATCCCGCCAGCCGAGTATGTCTTGCGCCGCAAGATTTCCGAGGCCAAGAGGCTGCTGGTCCGACCCGCCGCGACTGTCACCGAGGTGGCATTCCGGCTGAGCTTTTCGTCATCGCAATACTTTGCGACGGTCTTCAAGCGCTACACGGGAAAAAGCCCCGGCGTGCTGCTGGCACATCGCCAGACGGGGAAGGTGGTTGATCATGGGCGCAGTATTCGACAGACAGTGACGCCATCGGAATGATCGGGCCGGTGCGGTTTTGAGTCCGAAGCGGGCGGTGCCTTCGCGGGCGGCGCATCTCTGTTGCAGAGCACAGGGGGAACGGGCGTCCCGCCCGTTTCAGACATCCTGACGTGCGTGGAAAGCTGGTGAGCCGATCATTGGTAGGGATGGCTCGCCGAGCCGTCCGACTTCTCTCGACGGACGCCTCGGCGAGGCATCCCTACCATCGCGGGTTGGAGTTCATCCGTTTTCCTCGCTCCCTCATTTTCTCTGGCTGACATCAGGATGTCTGCGTTTAGATTTAGAGACTGAAAATCGTATCGGAGTGATGGGCCTCACACGGGCGGAAAACCAGCGCGATAGCGCATCGTATATAGTGGGGAAGACGAAGGTTTGGTGCAGGGCGCACAACCGAAACGGAGTGAAGCATCGCCCAATGCCCCCTTGGAAGATTCGCGAAGTTGCGCCCCTTCGCGGGGATCCAGGGCATTTTTCCGAGGAACCCGATTGAATCCGCAGCCGATTCCGTCACAATGCTTGGTTCCATGTCAGAACTTTCGAAAGCTTACGAACCCGGTTTGGTGGAAGACAAGTGGTATGCCTGGTGGCAGGATCGCGGGCTTTTTCATGCGGATCCCGCGTCCCCGAAGCCCGGCTACTCGATGGTGATTCCGCCGCCGAACGTGACCGGCGTCCTCACGCTCGGGCATGTTTTGAACAACACGATCCAGGACATCCTGTGCCGGCACGCGCGGCAGACCGGGCACGAGGTGCTTTGGCTGCCCGGCACCGACCACGCGGGAATTGCGACCCAGACGGTTGTCGAGCGGAAGCTGCGCAAGGAGGAAAAGAAGACCCGCCACGATCTTGGGCGCGAGGAATTTCTCAAGCGGGTGTGGGAGTGGAAGGAGAAGCACGGGGGGATCATCATCAAGCAGCTGAAGAAGCTCGGGTGTTCGTGCGACTGGGAGCGCGAGCGGTTCACGATGGACGAGGCGTATGCCCGCAAGGTGCAGGAGGTCTTTGTGGATCTGCACGGCAAGGGGCTCATTTTCCGAGGGAAGCGGATGGTGAACTGGTGCCCGGTCTCGCTCACGGCGCTGAGCGATGAGGAGGTCATCCCGAAGCCGCAGAAGAGCTACCTTTATCATTTCCAGGTCGAAATCGTGGAGAGGCCCGGGATGTTTCTCGAGATCGCCACGACCCGTCCGGAGACGATCATGGGCGACACGGCCGTCGCGGTGAACCCGAAGGATCCGCGCTACAACGGGCTCATCGGCCTGCATGTTCGCCGCCCCCTACCGGTCGAGGATCAGGCGATCCTGCCGATCATCGGTGACGAGGCGGTGGACTTCGAGTTCGGCACCGGCGTGCTCAAGGTGACCCCGGCGCACGACAAGGCCGACTACGAAATCGGCCTCCGCCACAACCTGCCGGTCGTGGACATCATGAACCCGGATGGCACGATGAACGATCTGGCCGGCGAGGATTTCGCCGGGCTCGACCGGTTTGAGGCGCGGGTCGAGGCGGTGGACAAGCTGCGCGAGCTCGGGGTTCTCGTCAAAGAGGAGCCGCACGAAAACCATGTCGGATTCAGCGAGCGGGCGGACGTGCCGGTCGAGCCGCGCCTTTCGGAGCAATGGTTTCTTAAATACCCGAAGACCGTCGAAGCCCGGGCCGCCGTGCGCGACCGCCTGATCCGGTTTTTTCCGGATCGCTGGGAGAAAGTCTATGACCACTGGCTGGAAAACATCCAGGATTGGTGCCTCTCCCGCCAGCTCTGGTGGGGGCACCGGATCCCGGTTTGGTATCCGGCGAATGCGGAATGTGGAATGCGGAATGCGGAATGCAGATGCCAGATCGAGTCGCCCGGCGAGGGGTGGGAGCAGGATCCCGACGTGCTGGATACGTGGTTTTCGTCGTGGCTCTGGGCGCACGGGACGATGGATGACGCCACGCTGAAGAAGTTCTACCCGACGAGCGCGCTGGTCACCGGGCCGGACATCATTTTTTTCTGGGTGGCGCGGATGATCATGGCCGGGCTGGAATACACTGGGGAGGTGCCGTTCCGCAGCGTGTATTTCACGGGGATCATCCGCGACAAGCAGGGGCGGAAGATGTCGAAGAGCCTTGGCAACTCGCCCGATCCGCTCGACCTCATCGCGAAGTTCGGGGCCGACGGGCTGCGGTTCGGGCTGCTGCGCACCGCGCCGCAGGGGCAGGACATCAAGTTTGACGAGCAGCAGATTATCGAGGGGCGGAACTTCTGCAACAAGCTCTGGAACGCCTGTCGCTTCCGGCTGATGCACGGCCCGGTGGATCCCGCCGCCGATCCCTCGAAGCACGACCTTTCGATCTTCGCGTGCGATCTGCTTGCCAAGCTTGACGCGACGATTTTGCGGGTCAACGAAGGATACGAGGGGTTCCGGTTCAGCGAGGTTGCGCAGGCGCTCTACGATTTTGTGTGGGGGGATTTCTGCGACCGTTTCATCGAGGCGGCCAAGGCGGATTCGCCGCGCCGCGCGGGGACGCTGGCGGTGATGGATTTTGCGATCCAGCGGATCCTGAAGCTCCTGCATCCTTATACGCCGTTCATCACGGAAGAGCTGTGGAGCGGGCTGGGGTTCGGCCCGCAGAGCCTGATGGAATGCGGGTGGCCGGAGGCGGGCGAAGCCCCGCCCGAGCCCCGTGCCGGGGCGGTCTATTCCGCGGTCTCACTCGCCCGCAACCTCCGCGCGACCTACAATATCCCGGCGAACAAGCGGGTCGCCTGGCAGATTGCCCCGTCGGCAGACTGGCTGCTCGACGAGCTTCCGACCCTCGCGCTTTTCCTGCATTCGGAATCCCTCACGGTCTGCGAAGCGGCTCCCGCCGGTTCCGCCGCCTGCCCGACCGACATCGGGATTCTTTACCTCCCGCTCGACGGCCTTGTCGATCCGTCCGCCGAGCGCGAGCGGCTGCTGGGCGAGATCGCCAAGGTCGAGGCCGAGATCGAAAAGGTCGCCCGCAAGCTCTCGAGCGAATCGTTCGTCAACAATGCCCCGCCCGCCGTTGTCGCCGAACACCGGCGGCGCCAGCAGGACTGGCTCACGCGGCTGGCCGAGCTCCAGTCCGCGTTGCCGCCCGGATGACCCGCGCGAAGATTGGCTGATGGGTTCCGAAAAGATGTCCCCAAAAACCGTTCAGGAATACATAGACGAGACACCGGTCTGGGCGGACGGCACGAAAGTCCCGCAGGTGCCGATGACGCTCATGCAGTGGCAGATCTGGGGGTTGGCCACGGCGGGAAAATTTTTCGAGGGGCTTGTGGTATTCATGACCGGAGTGGCGCTGCCGTTGATCGCGATGGAGTTCCGGCTCGGTTCCGCGGAGAAGGGGATGGTCGGGGCGGCCACGCTTTTCGGGATCCTCATCGGGGCGACGGCGCTCGGCGGCCTCGCCGACCATCTGGGCCGCAAGCAGCTCTTCATCGCGGAGATGATTCTTTTTCTGATCTTCCTCGTCGCGATGACGCTGAGCCCGAATTTTCCGTTGCTGCTCGTTTCGCTTTTCGGCATGGGGCTGGCGCTCGGGTGCGACTACCCGACAGCGCATCTGGTGATCTCGGAGAGCATTCCCAGCAACTGCCGGGGAAGGCTCGTCCTCAGCGCGTTCGCGTTTCAGGCGGTCGGGGCCTTGGTCGGGACGGTCATCGGATACATGATCCTCAAATCCCACCAGAGCCTGATGGACTGGCGGTTCATGTATGCGACCGCGATCCTCCCCACGATCGCCGTTGTCATCGGGAGGCTTTTCGTCACGCAGAGCCCACAGTGGCTGATGTCCCGGGGCCTCATCGAGGAGGCGGAGCGTGCGACCGAGCGGCTCCTCCGGCGCGATCCGCAGTATCCGAAAAAGATCCACCTCAAGGAGGTGGCCGACGACGAGCCGGAGCACGAGCGCCATAAATCAAAATTCAAAAAGCTCTTCAAGCCGAAGCACCGCCGGGCGACGATCCTGGCCTCGGTGCCGTGGTTTCTCCAGGATCTGTCCACTTACGGGATCGGGATTTTCACGCCCACGATCCTGGCGACGATCCTTGGCCACGCAAATTTGCAGGAGCAGAACCTGGCCGGGGTGATCCACAACGACATGATCGCCGCCAAGGGGGCCGCTTTTCTTGACGTGCTCCTCCTTGTCGGCATCGTCTGCGCGGTTTTTCTCGCGGACAAATTCGGGCGCATCAAGCTCCAGATCTTCGGGTTTTTCGGATGTGCGGCCGGGCTTCTTCTCGCCGCGTTTTCTACTTGCCTGTTGCCCGGCACCGGGCAGACGGCTCTGATTTTTTCCGGGTTCATGCTCTTCAACTTCATGACGAACCTCGGCCCGAACGCGATGACGTATCTCATCGCGGGCGAGGTCTTCCCGACAAAGATCCGCGGCTCCGGGGCCGGCTTTGCCGCGTCGTTCGCCAAGATCGGTGCCGTGGCGACCGCGTTCCTTTTTCCCGTCCTTCTCAGTGAAATTGGAATTTCCACCCTCCTTTATTTTCTGGTCGGCGCCTCGATCCTCGGAGCTTTGGTGACCTGGCGGTTCGGGATCGAGACGATGGGGGTGAACCTCGAAAACATCGGGAGCCTGAAATCCCACGGCCATGGCGACGGCCCGGTTCGCATGCACGAGAGCTGAGTGCCAGGCGGGTCAGGGGGCAACCCACGCGGCCGGATCGGCCGGGATGGCCTTCAGGAGCGGTGCGGCGGTGAATGCCACCTCGGCAGCTCCTTTGGCATGAACCGGCAGGTCGTCCGCCTGCGCGCCGAAACGAAATTCGGCGATCAGGTGCTCGCCGGCCTGCTCTTCCGGGGTGTTCTCGGAAAGCACGGAATAAAACCCGACGGCGAGAGGCGGATCGGCCAGCCCCGTCCGCGCCAGCACCGCCCCGGTCGCGGGCTCGTAGCGGGCGGCTTTGGCAAGGGCGAACGCTTCGACCATCCGCTCGACAGCCGCCTTGCTGGCTTTTTTATCCCCGATTTTCCACCCGTCTCCATTCCTCCGGATTTCAAAGCTGCGCCCCCCGGACGCGATCCGGATCATGTCCACAAGATCGAGGTTGATCCGCGCAAGCGAGGGATCCCGGAACGCGGTCGGATCCACGGCGAGCTGATCCATGATCGACGCGGGGAGACGCACCGTCACCTGGCGGGGGATCAGCCGCGCGTAGTAGCCGCCGCCGGGGACGGCCATCCCCACGCGGATGGTCTCCGGCTCGGGATCTCCCTCCCCGAATGCGCGGACTTCCGCGACCGGCTCGGCAAGCCCGAACGCGGCGGGGTCGGCTGCGGCCTCGAACCCCTCGATGCGCGTGCGGAAAAGCTTCTCCAGAAACGCCTCCACGGCCGTCGCGCTGGCCCGCGCGGAAAGCGGCTTGACGATCGCCCACCCGCCCGCCTCTCGCTTCAACTCGATCTCGCCGGACGGCCGCCGGATCACGAGCCGAGCGACACGATCCGGCCGCAGCCGAACCGGCATCCGGTCGCGAAAATCCTGCGCCGGGCTGAGCACCAAACGCAGCAATTCGTCCGGGATCAAATAGACATCCCTCGCATCCTCGAAGCGCACATAAACCAGGCGCTCGTCCGCGGCATCCTTCCCGAAAAGAAGCGAGTGGTCGCGATCGCCCTTGAAATCCAGCTGCACGCTGCTTTTTTTCAGGCCGTATTCGGAAAGCCGGCCGCGATCCGCGATCTCGCTCCCGTCAATCCGGTCCACCACCGCCGTGCCCCGGGCGGTCTCGATCAGGCGTTTGACGGCATCCACCGACGCCCGGTCAGCGGGCTCCGGGCGGATCGTCCACCCGTCCGCCGATTTTTTCAGCTCAAAAACGTTGTCGCCGTTGGTGATTTTGATGCTGCGGAGTTCATCCGGGTCGAAGTCGAAAAGCGGAGATCCCGGCGGTTTGCCGCCGACGTCGTGCAGCGGAATGAAAATGGCGGCGAAGACAGCGAGGGCGAGGGCGAGGGCGACGAGGAAAATCGTGGCGCCCCGTCTCATGATCTGCGCTTCCACCAGACGAGCGCCCCCACCAGCGCGGAGAGCCCGGGCAGGACAATCATCGCGAAGAAGGCGATCCTCCCGAGCTGGTCATCTGTCAGGTTCAGAGCAAAATGCGCGACCGACTTCGGCGTCACGCCGGTCAGCTTGTTGCGGTCGAGGAGCGAGTTGAGGGCGGAGATCAGAAAGTCGAGCCCCTGCGGCGAGGCCGAGGCATCGTAGGCGAACTGCGCGTTGCCGACGACGATGAGCTTCGAGGTCTGGATCTCGACGCGGTCATCCTCGACGCCTCCGCGGTCGGCCGAGGCCGCGATGGTGATCGGCTGGCCATTGTCCCGTCCCTCGTCGTAGCGGACCCCGCCGGGCAGATTGGGCGCGTAGTCCCTCTCGCCCCAGAACTCCTCCGCCGCCTGGATCAGCGGCCGCAGTTGGATGGTTTCCTTTGCGGCCAGCCCCTGGTCGAGTTGGAGCGATTGGGTGGCCCCCGAAAAAAGAACCGTCATCCCGGCGAGCCGCCGCGTAAATTCCGTCGTCGGAAGAATTTCCCCGGTCACCTCGCGCAGAATCCCCGTGGCAAACGCCAGCCGCACGATCCGGAGCACGCGGTCGTCCTGGGGAACGATCCCGTTTGCAGCAAGGATCCCGTGCAGGCGCGGGGTCGCGGACATGGGATCCAAAAGCACGAGCATCCGCCCGCGCTGCCGCAGCCAGCCGGAGACGACCGCCTCCTCGCGCGCATCCAGATCGAACTTCGGCGAGAGGATCACGAGGGCGGCCGCATCGGCCGGGATCGCATCCGCCGACGCGAGCGACAGCGCCGCGACCCGCATGTTTTGCTTTTGGATGTAATCGTTGAGAATCGCGACCGGCGACGCCGGGCCGGGCGCGGGTTCGCCGTGGCCCTGCAGGAAATAGACGACCGGGAGATCCGGCTTGATGAGGGAGATCATCGCGCCCGTGAGCACCTGCTCGCCGCGGAAGGCCAGCAGTTGCGGCGGCTCCCCCTGCGCGACCGGCCGCATGTCGAAATCGGCCATCTCCGCGATGTTCAGGATCCGCGTGCGCCCGTCGTAGTCGAGGACGATCAGGTTGTCGGCGCTGGCGAGCTTGTATTTCCCCTGGAGCTCGCGCATGCGGGTCAGGTTGCGGGTCGGATCCACATACTCGATCACCACGCGCTCGCGCCCGGAGAACTGGATTTCCCCCAGCAACCCCTGCACGTCGCCAAGGATCCGGGCGGCCGGACCGAACATCGTCGGGGAGGAAATCACCGTGAGGGTCACCGGCTTTTTGAACTCGCGGATGACCCGCCGGGTCTGCATCGACAGCGAGAACTTCTGCGATCGCGACAGATCCGCCCGCCAGTAGTTCTGGAAGCTGAGGCAGTTCACCGCCACAAAAAGAACGAACACCGCCACAGCCTGGAGGCCGATGCCCAGCCGGATCGCCCCGCGCGGGATGCGGCTCACGACTTCCACCTCCGGTATTGGAAAACATGGAACGTGGCGAAAAGGACGACGGCGGTCGAGCTCAGGTAAAAAACCACCGGGCGCGTGTCAAAAATTCCGCGCGAAAAATCCATCATGTGCTGGACCGGCGAGAAATAATACGTGACCTCGCGCAGGAACGGCCCCGCCGCCGGAAGGAAAAGCGAAAGGAGCCCGAGAAAGAACAGCGCGATGATCGCGGCGAACGCCATCACGGCGGCCACGATCTGGTTGTCGGTCAGCGCCGAGGCGAGGCACCCGAGCGCGGTGTAGAGCATCCCGATGAGCACGAGCATCGCATACGCCCCGAGATACGAACCCGCCGCCCCTGCCGCGCTCCGGTCGGTCACCTCCTGGAAAATCAAAAAATAGAGGAGGCTCGGCATCCAGAGGATCAGGTAAAAAATGAGGGCTCCGGCATACTTGGCGAAGACGACCTGCCCGTCGCGCACCGGCGCGGTCATCAGCGTCTCAAGCGTCCCGAGCTTCGCCTCCTCCGCAAATACCCGCATCGTGATCAGCGGGAACACGAGCACGAACGGAAACCAGAAATACACGGTGTTAAAAAATGCCTCGACCATCGTCGTGGAGCCGGCCGCACGGTTCAAAAGCGAGACGCCCGCATGGAAGTTGAACCCCGTGATGACGAGGAAAAAAAACAGGACGACATACGCGAGCGGCTGGTGGAACGCGGCGGCCAGTTCGCGGCCCAGGAGTGTGTGGAACCTTCTCATCGGTCAGTGTTCCTCCGCATGGGTCACCGAGGCGAAGACCTGCTCGAGCGACACGTCCGAGCGGCTCAGCTCGCGCACCGGCCACTGTTGCTCGACCGCATGGGCATGGATCTCCTCGCGGGGATCCTTCCCCAGGGACGCCTGGATCGTGAATGCCGTCCAGCCGCCGTCCGCATGGGCCGAGACCGAGGCGACGCCGGAGAGCTTGCGCAGCCCGGCGGCGGCCGCCTTCGGATCCGGAACCTTCGCATCGAGCAGAATGTGCCCCGCCGTCCCGAG
>Ga0194063_10000855_pt1 | contig 21030 bp, 21 predicted proteins | sample SepL3720m_MetaG_FD_155459 | JGI IMG/M metagenome (GOLD analysis project Ga0194063, IMG submission 155459) | Anoxic zone freshwater microbial communities from boreal shield lake in IISD Experimental Lakes Area, Ontario, Canada - Sep2016-L373-20m | ecosystem: Environmental > Aquatic > Freshwater...
CAGGCCAACCCCTCGAGAACGTGCCCAGAACCTGCAAGGAACAGGGGTTTCAGGTGCTCGAGACCGTTCATGTTAAGGACACAATTTACCGGGTTGTCGTCAAGAAATAGGGACAACGACCGGTTTTGGCGCCTGGAACCGTTCTAGATGAATCGGACGCTATGCGTCAAATTCCTGACTTCCTGCAGTCGGGCCGCGACCTTTGTAGCCGCGGACGCATCTTCCGCCTGTACGGCAAACACAACTCGCGTCCCTTCGGGAAACTGCAGGGGCCACGTTTCGGGTGGCCCGTCGGGCGTCCAACCGACGGGAACCTGGGAAACGGCGTTGCCATAGAATCTCATCGCATCCAGCAAGTACTCCCTTGCATTTCGGGTGGGCGGCGCATTGTGGTTCATCACCTTGAGGCCCGGTAATTGACGAAAGTTTTCCCACTGGTGCCGGGCATCCGCGCAACAGTGTATGCCCAGGCCGCCGAAGTGTTCGGCGAGCGCGACAAGTTCGTCCCGGAAGAACTCAAGAAACATATCCTGATTGATCGCTCCCACTTCGTCCACGGACATCGTGATGCCGCCGTGCATGACATAGTCGGGATAGTGCGCAACGAACGTCGTTCCGTAGCGCTTGAACCACTCGTCAAAGAAGGCGACCAGTAACGCCCGTACCTTGTCGGCCAACGCCTTGACGGCCTCGGGGGCCTCAATCATGGCGCAGAAAAGATCCGTCTTTTCCCAGATCAGGGCTACGATGTCCATGGGACTCTGGATATCCACCGGTTTCATCACCGAGTTCGGTCCACCGCGACGGTGCAACTCGTCGGCAATGTCAAAAAGGTAGGCCAGTGATGAGGCGCTGAGTTCCGGAATCTTCATTCGATCCGCCTCTGAGGCCGAATGGATCAGCGGCAGCGCGAACGGCTTGTTGTCATCCGGACGATGAACCTTGCACCCGAACGCTTCGGCAAATATCTCGGTTCCAGTCACATTGCTGATATACGGAACCCGATCATCATCGACCCACTCCGCCTTCTTGCGCATGACGTCGTATTCGGCCCACCGGCGCTCAATACGCTCAGTCGCTTTGTCCGGCCAAAGGGGCGGGTCGGGCGGGAACTGCGATTCCAACTCCGGTAAAGGGAAATCCACGTGAAACAGGAACGGGCCCGATGCCCCTTCGACAAAGGAGTTCCACCTGGCAAGTCTTGCTTCGACGGGCTGCATGTTGGACGGTTTCATCGGGGCGATGTGAGTCGAATGGTCGGTGTTGGTTCGCTTGCCGTAGCGGCGGCCTCGTCCGCGCTCAGGGCGGCCACGCGGTACTGAAGATCCCTGCCGGATGGCGCCAGAAAGTCCATCCACTCCGGCGGGTTGGCGGGGCTCGCCTCGCGTTGGGGTGGTCTGCAGGCGATGGTCCACCACGGGCCATCCCCGATCCGGCGTTCCACCCGGAACCCGATTTCGTTGGTAGAGGCATCCTTCCACGCGATTCGCACCACATCGGTTCCGCATGGCGCCGCCGTCACGGCCTGTGGCGCCGCCGGCTTGCCCTGGGGCAGGTTCTGATCGCCTTTCCCGACCACTTTGCTGCAGATGTTCGAGACGGTGATGGCATCGAGTTCCTCGGGGGCGTTCAGCGCGCCGACTTGCGCGCCAGTCTTGTTCCACGCGATCAACAGCCCTCGGACGCGTACGGCCCAAGCCATGATGAAGCCCTTGCCGTTGCCGCCACCATGGCCCTGGTTGTGGGTGATGGCCCAGGAATCCAGATGCGTGCCGCCGTGTTCCTGGCAGAGGATTCCCTCTCCGTCGTTGCCGGGGCAGGAACCGGTGTTGGTATAACTGTTGCCGTCAATCCACATCTGGCTGCCGCCGAGATCAAAGGCGCGCGCGAGGTTGTCGGACACCATGCCGCCACCCCCGGCCGAAGACTCGATGAATCCATCCAGCGTGAGACACCATCCGGGCTCCACCCCGAACACGGGTTTGCCGCCGTTCAGCACCATGCGTTCATTGCGGTTGCCGGAAATGGTGACCCATTTGCCGGAGAGGTTGAATCCCTTTTGACCGTGATTAAAGACCCAGTTGTCGCGAACCGTGACGCCCTCCTCGAAGTAGCCGTTCTTGCCCGCCGTCAGGAATTCGGGCGCGACCATCGCGAATAAGTCCTTGTTGACGTCGATGCCCATCGTGCGGTTGGGATCCCACATCACGGTGCTCTCCCGGGACTTGCCGATCCTGAAACTGTTTCCGCCTTTCGAGCCCGGGCCGGCTTCCACGGTCGTCTGCCGGTAGAGAAAGGCGCCGCCGGATTGAGGCAGGCCGTTGTTGGCCACGAAACTCCGGCTGCCATAGACGGCGATGCGGGCCGTAAACTTGGCCATGTGGAACCCGTTCGTTCCGAATCCCTCCGGCGCCTCAGCCCGGCCGCAGGAGTCGTAGTCGTTCAACGCCGCGGCCCGTTCGATCATGCAGCCGAAGACGAAACGGTTGGCTCCGGCGCCGACCATGCCGCCGCCGTCCGCAGACTTCAGCGCGCCCATGAAAGGATCATAGGGGTGGGTTCCATTGGGTACACGCCCGCGCCAGGCGGGCTTGGCGTAGGCGCTTTTCCAACTGCGCCCCTCGGCCCATGTCGGACCCCATTTCAACTCCGGTCCGAAGAATACGGTGGCACCGATGACCTGAACCCAGGCGATCCCCACATGGGTCACCGCGCCGACTCCGCCGCCCTTTTCAGGCATTAACCCGATCAGGTTCCAGTCACGGGGCACGTCGTGATCGGCCTTCTTCTGCGTTCCGAAGACGAAGCGTGTCGCGAGCGGCAGTGTGCCGTCGCGGGCGGCCAGGGGCTTCCCGGCTGGCGCCTCGCCGCGGATGACCACGCCCCGGCGCAGCATCAGGCCGCGGCCGGCGGGGCCGTCAAAAGGGCCCTCGGTGAACTCGTATGTGCCGGCGGGGTAATAGAGCACGCCCCCGCCCTGGGCCGCCAGTTCGTCGCGGGCGTTCTCGAACTTCTCGAAGTTCGTCTTGCCCTTGGCGTAGGCGCGCATGTCAATGATGCGTTCCCAGGCAATACCGTCTGTCCATGCGGGATAACCTTCCGGTCCGTTGTAGAAAGCGGCGATGGGGTTGTTGGTGGGGCCGGGTGCGCCCGAAGGTTCCGCCGCCCACAGCCGCGGAGCGAATCCAATGAGGCCAGCCCCGATGAGGGCGGCTGCCCAGTTTGTCCGTCTGTGTCTTTTCATGCTGTTTCTAAACGAAAGGGGAACATCATTCACGCGCGCGATTATCGACAGGGAGGGGCGGATCATGCAAGTAGAATAGAACCCGATGAAGTCAAATGATGAAGAGAAAACCATGAAGAACCTTGTCCTGCCACTCAGCAACATCCAGCGCATGGTCCAAGGTGAGATCTATCCGAGTCTGATCGCAGCGGGCGGTTACTACAGTCAGGGAAAGAGCGAAGCGCCTGTAGTAACCGGCGTCTCGCCGGGATGCGCGAAGAGGGAATTTTTTTCACCCGCTTCGCTCAAGTTCATACCACAACGGTGTCGGGGTCAGACTGTAAAATACAAATAGATTGACATGGCGGCTGTGAGTTGAGAAAGTGCGCGAATGCCAAGGTCGCCGCGAAAGCAATTTTCAGGAGCGCTGTACCATGTTACTAGTCGGGGGAATGGGCGTGGGCGGATATTCTTTGACGATAGTGACCGGGACCGTTTTTTGAACCAATTGCAGGACAGCTTGGAAACTTACGGGGTGGTGCTGTACGCCTATGTGTTGATGAGCAACCACTACCACCTTCTGGTGCGGACGGCGCATCCGAATCTATCGCGATTTATGCAGAGGCTGAACACCAGTTATGCGCTTTATTCCCGATACAAGCACCGGAAGCCCGGGCATCAATTGGAGGGACGATACAAGGCCAAACTGGTGCAGGGCGATGAGTACTTGATGACGTTGACCCGATACATTCATTTGAATCCCGTGAAAGTGAAGGCGTTGCGAAACCGGGGGAAGGCAGACCTGAAGCGGTATTTGGAGGCTTACCGGTGGAGCAGTTACGGGGGGTATCGGGATAAGCGGCGAGGCGAGGAGTTCGTGTGCTACGAAATATTGAAGACGCTTGACGAGGATTCTCAGAAGGCGCGCCAGCGCTACCGGGCGTATGTGCAAGGTTGTTTGATGGACGACGACAGCGATCTACGCCGATTGCTTGATCGGAGTAGTCATGGGGTCGGGGACGACGAGTATGTAGAGGCCTTGGAAGAGGAGTTAAGGGAGCGCCAGAGTGGAGCCCCTCGGGATCGTGATGTGGCGTATCCGGATGAGGGGATCTCATTGGATCGAATTGATGAAATTGTGGCCAGAGAGTATGGGGCAGGGGTCGAGGCGTTAAAGGCGCATGGGCGCAGGAAAAAGACAGGGACGGCCAAGCTGGTGGCGATTGAGTTGGCCTGCCGATTGAGCGGGCTGACCCAACGGGGGATCGGCGATTACTATGGAGGAGTCAGCTCACAGGCCGTAAGCGCGGCGCGAAAACGAGCGAAAGCTCTTGTGCCGCCTGATACATTGGCCCGACTTGCCGCCCTGGTCAGGAAGCAGGCACATGTTTCAAATTAATTGTAATTTACAGTCTGACCCCGGCTGCAGGTTGGGGATCGGCGATTACTATGGAGGAGTCAGCTCACAGGCCGTAAGCGCGGCGCGAAAACGAGCGAAAGCTCTTGTGCCGCCTGATACATTGGCCCGACTTGCCGCCCTGGTCAGGAAGCAGGCACATGTTTCAAATTAATTGTAATTTACAGTCTGACCCCGGCTGCAGGTGGAAGCAGGCACATGTTTCAAATTAATTGTAATTTACAGTCTGACCCCGGCTGCAGGTTTGACCCCGGCTGCAGGTTGACTGAAACTCAGATGGAGCGCTACTCCCGCCACATCATTCTCGAGGAGGTTGGCGGCAAGGGGCAGCAGAAGTTTTTCGACGGCAAGGTGCTGATTATCGGCGCTGGCGGGCTTGGGTCTCCCATTGCCCTCTATCTGGCTGCCGCCGGGGTGGGCACAATCGGGATCGCCGATGCGGATGATGTCGATATTTCAAACCTTCAGCGCCAGGTGATCCATTTTACTCCCGATGTTGGGAAGCCCAAGGTGGAATCCGCCCGTGAAAAGATGGTTGCCATCAACCCTGACGTCAAGGTGGTCACCTACAAGGAGTGGGTCACGGCGACCAACATCATGGAGATGGTCAGCCACTACGATTTCGTCATCGATGCCACGGACAATTTTGCCGCCAAGTTTCTGATCAATGATGCCTGCATCCTGGCCGGCAAGCCCTATTCCCATGGCGGGATTCTGCGTTTCGAGGGTCAGACCACCACCATTAATCCGCGCCACTCCGCCTGTTACCGATGCATCTTCCCGAAACCCCCGCCAAGGGACGCCATACCGACCTGCTCCCAGGCCGGGGTGATCGGTGTGTTGCCCGGGGTGCTGGGCACGATTCAGGCCACCGAGACGATCAAGTTCCTGCTGGGCCAGGGGGATCTCCTGAATGATCGACTGCTGACCTATAACGCCTTGAGGATGAAATTCAGGGAAATTCCCATAAAACGAAACGTGAATTGTCCGGTTTGCGGAGACCACCCGACCATCACCGAGGCGAATTAGGACGGAGAATGACCATGGCTGAGAAGAATAAACTTTCGATCATCTGCATGAGCGGTGATTTTGACAAGGCGATTGCCGTGTTCACCCTGGCGTCCGGGGCGGCGGCGGTGAACTATGAGGTGAATATCTTTTTCACCTTCTGGGGTCTGAACATGATTAAGAAGAACAGGGGCCGGAGTTTTATCGGCAAGGGTTTTCTGGCGCGCTTCTTCAATTTCATCCTCGGCGGAAGAAAGCACCTGCCGCTCAGCCGCCTGAACTTCGGCGGAGCCAGTCCGATGCTGATGACGGGGATGATGAAGCGTGTCAACGTGGCCACGCTGGAGGAGTTGTTTGAAGCCTCGAAGGCCCTGGGGGTGAACTTCTACGCCTGCGAGATGGCAATGCATGTGCTGGGGCTGAAGAAGGATGACTTCATTCCGGAAGTGAAGGATGTTCTCGGAGTCGCCTCGTTCCTGGAGTTGTCAAAAGGCGGCCAGACCCTCTTTATCTAAAAGAAAAGAGGACAACATGAGTGTAACCAAACTGGATATCACCAAGGATCGCTGCCCGATGACGTTCGTGAAGACGAAGTTGCAGCTTGAGCAGTTGGAAGCGGGAGATGTGCTGGAGATCCTGCTCAACTCAGGCGAACCCCTCGAGAACGTGCCCAGAACCTGCAAGGAACAGGGGTTTCAGGTGCTCGAGACCGTTCATGTTAAGGACACAATTTACCGGGTTGTCGTCAAGAAATAGGGACAACGACCGGTTTTGTCGCCTGGAGCCGTTTATATGAATCGGACGCTATGCGTTATATTTCTGACTTCCTGCAGTGGCGCCAGAAAGTGATGCCCTTCTCGCCGGTCTGTGGAAGACGGTCGATTGCGTCCATGACGAGTCGTGTTATGGGGTGACCTGAAGAACTCATGAAAGATAAACTCTATCATCGTATTTCGATCCTCCATCCTCAGCAACTGACCGCCCTTCTTGGTAAGTTCCTGAAGGATGAGGCAATCAGCGGCAAACTTATCCTGATTGCCGCCGTTATCGCGCTTATCGTGGCGAATTCTCCACTACTTGGAGCCTATGAGAGTTTCTGGCGTTTAAATCTTAATATCGGTCCGGCCGGATGGAGCGTGTCGCAAGATTTGCGACACTGGGTCAATGAAGGATTAATGGCGGTCTTTTTCCTGGTGGTAGGCCTGGAAATAAAGAGGGAACTGATAAGCGGCGAGTTGCGTGATTTGAGGGTCGCCGCTCTCCCGATCATCGCGGCCATAGGGGGAATGATTGTGCCGGCGCTCATCTACGAGAGCCTTAACACAGGGCCCGAGGTGAGTTGCGGGTGGGGCATTCCCATCGCCACCGATATCGCGTTTGCGGTGGGTGTCTTGATGTTGCTTGGGAAACGGGTGCCGTTGTCTTTGAAACTTTTTCTGCTCACCCTTGCGATTGCCGATGATATTGGCGCGATCATTGTCATTGCGTTGTTTTACGCGGAGGTTATTCATGGGGGATATTTATTCGCTTCCCTACTCCTGATTGTGGGTTTGTGGGTATTCAGAAAATGGCTGATAGGCAGGCTCTGGTTATTCTCAGCCGTCGGGGTGGTGCTCTGGATCACCACCCATCACTCGGGTATTCACGCGAGTATTGTCGGGGCGGCTTTGGGTTTGCTTGCCCCCCATGCAACGAAGCCTTCCGAGATTTCCGTGGCGGAAAGGCTTGAGCACGCCTGCCTGCCTTTTTCAACTTTTGTTGCGCTGCCAATGTTCGCGTTTGCCAGCGCCGGTGTTGTTTTGTCCCTGGGAACGTTCGATGGATCGGCCTCGGGTTCTGTGATGTGGGGCATTGTTTGCGGGCTTGTCGCAGGGAAGATGCTGGGCATCGTTGGCGCGACGTGGCTGATGGTGGTTTTCGGGAAAGCTCGTTTGCCGAAAGATACGGGGTGGGCTCACATTTATGGTGTTGGCTTGATCGCCGGTATCGGCTTTACTGTTTCCATGTTCGTCACGGAACTGGCGTTTGGGCACAATGAACCGCTTCTTCAGATAGCCAAAATTAGTATTTTCATGGCGTCTGCGGGCAGTGCCGTTTTAGGCTCGATTGTCTTGATGATCAATACAACAGGTAAGGAGCAAGAAGATGTGGCAAGCCAATGAAGCGCAGCGTGAAATAGTTTCACATCATTAGGCTCCATAATCGTTTGCGAACAGATGCGGTGTCAAGTCTTGCTCTCATGCTGACGAAAGGGTGTCTGGAGCGAGGCGGTTAGCGTCTTGTCTGGCCTCATTCTGCCACCCGATTAAAACCACCGTTGCTGGTCGGCCTTCCTGCCAAGGGCGGTTCTGCCGCATCGTCTGACCAAAGCCTTGTAAAAGCGGTCGGCGGCTTTGGGATCAAGCGTCTTCATCCAGCATCCTGCTTCGTAGAGCACCCGCGCCGTCTCGTCCGTGTTATCGGGCATCAGATTGGCGGCTTCCCAGGCGAGGTCTGCGGCGCGGTACCGGTAGTGGTACCGTCGGAACGGTTTCACCTCCTCGGTCGCGCAGGCGAACCGGTTCGAACTGTCGAAGCCCCAGTTGTAAAGTCCGCGATGAATATGCCAGTCCGGATCCAGTTCCGTGCCGATCAACTCCAACCCATGCGTTCGCATGATCTGGGCGGCCTGCCAAAGCGAGCCGGCGTCATGTTTCGCCAGCGCCGTCGTGAGTTCGTCCAGTTTGGGTCGAATGGATTCCGGCAGAAATGGACGCGCCTCCGGGTATCGGGCCAACCGTGCGAGCCGCCTGGCGGTAAGGTGTCTCAGACTGGCATTCGTCGAGGGTGTGGCATGGGAAACCAGTTCATCCACGGTCATCACCCGCTCGGCGATGTGTGCCGCATCAGTCCAGTAACCGGCTGACAGTAACAGGTCGAGCGTCTCGTGCCGGGCGCCGTGCGCCGCCAGAAGCGCCGCCAGTTCGCCGCGCGCCTGATCGAGCGGGGAGGAAGGCCCCTCCCCCTCTCCTCCATGTTTCGTGGCATTCGGCCAGGCCCCGGTTTTCGGGAACAAGCGGATGGTTCGAGTCAGAGTCGCCGTGGCTTCATCACGTTTCCCGTCTCGCAATAACAATTTCGTCTGCAGCCAGCCGGTGCTGGCGGACGGTTGCGATGCTCTCGCAAGCCAGCGCTTGGCGCGGTCGAAGTCGCCTGATTGATAGGCGGCCCAGGCCAGACGGTCCGCGCTGTCCAGATTCACGGCGCCCGCCGTCTCGACGGCGGCAAGCCAGGCAGCGGTTTGTTCCCCGGAGGGCGCGACCCAGAACGGGCCGCCGCGTGAGGCGAGGGCGGCGGTCACGACACGGTTCAGAGTCGGGTGCCGGGCTGCGGTGCGCATCGTCTCGCTATCGGCCGCGAGACATTTTCCGGCCACGACGCGCAGTGACATCAACGCGGTGGAATCGCCGGTGGCAAAGTGCTCGATGTACAGTTCTCCAGCGCGGATGAGATTGCCGCGGTTCAATTCCGCGCGGGCTTCCCAGCCGATGCTGGCGGCGGCCAGTGCGGAATCGGAGGCGTTTGTTGTGGCCCGTTCCCGGGTGAGACGGAAACCTGTGATCGCGGCGAGATCGTTGGTTCCGAGATGGCGCAGACCTTCAAGGTAAGCGGCCCGACAGGCGTTTGTGTCCGGCCCGAAACGACCGGCTCGCCAGGGCGAGTGGGTGGGGAGAAGACCGGACAGATCGAATGCAAATCGCGGCGCTCGAAGCAACTCGTCGCCGGGTTGGTCAAGCAGGGTGGCCGGGAAGAACGGGCCGCAGGCCTGGCCCAGCGTGGCGCCAAGCCCTGCGGCGGCACAGAACAGAACGAATCGCTTACTCCAATTGGATATCACAGGCAACCTCCCGGGATTCATGAAAACGAAGCCAGCCAACCATCCGCCGTTCGCCGGGCCCCAGGCGTGGGTTCCCGGTGAACGTGAGTGTGTTTGTCTCCCGGGTGCTTATGGCATAGCCGGCCAGGCCGTCGCAAGCCAGGAGTGTGGCGTCGTGCCAGCGAATCACGACAGCGGTATTGGCATACGCATCGGCGGCGCCGGTGTTGACAAGGTCAACCTCGACCAACCCCGGTTGTGGAGAGCGGTGTTTGGCAACGAGGAAGGGGCGCGGAATATCGCCGGCGATGATCGTGGCAAGCGTGGGCCAGCGCCAGTTCAGGGTATCCGTCGCGATGGGCAGCCGATACCAGAGAATGCCGCGCAGGGAGGGTGGGCGCTGTGCGTCCCATCCTCGAACGAGCGTGGCGAGGGCCGGGGCGTCGGCATGAACTTCGCTGAGGATGGCCGCCGGAGACCAGTTGCGGGATGGCCCCTCTGCGGAAATCCCGATGAGTTTACCGTTCCGGTCATGGGCGGCAACGTAACCGTAGGTTGGCAAGGCGACGCGGAAAGGGACGCCGCACCGGGCCGCCTGTGTCACCGCGCGGGCCGCGAGGCCGGTGTCGCAGAGGGTGGCGGAGAAGGAATGGACTTGAAGGATGAAGCCGTCGGTGGACGAAACCAGATTGGAGAAGGACGGTTGGCGCAACCAGGAGGGCAGGGCGGTAATGGTGACGGGGGTTGGGGCGACCCGGGCGCGGATCGCCGTGAGCCATGAACGGTAGGAATCGAGTTTGGATTCGGCGCAGTCATAGTCAATCTGAAGTTCCGTTGCGCCGGTTCCGGCAAGAAGCGCGGCGGCGAACTCGGGTGTGGCGGTGGCGTCGGCGCCGACCCGGAGGGCGATGCCGTAAGGTTTCCCGGTTGAACGGAGTGCGGAATAGTCGGGCGAAATCCGGACGGTTTGGTTGCGGGAGATTTCGGCGGCGAGCACGACAACTTCGGCGAGGGCGGGCGCGGCGTTGGTAAGGGCGGCGCGAACCGGTTCGTTCCACTGGCGTTGCCAGAGATACGCGGAATGGGGAAGCGGATCGGCAAAACAGGTTGTGGCCAGAAGGAATGGCAAACCCCCATTTTGGGCTGCTTTGAGCAACTTCCGGCAGCCCCGGAGCCACGGAAAAGCCATGGACACTCTATTCATTCAGGGCGATGGCAAACGAAATGGCGGATCGGATTTCACGCATACGACCAGTCGAAAGCGACGCAATGAGTGACCCGACCCTCGCTTTAGCAATCGTTTGCATATGATCGCAATTGACGGCGCATTCTTTAGGCATCCCGTCCGCCTTACCCAACAGCACTTCGCTAGGTATGTCGCGAATGGTGGATGTCACTGGGGCAACGGTCACTTCGCCAAGGTGAGGGATGATTGAGTCGCGTGTCAAAATGACAACAGGCCGGTTCTTATCCGGCTGATCGAACTTGTACCATCGAACATCGCCGCGCTTCACTCATCACCCCATTTCTGCTCATTCTCCCAGCCCCCAAACTCATCAGCGCTTACAGGGTGGTTAATATACCCCTTCATATGCTTTTCTTCGAGTCGCTGCGATTTGACTCGGGCAACGGCCTGTTGGAGTGCCTCGCGTGTAAATGCCGAGCGTGTCGTATGCAGATATTTCGCTACCCTGTCCACGGTTTTGACAAGACTATCATCAAGAGTCATTTGGACTGTTCTCATGGATTCACCTCTATGTGTATGTCTATAGCTATGATACTACACATTGCCATAGTGTCAACCCGTCCCATTCGTAATGGGTCACTGTCGGTTGCTAAAGATAGAAACCCGGAACGTGAACGTACCGGCGTGCCGTCTTATGCCAAACATGGATTCACACTCGGCGTCATCAACCGATACGCGTATCTATTTCATTGAACCGAACGATATCTTTGTCAGGAACGCCAATACAAGCGAACTCATCCTTCCAGCCGGCCATAGCGTCAAATACCTGTGCCACCACGAGCTCTGAGTTACGGATCCCCCAGCGTTTTCCCAGGGCTTCAAGATTCTTCCGGCCAGGGAAATAGGCATCCAAGTCGAAAAAAAGTACATGTTCACCCCGCCGCCCCACGTCGGGGATAAGATCAAAAGCTGGCGATAGGCGCCAACCCTGTTCGCGATCATGGATCATGAGGAAGTTCTTCAGATGGTCATCCGTGTTGCCCACCACCGCATTAAAGACCATCTGGCGGTAAAGCCGTTCCCCATCTTGCAACGGGTCACTGCTGTACTTGCGCACGATGGCAAGTAACTCCTTGTACCGCTGCTGATAGTATCCTCCAGCCTTCAACAGGGTCTGAAAGCTGACCATATGGCGGCGACCACCAGGGATGATGTCAAACCTTTGAACGAGGAGCACGGATTTCCCGGAGCATTGTACGAGACGGGTGCGGGGAACGGAGAGCCCGGCCTTCGCCGCCAGACTCATGGTGGCGGTCTCGATCTTCACCACGTCTTCCCGGTCTTTCACGCTTGGGAACTTGGCCAGGTAATGACTATTCGTCTTTGCATCCAACACCACAGCCTTTGGTCGTGCGCCACCGGGTGAACTTCCTGCACTTAAGAGAAGAGTTATATCGGAGTCTTGAACCTCGCCACGTTCAACTTTTTCGGCAGCCTCAACCAGGGTGGAGAGTTGCAGGATTGAAATCTCGGATTCAGGTGGATGCGGTGTCGCATGATCCGTGAAAGACAATGCCCCGAGTCCTGTGTTGCCGAGGGCGAGAAGCAGATTGGGCAGGTTTTGCCCATGTCGGGGAATCTGGTGTTTGCGAATCAGCAGATTGCGCCCCCAGTCATCAGGGAGACTGTCCTCAAAGACCCCGAACACGCCCGGGTGATCTGTTGAAAATGAACCGGATTTCAGGGGCAGCGACACCGGATCAAGCGCATAGGGATCCTTACCGCTCAGATACTCAGGCTCATATCGGAACGCAGATCTTATCCGTCCGCTTTCAGCGATTTCGCAGACCATCTCGCCCACTGACCGATGATCCCCGTTCGATAGCTCCCAAACTCTGATCCGGTAAATCATCGTGCCTTTCTCGAGGCTCGTTGAGGCAACGTGACCTTCATCTGATCATATTTGGCGAAGAGGTCTTCCGGCTCGGCGAGGACTTTTTCTAAATCCCCGGCCTTGTCAATTGCCTCCAATGCGGCTGCCCAGTATCCGACCAATACCGATGGATCGCCCTGTTCCATTTTCCGCAGGGTGGGCACACTCACCCCGATCCTGGCAGCGAAAATCGTCTGGGTATCGTTTCGCCTCAAACGCTCCGCCCTCAATCGAACACCCAGTTTTTGAAGTCTTTCATCAATCCGACGCATAAGCCCTCCATAACAACAGAAATCATTATTTGTATTATCGTTATTTACATGAGTTAATGCAAACATTTACTTCTATTACAAACGTTGGCATCAGGGCATATTCACGAACGACTGCAAGTCCTTGGCAATGGCCATAGGGACAGGCTTTATGGTTGTGTCTGGGAAATGGTGTACTCACGGTTCCGCTGATTAGAAAATGATCTTGTGCTGATAGACCGGCGGGGTGGGATTCGATAGAGTATTGGGCATGCAGCACGGGTGAGCCAAATGGCGTGAGTGTGAGGAGTTTGTATGACGAAATTGATTCGAAAATCATCTTCTGCCGGTGACGAGTTTATTTTCTATCAGACAGAGGATGGGCGAACGCGTCTGGAAGTCCGTTTTGAAGCGGATACTGTCTGGCTAAGTCAGGCGCAAATGGCGGAATTGTTCCAGACCACGCCTCAAAACATCACTTTGCATATTCGTGCTATTTATGCGGAAGGTGAATTGATCGAGTCGGCAACTTGTAAGGATTGCTTACAAGTTCGGCAGGAGGGTGTGCGGCAGGTTGAACGGAGCCTGAAGAACTATAATCTCGATGTCATCATCTCGGTTGGCTACCGAGTAAAGTCTCTACGGGGCACGCAATTCCGTATCTGGGCCACCCAGCGGCTCAAGGAATATATCGTGAAGGGGTTCACGATGGATGATGACCGGCTCAAGCGGCGTGGCGGTGGGAATTATTTTGAAGAACTGCTGGCGCGTATCCGTGATATTCGGTCGTCGGAAAAGGTGTTCTGGCGAAAAGTCCTGGATATCTATGCCACCAGTATTGATTACGACCCCAGTGTTGAGGCATCCCAGGCGTTTTTTGCGACGATCCAGAATAAGATGCATTGGGCCGCGCATGGACATACAGCGGCGGAAGTCGTTCACGCCCGGGCTGATGCAGCCAAGCAAAATATGGGGATGACCAACTGGGTGGGCTCGAAGCCGACCAGGGACGAGGCCGTCATTGCAAAGAATTTCCTGTCCTCTGTCGAATTGGACGCGTTGAACCGGATTGTGATGGCATACCTTGAATTTGCGGAGCTGCAAGCGCTCAACCGCCAGCCAATGACAATGCGGGATTGGATTGCGAAGCTTGATGATTTCCTGCATTTGAGCGGCCGCCAGTTGCTGACCCATGCCGGAAAAGTGTCGCATGACGCAGCATTGAGAAAAGCTGAGGTGGAGTTTGAAAAATATCACCACGCCCAGCTTTCCGAGCCATCACCTGCAGAAAAGGATTTTGAGGCGGCTGTGAAGACCTTGAAAATAACGGTGCCGGATCGAGGCAAGCGGGGGCGTAATATTTAGACCTCGCTCGAAAAGCCTTTCGAGCGAGGTCTAATTCTCCAACCCTCATGAACGCCGGGCGGGCCTTCGGGATGCTGTCGGCTTGCTTTGTTCTTCCGGTGGAGGATTCCATCGATGGTCTCTTCTCCAGCATCAAGAACACGGCCCTCATCCAGAAGGCTGGCGGGGGCACAGGATTCAGTTTCAGCAGGCTACGTCCGAAGAATGATCGCGTCACCTCCAGTAGCGGGACCACCTCCGGCCCTATTTCCTTCATGAAGGTGTTCGGAAAGGCAACCGATGCCATTCAGCAGGGTGCCTTTCGTCGTGGCGCCAACATGGGGATCATGCGCATTGACCACCCGGATATCATTGATTTCATCAACGTAAAGCAGGACTTGGGCGAACTCACCAATTTCAATCTCTCCGTGGGGATCACCGAGACCTTCATGCGTCAGTTGCTCGCCAATCCAGGTGCCGAGCACATCCTGCGCAATCCCCGAAGCGGGGCGGAATCGAAACTGCCCAAGGCCGACGGCAAATCCTGGACTGTCGGCGAGATGCTCGACCTGATCATCGAGCGGGCCTGGCGGACGGGCGAGCCGGGTGTCGTATTCCTCGACCGTATTAACGAGGATAACCCCACGCCACATATCGGCGAGATCGAAGCGACCAACCCTTGCGGAGAACAGCCCCTGTTGCCTTATGAGAGCTGCAATCTGGGGAGCATCAACTTGGCCAAGTTCGTCCCGGCCGGGGTGCCCGGGAAAGGCTTCGACTTCAAATCCTTCGGGAAAGTGATTCATCTGTCGCTGCGATTCCTCGACAACGTCATTGATATCAACCGGTATCCTATCCCGGAGACCGCCGAGATCAGCCGGAACAACCGCAAGATCGGGCTGGGCGTCATGGGCTTTGCCGACGCCCTGTTCGCACTGGGTATCCCCTACGACAGTGAAGACGGGGTGGCCTTTGCAGAGAAGGTCATGCAGTTCCTGAACGACGAATCGCACCGGGCCTCCGAGACCCTCGCCGCAGAGCGCGGGGTATTCCCCAACTGGAAAGGCAGCATCTGGGAGCCCCGCGGCATCAAAATGCGCAATGCCGCGACCACAACGGTGGCGCCCACCGGCACGATCAGCATCATCGCCAATTGTTCCGGCGGCATCGAGCCGCTCTTCTCCCTGGTCTTCTTCCGGAACGTGATGGACGGACAAAAGCTACTGGAAGTGAACAGCCCGTTCGAAAAGGTCGCCAAGGATCGCGGCTTCTACAGCAAGGGCCTGATGGAGAAGATCGCCCAGAAGGAATCCATACGGCACATGGAGGATGTCCCCGAGGATATCCGGCGTGTCTTCTGTACCGCCCATGATATCGCCCCCGATTGGCATATCAAAATGCAAGCCGCGTTTCAGAAGCACTGCGATGCCTCGATTTCGAAGACAATCAACTTCCCCCACGACGCGACGGTGGAGGATGTGCGGAAGATTTACCTCCTGGCCTATGAGCACCGCTGCAAGGGTGTGACCGTCTACCGCGATGGTTGCCGCCAGAATCAGCCCATGGCGCTCGCCGACAAGAAGGTGACGGAGAAGAAAGAGGACACAACACGGAAGCCGATCCGCCCGATGCCGTTGCCCGAGATCATGTCAGCCATTCGCCTAAAGCAGGTGACGCCTTTCGGGAACATGCACATCAAGATCGTGGTGGACCCCGTTGCCCAACGGGAATACGAGATCTTCGCCCAATTAGGGAAGGGAGGCGATATCGCCTGCTCCGATTTGGAAGCCATGTGCCGTTTGATTTCCCTATATCTGCGCGTCAACGGCTCATTGAATGACATCGTCGCCCAATTGGATGGTATCGGCTCCAGCCTAGTGCTCGGATGGGCCTTGGCGACCTTGGCCAGCGTGGGAGGATTGTATGCCTCCTATCGTCTCGATCTCCCCACAGGCGCAGCTATTGTATGCGCACTTGGGCTGACCTTGTTGCTGGCTTCCACTGCCAAGCTACTCGGGTTTCCCGCCAGAGGATAATTTAATAGAAAGGTCTGAAAAAGGCACATAATGGAATGTTATATGCCTGTCGCGCACGCGATCCGATGGTGGCGTTATTCCCTGTCATTCATGGTTGCGCGATCACACCGGCAGCACCCGAATACTCATGAAGAATGTATTGACGCTGTTTGTTGTGAGTGTTACGGTTATTCACATACGTAACACTATTGGAGAGCTTCATGACGGTGTTGAAATATTGGTTAGTGAATGGTTGGGCGCTGGTGTGTGTGGTCGGAATGGCTGCTTCGGCTCACGCCGGGCGTCCGCTGGCCATAGATGATGCGGACCCAGTGGAGCCCGGTCGCTTTGAATTTGAGGCGGGGGCTGCCTATAAACAGTATCCCGGGTGTAAACACTGGGATTATCCAGTGGAATTAGCCGCCGGTCTCGCTCCCGCAGTGGAAGGGAGCATAGGGTTTGGCGGCCAGTTTGAGGAACGGGATCGCGAGATCGCTGGCACCATTACATTGGTTTATGACCACCATAAGAGAAATGTCCAGGCACTCCTGACTGATATCCAACATGACCATCAGGAAGTCATCATTGCTACCCTCCACGTCCATCTTGATCATCACAATTGCATGGAAGTGCTGGCGGTGCGGGGTAAGGCAGGTTTGGTGCGACTTGTGTCGGATCAACTCATAGCGGCCCGTGGTGTCAAACATGGAAAACTGACGGTCACGACGACGGGTTCAGATATAGAGTAACCCATCGTGTAAGCGTCAATTCGCCGAGGACTACCGTATTGACGGTGGCGTTATGTGAAGACGCGCGGCCGACGGTGATTCAGCCTACTCGGCCGGTCGCCAGGAATAGCGGGTATTCGCGGGCTTGTCCTCCGTCAGACTGACGTTTCATTTGGTAAGCGTCTTGGATTGACACATCCACAAATCCAGCTTCCTTCAGCCACCTGCAGATTTGCCCGCGATCAAAGCCTTTATGGAAAACGCCTGTTGGATCCGGGTGGAAACTGCCGTCTTCTGAATCCAGATCCGCCAGCGCGATCCAGCCGCTGGGACGCAAACAACGCCGCAATAAATGGAGCGTTCGAGGCACATCCACGATGTGGTGTAGGACCATCGAACTAACGACCAGGGAATATTCTGCTTCAGGGAGCGGCTCCTTGCCGATATCGCAGTGTCGGGTGTTGACGTTCTCTATCCCCATCGCTTTCAACTTATCAGCAAGAACCCGGAGCATCTCATCCGAGGCATCTACCGCCGTAACGTGGGCCACATAGGGTAATAGTCCAAGCGTCAATAACCCGGTTCCAGCACCGAAATCCAGAATTGCCATATCCTGGGTAATTGGCACTGCCTTCTGAATCGCCTCCGTAACTCCTTTGGCTAAATCAACGCGCGCCGGATTGGAGTCCCACCCTGCCGCAACGCGATTAAACCGGGCACTGACTTCCGCTAGCCCTTCTGTCGTCATGGTGCCTCCAGCGCCGCCGTGACCGCAGAGATCAGGGTGGCCGCATCGTTTACCCCGACAAACTGCTTTGCGGGCTTTCCGTCCTTGAACACGATCAATGTGGGAATGCCTTGAATATTGAATTTCTCCGCCACAGCTTGATTCTCATCCACATTCACCTTGGCAACGACCGCCTTGCCCTGAAGCTGGCCAGCCACCTCCTCAACAATGGGGCCCTGTGTCCGGCAGGGACCGCACCAGGGTGCCCAGAAATCCACCAGAACCACACCCTTTGCAATTTGTGATTCGAAGTTGGCCGTATTCAGAGCCACCACTTTCGATGGTGAGGAGGTGTTCCCTTGGGGCGTGGTAACTTTATCTCCGCAGCCGGCAAGTACCAGAGCAGAAAGGAGCAATAGAGAAATCTGGCACATTTTTGTTTCATTTTAGTGTTTTCCTGATGCGGATATAACGATCCCCGCGATGATGCCATAAATCGTGCTGATCCAGGGATTCGAGGTGATAGGGCATGTTCCCGTTGAACATCCTACAAAACGATACAACCCATATCCCAAAATACCACCGCCCACGGCACCAATGACTAGTCTGATGATCATAACTCCTCCTTTTAGGCGCTACAACCGCAAACCCCGAAATTCAGCGATGCATTGGCCGCTACCTCCAACTTTCCTTGTAGCACGGCGGAGGACGGGAACCCAATAATTGTGTCAATAATTTTGCCCTGCTTGAATAGGATCATGGTCGGTACGCTCTGTATTCCATATTCTTCGGCTAGTTCGGGCAAATCATCGATATTTACTTTTACGATACTCAGGCGTCCCTCAAAATGTTTCGCCTTTTCATCCAAAACCGGGGCCAACACTCGACAGGGGCCGCACCAGGGCGCAAAAAAATCCACCAGCACCGGTAGCGCGGACTCCAGCACGTCTTTTTCAAACTCGCCATCCTTAAGTTCTCTGATTGTGCTCATTGTGTTCTCCTTGTTAAATAGCCTCTTCGACTGGCATTACAAAGGCACGCATGCCTTCCTCAGGGAAGAGCCGTGCCGAACATTCTTTCATGGCCGTGATTAGCGCTTGGGCCTTATCGTCCTCCACGACAGCCAACAGCATCACCGACTCCATAGGCCAAGTATGAGTGCCAAAATGTTTTCCGGTTTTGCCCTCACCCTTGATGCCAGCCATCTCACTGAATCCCTGCACGCCATGCTGGTGCAGGACTTTATGCACATCCTCGCGCCTGTTGTCTGGACAAATAATCATCACCATTTTCATTCTCTCTCTCCTTAGAAAAGCGGCATAATCAAAAAAGTTTCAATCACCACAAATAACATCTTATCGATATATAAGAATACTGAGATGTATATATACACCATTTTATGATATTGGCGATTTATTCTTTCGGTCTTGATTCTTAACAATAATAGATCATGCACAATATCGTAAACACGCTGCCATTTGAGCGGTTGACATCATCGGTGCGCAATGATATATCGGTGAGCATAAATATATCAGCGAGCACTGATTTTCTGGATCGAATCAAAAAGGCGCGACGAAATGAATAGGCAACAATATCTACTGAAAAACATAAACGCATGGTTGGCAGTGAAGGGTTACCAACCCGTCTTTTCGCTTTCCGACAAGGATGCCGGTCTTGATATGAATGCTGTCTTCAGGAAAGAGGACGCGGTTCCTCTTGTTGTCGAGATGCGGGTCATGAATGCCTACAGGTCTCAGGAATTCCGGGCGTTGGTCGGTGATGCGATACTGCGCAACCGGCATGGCGAACCGAAACGTCAAGCGGAAGAGGAACTCTTCCTTGCTGTCATGCTGAAACGTATGAGCCCGATGGTCGTGAAGGATCTTCAGGACTATGCTCAACGGTATCTGCCATCTTTGAACTGGCTGGCGATGGATGAATATGGTCAAGGCCGGGCGTGTTTCAGTGGAGTCGAAGAATCGCTCTCATTGCCGGATGCCTTCCGGCAAAAGGTTGATGTCCGGGTTCAGGGCTCACAGGGAAATGTCTTTTCCCAAAAGAACCAGTTGTTGTTCAAAATCCTTCTGCTGGCCGACATTGATAAGCAGTACTGGGGAGGGCCTTCCCGCGTTCCAGGCAGCATAGGTGAACTGGCTCAAATATCGGGCGTTTCCCAACCCTCAGTCTCATCCTTCGCGATGAAGGCGGAGAGCGCGGGATTCCTGAAACGTTCCCGCAGTGGATTTCATATTATTCGATATCGCGAATTGCTCGATGAATGGTTTTACTCCGTCAAACAACGACGGCGCTATGAGGTCGGAGCACGCTTTCTTTATGGCGAGGAGCCCGCTGATCGTTTTGTCGTCAAGATGAGGGAATACTGCCACAAGGTAAAGCTTGGAGCGGATGAGCCAGCACTAATTGCGGGGCATCACCTTGCCTGTCATCTTATGAAACTGGGCCGATCCAATGTGCAGTTCGCCAAAATCTATGCAAATCGTCCGGTAGAGGAAATCATGTCGGCACTCGACCTAGCGCGAGATGAATCCTCCGAGCCTCAACTGGTTCTGGCGGTTCCGCCAGTCGCGCAACCGATTCTTGCGGGACACGTTGTTTGCGATGGAATCCCCGTAAGCGATGTACTTCAATGTTATTTGGACGTGAGGTCGTCGCTTGCACGCGGCAATGAGCAGGCAGAGTTCATTCTGGAGAAGATCCTCATGCCTCATTTCGAAAGGAAGCCTCTATGTTGATGGGAAAAGAGTTTGATCCTTTCTTCGCCCAGATTGTTCGGACTCTGGGGCCCTACTTGGATGATGTTTTATGTATCGGCGGATGCGCCAATGCTCTTTACCGGTTTCACGATCTAGCGAGTCCTATGCCTTGGGGGTATCTTGGGACGAAGGACGTAGATGTGGCCACACCTCAGCATCTGACCGTAAAGGACGGAAAGTCGCTGGCTGTTCTCATGGCGGAAGCAGGGCTAGAGGAGGAACAGAAGGGACGCGGCCACCAGGCTGTGATTAAGTATAAGCCGAAGGATGGCGATCTGGCAGCGGAACTGGAGTTTCTGTGTCCCTTGTCAGGAGCCAAGGGCCAACGAGCAGGATCAGAGTCGCCGACGGTCTGTGTGGTTCAGGAAGGTTTGCATGCCCAGCCTCTTCGTTATCTTGAAATCCTCTTCAGTCGCCCCTGGTCGGTGAAGATCGGAAAGATTCCTGAATTCAGGGAACTCGGGGGGGTGCAAGTTAACGTGCCGAATCCGGCGGCCTATGTTGTGCAGAAGATTCTGATTCGTGACCAGAGGCGGGCGGATCTATCGAAGGCGAAAGACTGTTACTACAT